>Ga0116121_1000118_pt1 | contig 43192 bp, 35 predicted proteins | sample June2015DPH_13_1_FD_89725 | JGI IMG/M metagenome (GOLD analysis project Ga0116121, IMG submission 89725) | Peatland microbial communities from SPRUCE experiment site at the Marcell Experimental Forest, Minnesota, USA - June2015DPH_13_10 | ecosystem: Environmental > Terrestrial > Soil > Wetlands...
ACTCTTCGTTTTGTTGAAGCGTATGGTCTCTGGTACTTGTTGCCGTGGGCGGAATGGATGGCGGCAATCACGGGAGGGATTTACATCCCATTCGAGGTCGCCGACCTGATACGGCGGCCGACGGCGCTCCGCTGGCTTATTCTGATCATCAATGCCGTCATCGTCCTCTACATGCTCTATCTGCGATTCGAAGCGGAGGAGAAGCGCCGCGCGGCCCGCAAGCACGCAATCGAAACTTAGATCATTTGAGCCGGCTTTGCTTCTGGCTCGGACTATTCGTTCAGAGAACAGCTGCAATCGGCGGGCGGGACGTGCGCGATCAGGAAGTCTGCGACGCGTTTATAAGCATCGATCTGATTTTCCACGCGCGCGAAGCCCTGACCTTCGTTGTCGTAAACTTTGTATTCTGCAACTCCGCCGCGTTTCTTGATGGCATCGACTACCTGCTGGGCTTCGGTTTTGGGACAACGGGGATCATGGCCACCCGCCAACAGATAGAGTGGCGCTTTGATCTGATCGACGAAGTTGATCGGTGAGCGATCTTCATAGAGCGCCTTATTCTTGACAAGGTCGCCCATGGTGGCCAGATCGGATTGTTGCAGAACCGGGTCTTCATTCTGAATTTCAGTAAACCAGTTCACAAATGGGACAATCGGGATTCCGGCCGCCCATAGATCGGGCGCTTTAGTTACACCCATCATCGTGAGGTAGCCGCCATAGCTGCCGCCCATCAGGGTGAGCTTTTTGGGATCGACGTAACCGGTCTGCTTGATCCAATCCGCGGCTGAGAGAACGTCCTGCAAATCTCCGCCTCCCATATCGAAAAGATTTGCCTGCTGAAAATCTTTCCCATATCCGGTCGAGCCGCGGTAGTTGGGCGCGATCACCAGATAGCCCTGATTCACCATGTATTGAACGAATCGATTGAAGGTATTCATCGTCTGCGCGGTGGGACCGCCATGCACGTAGACAATGGCGGGGTGCTGGCCATTGCGCGGCAGGTTGCAGGGAACGTAAACGAAGGCGGAGATCGTCCACTTGCCGTCTTTGCTGGGATAACGCACCAACTGCGGCTCGACCATATCCTCGGCGCGCACTCCACCTACGAGCGAGTGGGTGAGCTGATATGACTTGCCGTCAGCCAGGGTATAGACCCACAAATCGCCGGGCGCGGTAGGTCCGGTGTGGGAGTAGAGCATTTTTGATCCATCGCGCGCGAAAGGTGAGGAACGTCCCGACGGCCAATTCAGACCCTTTGGCATCGGCAACGCGCGAGCCTTGCCGGAGGCCATGTCATACAGATAAATCTCGTTATTGCCATCGACATTTGCGGTATAGGTGAGGGACTTGCCATCGGGAGAGAAACTCTCACCTTGGATCTGCCACTTATCCTCGGTCAGCCAGTGGATCTTCTTGGTGGCAACTTCGAGCAGAGCTGCATTGTCGTATCCATTACCGGCGTTGGATGTAATGAGAAGCTGCTTTCCGTCCGGTGAAATGCCGGTGGCCGAGTAGGTTTTCTCGCCCGGGTGCGGCGTGAGCAATGTGCTTTCTGCGCTCGCAACATCGACGACAAATATGTTCGAATCCGTGCCCTTCGACTGTTCCTGTGTATAGAAAATGAATTTCCCGTCAGCCGACCAGACGGGATCAACGTTCATGCGATCTTTCGCGGTTCCGGCCGTGAGGTGTTTGAGGTCGCGCAACACCGTGTCGTAAACATCGATCTCAAAGACGGACGAAGTCTTCGGTTTGACTGTGTATGCGAGGTAGCGCCCGTCGGGCGACCAGACGGGATTCTCCTCGGATATTTCGCGCGTGTTGGTCAGGTTGACGACCTGGCCGGTCTTGGGCGACGCGAGGAAAATGTCCCATTGTTCGTCGCCGTCATAGTCGGAGGTGTAGGCGATCCACTTGCCGTCGGGCGACCAGGTTGGGCTGGTCTGGCGCTGATCGCTCACGGTGAGCTGCATGGGCCAACCGCCTTCGGAGGGAACCAGCCAAAGGTTGTTGCGGCCGCTGAGGTTGCTAATAAAGGCGACGGTCTTGCCGTCGGGCGACCAGGTGACTCCGCCGACCTGGCGTGTCATGTAGAGCTTTTCGATGGTGAGGTTCTTTTCGACACGCGCGTCGGGCTTGGAGGCGATTTGCTTTGGGTCAGTGATGACCTGGGGAGCGGGCAGTGTCTGGGAGCAGGCGATTATGGTCATCAGAACGACAATAACAAATAGGTAAAGAGCACGCATGGCTGCCTCGGACGGAAGATGCCTTCGGACGAAAGGGAGAGTCTAGCAAATCCGGGCGGTCCGGCTGCTGGCAGCGTGCTGGACAAGCGCGCGAAGCAATGGCTGATTGGGCGGAAGGAAAATAAATAAATAAATTATTAGGTACCCCCCCTCCCCCCCTCGGTTTTGGCTTAAGTGGTTCATATTGAATAAGTTAAATTCAAAGTCTTCAAAACATTGGATTTAGCGGATGCGATTGTTGATTTTGCTGGGTTTTTGGAGGTTCGGGTCGGCTGAAATTCGCCGAATAATGCGCGCAGTTTTTGAATATTCATGTCTTTATCTCGACGCGCTCTCCTCCGGAGATGGGCGCAAGCTCCATGGTGCCATGTCGAGTGATTTTCGCACTGATTTTGGTGCAGGTCTGTGATGGGGAATACGGGAAAAATGTGATGAAAAAAGAGGGGTGGTGGAAACCGGGGCTTCGCGCGAAGCTCGGCGACCCTCCTTTCACAGGATTTGAGTAAAGCGGAATCGGGTCGCTTGCGGCCGTTGGGCAGGCCACCGTTCGGCTACCGCTCAGGGCGGGCCTTCTCAAAAATCGCGAGAAGTGGGGCATGCAGCACGCACATTGTCTTGGGCGCCCGACAGTGACGAAAGCCCACACATCGCAAAGTGCGCGATGTGTGGGGCACCCACATTGTCTTGGGCACCCGGCCGCTACTTTGGATTCCTAGGCTTGGCCTTGCCAGGCGCCGGTTCCAATGTCGCATTGATGGTTATGCTTCCGCCCGAGGCTACGGTCAGCTGTCTCTCCCAGGGTGTTAACCCCTCCTTCTCGACCGAGACGAAGTGTTCCCCCGGAGGCAGCTTGAGCGTCGATGGAGTATTTCCCATAAATTTCCCATCAATGTCGATGTCGCACCCCGTTGGCGCGGAAGTGATCGTCACGGTCGAAGGCAAAGCCTCAGTGTCCTCGCTCGGCGAACTTGCGCCAGGAGTCTCCGCCGGTCCCGTGGACGGTCGGCCCGCGGACTCGCCACACTGAAGTTGCACATCGAACTGGTAGGCCCTAAAGACGTAGTAGTAGAACACGTCCCCCATTCCGTTGTCCCAAGTGGTAGGGCCCATCGTAATGACTCTCACATCAGGCTCGCACCCCCTCGCCGAAGTCGACATCGTTACGCCTTCACCCATGTACTTGGACCAGAGGTAACGCTTTCCCTCGAAGCTACTCTTGTCGTACGAGAGCTGCACCGGTGTAACGCCTACGTACACTCCGTTGAACTCCACTCTTGCGCCGCTGGGGGTTGAGGTAATTGTGAGCGTCCGGGAGTTCTTTGCTTGCGGACTCGCCAAAGAAGCACGCACGGGCCAAAACGGAAGAACTATCAGGGCCAGAGCTAGGTGGCGTCGAAGAAACCGGACGCCCCACGATGTTTTCGTACGCATCCGAGCACCTCACTTGGAGGAGAAATCATATCCTCGCACGAATCTCTTCTTTGCTTCAAAAACCGCGCCAATCATATACCCGTCCCGCTCTTCGCTGCCAGTATGAAACGACTTTCTTACGGAACGCCCCGAACGGATTGCTGGGGTTCTTGGTGTGAGTTTTCACTACTAGTCACGAACCTCGAAAGCAATAATTTTCACGTTTGGAGATAAAACCTTTTTTCACCGCCGAGACGCAGAGGACGCCGAGAAAATCGGGTCCATTCACTCAACCGTCACCACGAAGTCGCGGCCTTCCCATTGGCCGACGTTTTTCCAGTAAAGCGAGAAGATGATTTGTGCGCCGACAGGCAGCGTTTCGGTGGGCAGATCGAGATGCTGAAGATTCCATCCACTCTCTTCTGAGTCGGCGTCGTGGGTGGTTTGCCAATTGTCGAAGCTCCAGTGAACGAGCGCGGGATCCATGAGGAGAATGCGAAGCTTTTTTCCGCAGGGCATGGTGCGGGGCTTGTTATTGAATCGCCAGTTGAAATACTCGGCGGATTTTTTCTGAACGATGTAACGCTCCGCGGTCTGCGGAGGTTGATCGAAGATCTTGCCATCGAATAAAGAGCGGCGCAGTTTGATGTATTCGGAATGAGCCCATACTAGGGGGCAGGCAGAGCCCGATGCTTTGCCGATGCATAGTTCTCGCTCGGGAATGTCCTTTGCATCCCAAACCTGCTCCGGAATTAAGCGGGTCGAGCCAGTAGAGTTCTCCATTACGGTGAGCAGGGCCTCGGCAGAAGTCGCCCGTCCGGCAGCCAACTCATAGTGGGCGCGCTCACCTGCGAGCAGAGGCCAGGGGCGACCGATGCCGCTGCCGTCGAAAGGCGATCCATCTTCATGCTCGCCGTATCCGTCGCCGTTATAGCGATACCAGGCTGGACCTTGCGGGAGTTTCACCCGCAGGAGGGCATCAATCACTTTGATGGTGTTGAGAATTCGCGGATCGTCCGGAGCGCGCAAGCCAAAACGAACCAGCGCGAGCGCATCGGGACTGACGATTTCGACAGCGCGGGCAAGGCCGCCTCCGACGCGGTTTTTAATGGGAACGTATCCCTGCAGGGGCGAAGCGGCTCCGTCTGGGGAGGGAGGCGGCGTGATGCGGACGTAATAGCCTTCGACGCCGAATTGGCGGGCGAGATCGGTGTTGACGGCGTAGGTACGGCGTTCCATGTTGAAGTTCCAGGTGTCAGCCATGTGGCGCAGAAATTCGGCGGGTCCCGAGAGGTTCATGTCCTGGGCAAAATCGGCAGCGATCAGAAGGGCGGCGATTTCAGCGGCCATGGTGAAGGGCGAGTACCCGCCATCTTCTTCCCAGCGGTCCTGTTGCGTAACCGGACCGTTGGCGGCGATGAAAGCGGCGGCCTTGCGAACCATCGGCCACCAGCGCGCGGAATCGCCAAAGCAGCGGGGGGCTTCACGCCGCAGGAGGTCGACGAGCAAAATTGGAAAGGCAGTCTCATCCATCTGCAGGCCATTCCAGTAGGGGCGTCCGTCGAGCCACATGTTCTGGGCCCAGTGTCCATCGGCTTCCTGAGTGGCTTCGAGATAATGGAGAACGCGCAAGGCATCGTCGTGCGCGCCCGCCGCCAATAAACCGCCCGCACTCTCTACGAGATCGCGCGGCCAAATCAGGTGGTAGCCGCCGAGGTCTTCATCCCCTTTGTTGAATCCCCAGGGAATCGAGAGGCTGGCGATGATTCCGCCGAGGAAATCCTTCGACTCGTGGGAACGCAGGACGGCGGTGCTGGCCCGATACAGGTCTTTGTCGCGCGGCGGCTCGTCAAGCTTTTTGAGAGTCTTCTGCCAGTGCTGCCAGTGACTCATGTAGTCGTGGCGCATGGATTCGTAAGGGGTAAGCTGAGAGGAGATCACTTGCTGCGCGGCCTCAGCCCAGATTGCGCCAAAGCCCAGCAATAGCAGGAACTCGCCGCTACAGGCTGCGAGGTCGATTTCGGCAGTCAGGGCGATGTTTCCATTCTCAGCGCGGTTATATTCCCAGGTCATCTGGAAGTTCCGGGAAAGATCCTGCCAACCGTCAGAAGAACCGGCAAATCCGATGGAGCGCTTGCGCCAGGGCGCGGAACAACCCAGGGCAAGGGCACAGGTGTCGCGGTGGGCGAAAAGCATGGGGGTGCCTTTGTAATCTCCCACCCAACCGGTATTTTCGGCTCCGAAATTTGCGAGGTGGGGCGCGAGCAAGGCATACAAACGGTAGTCGCTCAAACTACCGCGGAGCGGGAGGAAGCGAATTTTCTGCAGCACCACGTTGCGCCAAGGATCGGTCAAGACCTCTTTTTCGATACGGTAACGGCCATCGAGGGATGTGTTAATGAGTTCGTAAGCGGGCACTCCGGGTTCGACGGGGAGATTTTGGAAAGTGCAGTGGCGCTTCTCTTCGGAAAAATAGGAGTGACCGTCAGTGACAATGAGGCCGAAATCGCGCGTGCACGCCTGATCCACGCGGGGAAAATAAATCTCATTGAGAATGCCGTGGCTGAGCGTGAACCAGACGCGGCTGTGAAGGTTCAGAGCAGTGCCGATGCCGGTCTTGGCGCTCGAAGTCCAGCGGGCTGGAATTCCGGGCCAGCCGGGTGCAGGGGGGATCTTATCGGTCACAAGTGGGCATCCTCACCGTTAAGCAGTTTGCCAGAAGACAGGGAATCGTGCTCAGATGCCATCTGCAGAATGGAAAGGCAGCATCTAATTCCAGACATGTCAGCGACACTTGCAATGAATCCCGAGGCCCGGTTTTGCCGTGCAAGCATTAGAGGGCTGTTGATATTCGTAGGATTCATGGTCATTTTGCTGAGCGCGGTTCAGGCTCGGGCGGATGTGGCCTCTGTCAGGCTAAAGGGCGGGTTCCGTCGTTTGTATGACCTGGATTTTACTGGAGCCCAGAAAGATTTCGAAGCGTGGGAGAAGCAAAATCCCGATGACGCCATGGGTCCAGTGAGTGAAGCGGCCGGGGTTTTGTTCTCAGAGTTCAACCGGTTAGGGGTGCTCGAGGCGCAATTTTATGAGGACGACTCGATCTTCGCCGCGCGCAAGAAGTATGATGCGGATCCGGCGCAAAAGAAACGTTTCGACGAGGATCTGAACCGGGCGGAAGGGCTGGCAAGAGGCAGTTTGAGCCGCGACCCGAAGAATCGTGATGCACTTCTGGCCATGACCATGGCGGCTGGACTGCGTTCCGACTTCGCAGCACTGATCGAAAAGCGCAACCTGGCATCGCTGCACTACACAAAGGAAGCCACCAACTGGGCGAACCAGTTGCTGGCCGCAGATCCGTCCTGCTATGACGCTCACCTGGCGAGCGGAGTGAGCCGGTACATCATCGGCTCGATGGCGGCGCCCGTGCGCTGGATACTGCGGATCGGTGGTGTGCAGGGCGATAAGCAGGGGGGGATCGCGGAGCTCCACACCACGGCTGACCACGGGCAGTTGCTCGCGCCGTTCGCGCGGATACTGCTGGCCATTGCCTATGTGCGCGAGAAGGACGTTGTGCAGGCGCGCGAATTGCTGCTGGGGCTGCAAGGGGAATTCCCGGACAATACATTGTTCGGCAAGGAACTGGCTCGGCTGAATCACACCGGCACTCGATAGCACGCTTCAGGAAGAAGTCTCGCCCTCGGCGGCTAAAGCCGGATTCGAAAATATGCACCTATCGCAGCGCTGAAGCGCTGCGCCACCCAAAATCAAAGGCGCGATCGAGCTGCGGCACGCAAAACGTAAGGGCGAGATTGAGCTGCGCAACCCAAAATCAAAGGTGAGATTGAGCTGCGGCACCAAAATCAAATGCAGGATTGAGTTTTTTCCGCGTCCGCTAAGTGCTTGGAAAGTTAGGATGCTTCATCAGAAATTCACCTTGTTGTAACAATCCTTTAACACTCCGCCGATAGAACCGAAACTGTATATTCATACATTTGAGGAGGAATCAGCGAGTGATTCGACGCATGGCATTGCTATTGGCGGGCTTAGTCTTAGCGCTGCCGGTCTTTGGGCAGACAACACTGAACGGAGCGGGTGCCACCTTCCCCAATCCGATTTATCAGAAGTGGTTTAGCGAATACAACAAGCTTCATCACGACGTGCAGATCAACTATCAATCGATTGGGAGCGGCGGTGGTATTCGGCAGGTTCTGAACGGCACAGTTGACTTTGGCGCGAGCGATGGCCCGATGACGGAGGAACAGCTAAAACAGGCGAAGGTCAAAATCCTCCACATCCCGACTGTGATGGGCGCGGTTGTTCCCGCTTATAACGTTCCGGGAGTGAGCGGCGAGATCAAATTCACACCCGAAGCATTGGCCGGCATATTTTTGGGGAAGATTCAAAAGTGGAATGATCCGGCGATCGCGAAAAACAATCCCGATCTCAAGTTGCCGGACCAACCGATCATCGTGATTTATCGAGCGGATGGCAGCGGGACGACCTTCATCTTTACGGACTACCTTTCGAAGATCAGCAAGGATTGGGAAGGGTCGGTGGGCAGAGGAGTATCGGTGAAGTGGCCGGTTGGAGTGGGCGGAAAAGGGAATGAGGGTGTGGCCGGGCAGATTCGCCAATCCCCGGGATCGATCGGATACGTCGAGCTGATTTACGCAGTTTCGAACAACATCAGTTACGGTTCGGTGCGGAACGCAGCCGGGAACTTCGTGAAGGCGTCGCTCGAAGGAGTGACGGAAGCGGCTGCTTCGGTGAAGAACATGCCGGCGGATTTTCGGGTTTCGATCACGAATGCGCCGGGCAAGACGGCGTATCCGATTTCCAGTTTCACCTGGCTGTTGATTCCCGTGCAGTCCAAGGATGCGGCGCGCGGAAAGATCATCACCGACTTCCTGAACTGGATGGTGACTGACGGGCAGAAGATGACCACGCAGCTCAGCTACGCGCCGCTCCCGGAGAGCGTGATCGAGAAAGTAAAGGCAGCCATTAAACAGATCCACTAATCCCGCCGATACCTTGAATGGGAGGCAGGATACTGGTGCCTCCCGGGAAAAGGCACATCGCCGGGGAGGAACAGAAGAAACTTGCACATTGCCGCACCCACCAGCGGTGCCACGGCGAGTTGATTGCCTGAAAAATCAATGAATTACCGGAGCCTGAACCTCCGCGACCGATGGCAGCAGAAATGCTATCTTGTCCATTTAGTCTAGTTGTATTATAGACATTATTTGACAAGAATCGCGGGGCTTCGCTTTTTGCCACTGTCTCCCCCTTGAAACCGCCGTGAAAATAAAGACCGAAAGAAGAAGGAGAGGATGTAATTCAATGAAACCTGCCAAACACTTGTTTCTCGTTGTCGTTATACTCGCGGCCTTAGCGACATGCGGCTGGGCCCAAGCGGGCACCACAACGCAACCGGCTCCCAAGAAGAAGCATGCGATTACCGCAAACGCAGCAGCGCAGCCGGCAGTCAGTGCCGCCGACTTCCAAGCGTTGAAGGACGGCCTGGCGGTCGCACAACAGCAGATCCAAGCGCTGCAGGATGAACTGCACCGCAGAGATCAAGCGGTGCAACAAGCCCAGACAACGGCAACTGCTGCATCGGCAAAAGCTGATGCCGCCGAGCTCCAGGCAAGCCAACAACTGCAAACCGTGGACGCGCTGCAGAACGACGTTCTTGATCTCAAGAATGTGAGCGCCACGGGTCCCAACAATGCGGTCCTGCGGAACGCGGTGTTGACGATGCAGGATTCGTTGCAAACGCCCACGCAGGACCAGGGTGAGGTGTTCAACAAACAGATGGAAAGCGCCGTCACCATCCGCTTTAAGGGCATCAACATCACGCCGGGCGGATACGCGGAAGCTGCCTTCGTTCGTCGCTCACGGGCGTTGAGCGCGGATTTGCCGACGCCTTTCAACAACTTGACGATGCCGGGCGCGGCGCAAAGCCAGGTATCGGAATTTTTCGGATCGGGCCGCCAGTCGAAGATCACGACCTTCGTCGATGGCCGCCTTGGGAACGTAGATCTTTCCAGTTATGTGTCCGCCGACTTTCTTTCAGCCGGCGTGACCTCGACTCCTACGTCGACCAACAGCTACACGCTTCGACTGCGGCAAGCATGGGCGCAGGCTCGGTTCCAGAATGGTTTCAGCTTCACCGGTGGCCAGATGTGGAGCCTGGTGACGGAAGATGCGAAGGGGATCGCAGTGGATGACGACATGGGCAAGACGAACGACGCCCGTCCCAAGACGATTGACCCGACGTATAACGTCGGCTTCAATTTTGCTCGGCAGTATGGAGTACGGGTAGCCAAGAGCTTCGGCGATAAGGTTGCGGTCGCTTTTGCCCTGGAGAATGCGCAGGCTACACTGACCACGCACGGAAACGTCAGCAACTACCTGATCGGCGCGGCGGGTGCGAGCAACAGCTACAACACCACGACGAATTACTCTTTCAATCCCTCACCAGACATCATTGCCAAGATCGCTTTCGATCCGGGCTTTGGACATTACGAATTGTTCGGCATCGCGGACCGCTTCACCGACCGAATTTACCCGTGCGTGGAGTTTGTTTCGGGTAACCCGGTGTGCACAGCCACGGGAGCTACCTCGGCGACCGGGGCTTACAACAAATCCAAGGAAGGCGGCGGTCTGGGTGCGAGCGCACGTTGGACGATTGCCCATCGTTTGGTTTTTGGCCTGAAGGGGACGGGCGGAAGCGGGATTGGCCGTTACGCTGGCGGCGGGCTTTCCGATGCCTCGATTAACGCTGATGGTTCTATTCACCTGATCAAGAACCTGCAGGGACTCGGCACGCTGGAATGGAAGACCAAGAAGCTCACGGTTTACAGCTACGGCGGAGTTGAGTATGCCGCGCGGACGTTCAGCTTCGATCCGCTGGCGAAGAGCGGAGCGGGCGCCAATGTTGGCTACGGCGCACGGACGTTCAATAACAGCGGCTGCTTCACGGAAGTCGCGCCCGGTTCCGGCGGATTCAGTCCGGGCGGAACTGGCACGTGCACGGGCGACACGCGCGCTCTGATCGAAGGAACGCTAGGCTTCTGGTACAAGTTCTATGCCGGATCCAGAGGTACCTTCCAGTACGGCACGCAGTATTCGTACGTGACACGCAATACCTGGTCGGGGAACGGCGGCTTGCCGTCGGGAACCCCAGGCCTGCAGCCGAACGGACTCGACTCGATGGTGTTCACGTCGTTCCGTTATTACCTGCCCTAACTTAACCCGGTTCCGCGTCTGCCCAGGCGCGGAACCGACGCAAGCTGTTATCTATCATCCCTCCACGGCGCCGGTGCCTCAAATCCGGCGCCTCTTTTTGTCTTGGTATACTGTTGACAGTCGCACCCGTCGCGTGTCCGCAAGCGCATTCTGTGGCGAGGCTCAGGCCATTGAGGTGCCGAGCGCTCGATGCGGGCACGATCATCCGCCGCGCTGGAATACCCCATAAGGAGAAGTCGACAGGTTCCAGGTTGATTTTATGGTTCGAAGCATCGTGAGCAATCGCGCGCTTTTCCTGAATCGCGAAGAGTCATGGCTCAAGTTCAACTGGCGTGTGCTGGAAGAAGCCGAAGACTCGAACAACCCGCTTCTGGAACGCGTGAAGTTCCTCGCGATCACGGCCAGCAATCTGGATGAGTTTTTCGAGATCCGGGTGGGCGGCTTGCTGCAGCAACTGGAAGATGGCCAAAACTCGACCACTGCGGATGGGCTGAGCATGGTGGAGGAGCGGGAACTGATCAACCGAGCGACGCACAAGTTTGTCGACGAACAGTATTCCTGCTGGAACGAACGCTTGCGGCCGGAACTCGCGAAGCAGGGAATTCGCGTGCTCGGAATGGGCGAACTGGATGCCGAAACTCTGGCCTTCGTCGACGAGTACTGTGAACGGGAGCTGGATCCGCTGCTGACTCCGGTAACCGTCGATCCAGCGCACCCGTTCCCGCGCGTGATCAACAAAGCGCTCTGTGTGGCGTTGCTGCTGCGGCGTCGGCGCCGGTCCTCGCTGACCTATACGGGGGTCATCACGGTTCCAAGAGCGCTGCCGCGACTGGTTCGCGTGCCTTCAGCGGGAGGTACGACGGATTTTATTTTTCTCGCCGATCTGGTCGTGCATCATGCCGCGCGCATGTACAAGGGCTACGACATTATTTCGTCGGCGGCGTTTCGAGTCACGCGCAACAGCAATCTTTATCTGGAGGAGGAAGAATCGCGCAATCTTCTGGAATCGGTCCGCGCGGAATTACACAACCGGCGAAAGGGGGACGCAGTGCGGATGGAAATCGACTCCGCGGCTGATCCGGAGATAGTGGAGCGATTGGGCACGGTGTTCGAACTCGATCGCTGGCAAATCTTCCCGGTTGATGGGCCGGTGAATCTTTCGCGGCTGTTCAATGTGTATGAGGAAGCAGCGCGACCGGATTTGAAGTTTCGAGCCTTTGTGCCGCGCGAGTTGCGCTTAACCGCCAAGTCGCGCGACCTGTTTGAAGAGTTGCGGCGCCACGACGTCCTCCTTCATCACCCCTTCGACTCCTATGATGCCGTGATTTCGTTCATCCAGTCGGGAGCGGAGGATGACAAAGTGTTGTCGATCAAACAGACGCTCTATCGGACCAGTGAGCATTCGCTGATCGTTCCGTCTTTGATTGCAGCTGCCTCACGCAAAGAAGTGACGGCAGTGGTGGAGCTGAAGGCAAGATTTGATGAGGCGTCAAACATCCGGTGGGCGCGCGATCTTGAGGATGCGGGGGTCCAGGTATTCCATGGGCTGGTGGGATTGAAAACGCATTGCAAGCTCTCGCTGCTGGTGCGTCGCGATGCTGACGGTGTAACGCGGCGTTATGCGCACCTGGGAACAGGAAATTACAATGCCAGCACGGCACGGTTTTATACGGATCTGAGCTTGCTCACGGCAGACCCGGAAATCACGGCTGCAGTGCAGGATGTCTTCAGCTTCCTGACGGCGTATGCCGAGCATCCTGATTACGGTCCTTTGATGGTCGCGCCGCTCGATTTGGCGGAGAAATGTATCGCATTGATCGAGCGGGAAGCGGAACATGCCCGGGAAGGCCGACCGGCGCGAATTGTGGCGAAGATGAACTCGCTGGTGAACAAGGACATCACGGAAGCGCTCTATCGCGGGTCGCAGGCCGGGGTTGAGATCGATCTGCTGGTGCGCGGCATGTGCACGCTGCGGCCAGGGGTACGCGGGGTCAGTCATCGAATTCGAGTGCGCAGCATTGTCGGACGGTTTCTGGAACACAGTCGAATTTTCTGCTTCGAGAACGGCGGCGAGCCGGAGGTTTTCGTGGGCAGCGCGGATTGGATGTCGCGCAACCTGCATGAGCGGGTGGAAGTCCTGTTCCCGCTGAAAGACCGGCTTTTGCGGGAGCGTGTGATCCAGGAGATTCTGGCGGCCTACCTGGCGGACAATGTGAAGAGCCGATTTCTGCAGAAGGACGGGCGATACCTGCGTTCGTGGCAGTCCCCGGCGGGACGGAGCAAGAGGCCACCCCACGGCGCGGGCGCATTCAGCGCGCAGGATTTTCTGATCGCGCTGGCGGAGGGGAAGGCGTCTCCGGAGAGCATTCCCGGTCCGGTGCAGCGTGTGGGAGCGAGGGCTTCGAGGGCGAGAGTTCGAATGCAAGAGTCTTGATAGGAGAGGAATAATATCCAAAGATGTTTGTCTATTTTCTACGCCATGCCAGCGCCGGGCAGCGAAAACTGGCGTCCGCCAAGAGCGACGAAAAGCGCGCGTTGGATAAGGACGGCATCGAGCAATGCGGATATATCGGGCGCGCTCTGTCCGCACTGGGGATACAGGTTGAAATCATCATCGCAAGCCCGTTAAAGCGCGCCACGCAAACCGCGGCTTTGGTGGGAAATGAGATGGGCCACGAGGGCAAACTGGTGATCGAGGACGGGCTGCGGCCGGAGGCGGGATTTGCAGACTTCCAGAAGATGCTGGAGAAGTACGCCCGCCAGGATTCCATTCTGCTGGTGGGCCACAATCCGAACCTGCGCGAATTTCTGGGCCGTATGATCAGCGACCGTGGTTGCGAGGCGGTCGTCGAGCTGAAAAAGGGAGCGGTGGCGAAGGTGGAAATGCGGCGGAACGCCGGGTCCCTGAGTTGGTGCATTACGCCGCGCATCCTGCGCACGCTCTACACGGCGGCGACGGAAAGCTCGCGGCCGAAAACTTCGCGGAAGTAGGTGCGATCCTTCTCGACCGCCCATACTTCCAGATCCACGCTCGCCTTGCCGCGGGGCGTCAACTTCATCGAAACGCGGCCATTACGGGCAGAGACGCCGATTCGAGCCACAGACTGGCTGCGGCCGATGTTCATGGCACGGGCGATGCGAAGCAGCATGGAGGCCTTCTTGACAGATTCCTGTTCTTCGGGAGCGAGGCCGCCGAGCGGCCCGTCGCCGGGGGTGGGGCGTGACTTTCCCAGATAGCGCGCAATGGCTCCGATGATGCGCCGTTGTTGCGGGGTGTAGCCAAGGATTTCGGAGTTGGCGATGACGTAGTAGGTGTGACGGTGGTGGCCGTTGCGGTTCACGTAATCGCCGACCTCATAAAGCATGGCGGCGGCGGATAACCATTCCCTGTATTCCGGGGGAAGCTGGTGGACGGACTTGAGCGAGGAGAAGAGCAGCAAGGCCGCGTCGCGGACATGCAAGGCGTGATGCATGTCGACGTGGTAATGTTCCACGGCGCGCTTGATCGACTCCCAGCGTTCGGATTCGATGGCGCGGCTGGAACGGGTGCTGCGATCATGTTCCGCGGCCATCTGGGCGAGGATCCCATCGCGCAATCCGAGCGGAGAATAGCGGAACGCGGACAGGTGGCAGCGCTCCAGTAATTCCGAATAGACCACGGCGCCGGCACAGATGATTTCGGCGCGGCGCGGGCCAATGCCCGGGACTTTGCGCCGCTGTTCGAGCGTCATGCGCGTGATCTCTTTGACAATGCGGCGCATCATATCGCGCGTGACCGCGCTTGAGGGCCGCACTTTTCTGGGGCGTGCCAAGTGGCCGGCCATGGCCTTCAGGGCAGCCGCAGTGCCTGAGGTTGCGATCACCATGCCGACGCGGGCGGCCCGGATTCGATTTTGGATTCGCCCGAACTCACGGGTCACGAAACCCTGGAGCTGTTTCATCTCGCCTTTGCGGGGCGGGTCGTGCTTGAGGAACTCGTCGGTGAGACGGAGTGCTCCGAGGGGCAAGCTGACTGTGTCGCGAATCTGGCCGTCGCGGGAAAGAGTAAGTTCGCAACTGCCTCCGCCGAGATCGACCAGCAGGACGCTGTGCGCGCCGAGCCGAGCGTTGGAGACAATGCCGAGGTGAATGAGACGGGCTTCTTCGAGTCCTGAGATGATTTCGATCGTCCATCCGGTGGTCGAGCGAACCCATTCGAGGAACGCGTGGGAATTGCGCGCATCACGGAGAGCGGCTGTCGCTACAACCTTGACTGCGTCGGTGCCGCATTCCTGGATGGCGCGGTTGAAACGGCGCAAAACGCGAACCGTTTCGGACATTGCCTCGGGGAGGAGCAGCCCGCTGCCGAACACACCGTCACCTAAGCGAGTGACCTCGCGGTCTTCGTGGATTTGCTTCAGGCGTCCACTATGAAGGCGCGCAATTTTCAGCCGGACTGAGTTTGATCCGATGTCGATGGCGGCGAAGGTTGGCATAGAAGGGTAACGATCAGTGATCTCATAATGGAGCGGAGAGATGCAAGTAAAGGCGCGGATTTTTTAACGGATTTGTAACAACGCTCTGTTAGCCTCAAACGGAATGTCCAATCAAGCCCTGCCCCGGCCACGTTTTGAAGCTCCACAACCGGAGCCGGGGCCACCTGAGGAAAGGGCAAAGGCTGCCCTGAAAGAGGAAACCAATAGGGCTCCGCTGTTGCAGGGGAGGGTGAGCGAACTCCCCGACACGCTGTTTGGCTGGGCGATGAAGCTTTGCGGGCTGTGCGTGGTTGGGCTTCTCGGCTTGATTGTTTATCAACTGCTCGTCGGATCCCAGCTATCCTGGCACGCATTTGGCTGGAAGTTTTTTGGCCTCTCCGATTGGAATCCTGTCGAAGACCAATACGGAGCGCTACCGTTTATCTACGGCACGCTGGTGTCTTCGCTGCTGGCGCTCCTGATCGCGGTGCCATTGGCGGTGGGAGTGGCTGTTTTTATCACCGAGATGTCTCCTGTCTGGCTGCGCGGGGCGCTCTCGTTTACTACGGAATTATTAGCAGCGATCCCGAGCGTAGTTTACGGACTGTGGGCAATTTTCGTGCTCGTACCGGTGCTGAGGGAGTATGTGCAGCCATTGCTTGGGAAGACGCTCGGCTGGACGGGACTGTTTACGGGACCGCCTTACGGGATTGGGATGCTGGCGGCGGGCGTGATTCTGGCCATCATGATTATTCCGATCATCTCGTCGATCACCCGTGAAGTGCTGACGGTGGTGCCGCAGCATCAGCGTGAAGCGGTGCTGGCGCTGGGTGCGACGCGGTGGGAAATGATCCGGTTGGGCGTGCTGAGAAATGCGCGGGCCGGAATCGTGGGCGGGGTTATTTTGGGTTTGGGGCGCGCGCTTGGGGAAACCATGGCGGTCACGATGGTGATTGGCAATCGAGCGCAGATTGTGAAGACGCTGTTTGCTCCGGGATACACGATGGCGAGCGTACTGGCCAACGAGTTTTCGGAAGCTACGGGTGACCTTTATCTTTCGGCGTTGATCGAGATCGGGCTGGCGCTGTTCCTGGTGACGATTGTGGTGAACGCGCTGGCGCGGCTGATGGTTTGGAGCGTGACGCGCGGGCAGCCGGCTAGAGGCGTGGTTTAGGGCGAGTTCGGATTTGATGGCGGGAAAAGGCTTAACGCAGAGTTCGCAGAGAAGGACCGCAGAGGCTGCGGCGAGATCCGCAAGCAAAAAGTTTTGAAGCGAAGACAGTGACGGACGTGAGCTCCAATTCGACAGCCGTTGTGCTTCCGCCGATCAGTTGGCGGCGGCGAGCGACCGACCACCTGATGACGGCGCTGGCGGTGCTGACCGTGATCCTGGTGCTGGCGCCGTTGTTTGCCATCTTCGCGTATCTGGTCGTCAAGGGCATCGGCTCGATCAATCTTGACTTCCTGACGCAGACTCCGAAGCCGGTGGGCGAACCGGGTGGCGGGATGGCGAACGCGATTGTTGGGTCGGGGGTGATCCTCGCCATTGCCAGCCTGCTGGGAGTGCCTCTTGGAATCGGCGCGGGGATATTTCTGTCGGAGTATGGGCGCAACCGGTACGGCGATGCGGTGCGGTTCGTGTCGGACGTTCTCAATGGCGTGCCATCGATCGTGATCGGAATTGTCGCTTATGGACTGGTGGTCCTGCGCCAGAAGCATTTTTCGGCGCTGGCAGGCGGCGTGGCACTGGCGATCATGATGGTGCCGACGATCGCGCGGACGACGGAACAGATGCTGCTGCTGGTTCCGCAAGCGATTCGCGAGGCCGCATTGGGCATAGGCGTCTCGCGCTGGCGGACGACGCTTTCGATTACGCTGCGCACGGCGACTTCGGGAGTGATTACGGGCGTAATGCTGGCCTTTGCGCGCGTTGCGGGAGAGACTGCGCCGCTGCTATTCACAGCATTTGGAAATCAGTTCTGGAACTGGAAGACGGACCAGCCGACGGCGGCGCTGTCGTTGCAGATTTATACCTACGCGATTTCGCCTTTCGACGATTGGCACCGCCAGGCATGGGCGGGTGCGTTAGTCTTGATTGTGCTGATCGTGAGCGCGGTGGCCGCGGTCCGACTGGTGGTGCGGCACGGAACGTTATCGGGAGTTTAGCAGGCGGAGTTAAGGAATTATGGGAGTCGGAATCACGGTCGAGCGATTGAATGCGTTCTACGGCAAAACGCAGGCATTGTTCGACATCAATATTTCGGTGCAGGCGAATCACGCCACGGCGTTGATTGGGCCGTCGGGGTGCGGGAAGTCTACATTTATCCGGTGCCTCAATCGCATGCACGAGACGATTCCCGAAGCGCGGGTTGAAGGCACGGTTCGGATTGGAGAATTCAGCGTTTATAACGGGACGTCGGCGACACAATTGCGGCGGCGGGTGGGGATGGTATTTCAGAAACCGAATCCTTTTCCGACGATGTCGATTTATGACAACGTGGCGGCGGGGCTGAAGCTGAATGGATTCCGCAATCGGAAACAGCTGGACGAGATTGTCGAGCGTTCACTGCGCAACTCGGCACTGTTTGACGAAGTGAAGGACGCCCTGCACAAGAAATCGGGAGCGAGCCTGTCGGGCGGGCAGCAACAGCGGTTGTGTATTGCGCGCGCGCTGGCAGTGCAGCCGGAAGTGCTGCTGATGGATGAGCCCTGCTCGGCGCTGGATCCGATCTCGACGGGCAAGATTGAAGAACTTATTTTTCAATTAAAAGAGCAGTATACGATCGTGATTGTGACGCATAATATGCAACAGGCGGCACGTGTGGCGGAGTTTACGGGATTTTTTCTTCTGGGTAAGATGATCGAGTTTGATAAGACTGAGAAGGTGTTTACGAATCCGTCGGATAAGCGGACGGAAGACTACGTGACGGGCAGGTTTGGATAATGCGTACGCGTTTTCAACAACAGATGGAGGAGCTCCGCGAGAAACTGCTGCGCATGGGCGGTCTGGCGGAATTGGCTGTGGATCGCGCCACGCAGGCCTATACGGAGCGCGACCTGACGCGCTGCCAGCTGGTGCTGGAAAACGAGAGCCTGATCAATGCCGCCGAGCGCGAGATTGACGAGATGGCATTCGACGTGTTGGCGACGCAACAGCCGGCGGCTGTGGATTTGCGGTTTATTCTGGCCGTGACCAAGATCAATGCCGACCTGGAGCGGGTTGGCGATCAGGCGGTGAATATCGCCGAGCGCGTGATGGACATGATCGAACTGCCAGCGGTGGATTTGCCGGTCGATATCGGGCGCATGGCGACGGCGGTGAGCGCCATGGTGCGGCGGTCGTTGGAATCGTTTGTAGAAGGCAAGGCAGAGCTGGCGCAGGCCGTTCTGGAAATGGATCATGTGGTTGACCGGATGCGCGACGAGGCTTTCATCATGCTCGTGCGAACCATGAACGAACAGCCGCAAAAGACTCAGCAGGCGCTGGATGCGTTGTTGATTGCGCGCAACCTTGAGCGTGTGGCCGACCACGCAACCAACATTGCGGAAGATGTAATCTTCTGGGTGCTGGGGGCCGATGTCCGGCATCATGCGCAAGCGGCGGCGGCCAGCCCACGGCCGGAACCGACGGACTCCTAGAATTGATTTGCAGGTGGTTTCAGCGAGCGGGACGGCTGGAAGAGATTGCGGAAAATATTCGTTCAGAATACCAGAGCCTCACCCCAGGCGCTGAAGCGCCGGTCTATTCAGATGGTTTATCGGCACGAGTGGAACTCGTGCCCTTCCCAAAACTACCTAAATTCTAGCTCTTCCGCAGCTTGTGAAATCGTAGCCTTTCAAAGCCAATCTTACGTTATGGCTCATGAAAGCCTCGCAACGTTGTGAGGGCGTTGTTGAGGACTTCGCCGCAGGCGCCCGCCTGCTGTACACTGTGCGAACCCATGAGCAAAAAAGTCCGCGTTTTTGTCACCTGCGATATCGGCAGTGCCCTCAACATTATTCGCGATAAGGGATTTGACGTTGAGGTCTATCCCGAGGCTGAAGCTCCGCCCAAAAGGCTGATCATCGAGAAGGTGAAATCCGGCGTTGACGGGTTGATCACGACGCTGCGGGATCAAATTGATGCCGAGGTGTTCGCGGCTGGGGAGAACACGCTGAAAGTCGTCGCGCAGTTTGCGGTTGGGTTCGACAACATCAGCCGGGCGGACGCGAACCGGTACCGGATCCCGTTCACGAATACGGCCGATGTGCTGACAGAGGCGACGGCGGAGTTTGCGTTCTTTCTGATGGGCGCGCTGGCGCGAAAGCTGTGGTCGGCGGAACGGCTGACGCGGGGAAACCAGTGGGGCTATTGGCATCCTTATTTGCCGTTTCTGGGCGATGAAGTGACCGGGAAGACGGTGGCGGTGATCGGGACGGGACGGATTGGGCTGGCGATGATCAAGAAATGCACGGGATTCGATATGAACATCCTGTGCTTTGATCCGGCCTATGAGAACCGCGATTACATTCATGCGATCCAGGAGATGAAGGACCTAAGGTTCAACCGCGGGATTAGCCGCGAGAAGACCACGATTCGGTATACGTCATTGCATGAAGCGCTGAGTACGGCCGACTTCATCAGCCTGCATGTTCCGCTGCTGCGCGAGGGCGAGAGCAATACTCCGACTTACCATTTGATTAATGAGGTTACGCTGCGCATGATGAAGGCGACGGCGATGATCATCAATACTTCGCGCGGGCCGGTGATTGACGAGAATGCCCTGGCGCGGGCATTGCGTGAGAACTGGATTGCCGGGGCGGCGCTGGATGTTTATGAGAAAGAGCCGCTGCCGGCGGATTCTCCGCTACGCGATCCGGCGATTGCGGAACGTTGCCGGCTGTTGCCGCATTTTGCCAGCGCGGCGCGGATTACGCGGTTGTCGTCCGACCCGGATAAAGGGATGGCGGGACGATGCGTGCAAGGGCTGTTGGATGTGCTGGAAGGGAACTACGGAGGGGATGTGACTAAGATACCTTATGTGGTGAATAAGGAAGCGTTTGGGAAATAGCATAACAATCGCGAGCGTAACGCCCGACATCGGTTAGAAAACACCGTTTATTTCGAGTCCATGTTTTCCCAACGCACAAACTGGCATCTGGCGCCGAATGCGCTTACGCGCGTTCTTAAGGAAGTGCGCGCTTCGGGGCAGGAGATTTTCGATCTTACGATCTCGAATCCGACGGAAGCAGGGGTGAGGCCTGATGCGGAGGCCGTGCTGGGGGCGCTGGTGAATCCGGAGGCTCTTCATTACGATCCACAGCCGCGCGGGTTGCTGGAGGCGCGGAATGCAGTATGCCACTACTATCGCGAGGCGCATCGGGTTTTCGATCTCGATCCGGAGCGGCTGGTTTTGACGACCAGCACGAGCGAGGCCTACTCGTACGTTTTTCGGCTGCTGTGCAACCCGGGGGACGAGATTCTTGTTCCGAAGCCGAGCTATCCGCTGTTTGAGTTTCTGGCGGAGCTTTCGGATGTGAAGCTGGAGCCTTATCCGCTGATCTACGATCACGGATGGCAGATCGATTTCGATTCGCTTTACAAGGCGGCGACGGCGCGGACGCGAGCGGTGATTCTGGTGCATCCGAATAATCCGACGGGATCGTATGTGTCGGCGGCGGAAACGGCGGCTCTGAATGATTTTTGCCGGGACTACAACACCGCGCTGATCGTGGATGAAGTGTTTCTGGACTACGCGCATGATGGGGAGGCGCGCACGAGTTTTGCGGGGAATAACGATGCACTGACGTTTACGCTGAGCGGAGTTTCGAAGGTATCGGCGCTGCCGCAGATGAAATTTGCGTGGGTTGCGACGAGCGGGCCGGAGAAATTTGTTGCCGAGGCCGGAGCGCGGCTGGAAGTCATTGCCGATACGTACCTGTCGATGAATGCGCCTGTGCAACTGGCTGCGACGGTGCTGCTCGATCAGCGGAAACAGATTCAACCGATTCTGCTCGATCGTTTGCGCGCGAATCTGGCGGAACTCGATCGTCAACTCTTGCGTCACCCGGCCTGCACGCGATTGCAGGTGGACGGGGGATGGTATGCGGTCTTGCGAGTGCCGGTGCTTGAAAGCGACGAGGACCTCGCCATCCGTTTGCTGCGGCATGCGCAGGTCAGCGTGCATCCGGGACATTTCTATGATTTTGCGGGCGACGGGCATCTGGTGCTGAGCTTGATCACGGAGCCTGACAATTTTCGGACGGGGGTTGAGCGATTGCTGGGATTCATCGGCAAGTAAGTTGGCGTCGCTCGTGCTCTGGCCTGGGAAAGGCCTAACCACAGAGGACACGGAGGAACACAGAGGATGCCCTCCGGGAATTCCACTTCGTGATACTCTCGCCCTTCACTTTCGGTTCAGTTTTTTGCGATCACCAAGGAGAAAGCATGTCGATCAGCCGCCGGGGATTTATCGAGTCTGCAGTCGTGGTCTCACTCGCAAGCAAACTGAATGCATCCGCTGAGAACGGGCAAGGCGCCGGGAAAGCATCGTCAGGGCCGGCAAAGAAGCCGATCATCATCTGCGCACACAACGGACTTGACTATCTTGACGAAGCGTATGCGTTCCTGGCGGGCGGAGGCGATACGCTGGAGGCTGCGATCCGGGTGGTGAAGGGGCCGGAGAACGATCCGAACGACGATACGGTGGGACTGGGCGGGCTTCCGAATGAAGAGGGAGTGGTCGAGCTGGACGCGTGTTGCATGCACGGGCCGACGCGGCGCGCAGGATCGGTGGGCGGGGTACGCAACATCAAGAACGTGTCGATGGTGTCGAAGGCGGTTTATGAGCACACGGGGCACGTCATGCTGGTAGGGGAAGGCGCAGAGCGGTTCGCGGTGGCGGTCGGTTTCCCGCGCGAGAATCTGCTGACCGAGCGCTCGCGGAAGATCTGGCTCCTTTGGAAGGAATATCACTCGAACGATGATTGGTGGGGGCCGGGGATCGCCGATCCCAGTTGGAAAGCGCCGGCGGAAACGCCACGGGCGCAACTTTTCGAAGAACGCATTCGCCGGTTGGACGAGCACGCTGCCGCGCTTGGAATTGAGCCGGAGTTCCGGATGGCTGCTGTCAGGCGAGTACTCTATCCGCCGACAGGAACGATTCATTGCTCGGCGCTGAATGAAAAAGGCGATATGTCGGGGATCACGACGACCAGCGGGCTGGCATTCAAGCTGCCGGGGCGTTGCGGGGATTCGCCGGTGATTGGCGCGGGATGCTACACCGATCAGGATGTGGGATCGGCGGGCGCTACGGGCGCGGGGGAAGAGAACATCAAGGTTGCGGGGGCACACACGATTGTCGAGAACATGCGGCACGGAATGTCTCCGCTGGACGCGGGGATGGATGCGCTGAAGCGGATCGTTCGCAATTACAACGGCGACATGGCGAAGCTGAAGTATGTGGATATGACGTACTACGTTCTGCGAAAAGACGGCGCGTATGCGGGTGTTTCGCTGTGGGAGGGTTATTCGAAAGGCGATCCGCACGCGATTGCGGTGCATGATGGCGCGCGGCGGGCGGAAGTGACAGTTCCGTTGCTGAAAGGCTATTCGCAGGATTTTCCGCCGTTTCCGGTGGCGAAGCCGAAGGAATTGATGAAGGATTCGGAGTATCTGAAGTAGCGGATCCGAGGCCGTCCGAAGCTGGGCCGTCGCTGCGCGACTTGCGTGCCTTCTTAGGGTCTACCCAGCGCTGAGCTAACCTAGCTCGCGCCTTCGAAGCTCAGACTGGTGCGGCACCAAGGATCAAGTACTGCTGCAGGATGTCCTATTCGCTGCAAGGTCATCCTTCATTTTCGGACGTCGTATTCGCACTGTGGTCATATTTCGTTGCAAGATGTCCTACCCTCGTTGGGCGAGTGTACGAACGGCGGCTTTTACCGCTTGCCAACGGGTGTACAATTATTTCAGTCAGGTCGCAGCTTCACGGGATCTTCGCCCGCGTTCGAGGCTCGAAAAAATGAACGTTCACGTAAGCTACAAGGTTCAGAAAACTCCCGACATCGAAAAAGAAATCAGCCACCAGATTGAGAAAATCCAGAAACGGCTGCATGTATTCCGGCCGGAACTGGTGCATTTGAAAGCAGTGGTGGAGCAGAATTCAGCGCGAGAGGGGACTGAGGTTTCCCTGAACCTGCGCTTGCCCTCGGGGCAGTTGACGGCGGAGAAGAAAGCATCGAGCCCGACCGCGGCCATCAAGGCCTCATTCGACGATTTGGTGCAACAGATTAACCGGCATAAAGAATTGCTGCGTTCGAGTCATCGCTGGCGGCGGTGGCGGTCGGGTCCACAGGAGTCACCGGAACCGGGCGTGCCGTTCGAGAAGACGCTGGCGTCGGTGCAGGCACCGACAATTTCGGCAGACGACATTGGGTCTTACGTGAATGCCAATCTGGCGCGCCTGGAGCGCTTTGTCGAGCGTGAACTTTATTTTCGCCAGTCGGAAGACGAACAACCGGACGGCCGGCTCTCAGCGTCAGAGGTGGTGAATGAGGTGATCGCTCGAGCTTTGGGCGACCATGACCGGCCTGAGAAACTGGCGCTAGAGCCATGGCTCTACCGGCTTGCGCTGGAAGCGATCGGGGAGATGACAGCGCGGCTACAGGAATTGGACTTGCCGGTTCATCTGGAGGACAGCGGGCGTCCGCAGAATGTGGAGGCGTCGGATGAGGCGACGCTGCAATTTCACCAGGCGGATGAGGGTTGGACGAAAGAAAGCGTGATTGCGGACCGGCGGGTGGCGAGTCCGGAGCAGAGCGCGTATTCGGATGAAATGGTGGCTCTGGTGGAGAGCGCGCTGGAAGGCGTGGACCGCACCGACCGAGAGGCGTTTCTTCTGTATGGCATAGAGGGATTTTCGTTGAATGAAATTGCATCCATTACCGGGCGTCATGCAGAGGCCGTCCGCGAATCTGTACAGCGAGCCCGCGACTGCGTGCGCGGCGCGCCTTCCATGGTGAAGGAATTTCCCAAAGAACTCTTCGTCAGAACCCGCACTTCAGCATCGAAATAATTAAAAGGAGAACCGAGATGATGACACGGGAAGAAATCCGTGAATTGGCGGCATTTCAGGCGGATGAAACCAAGAACGCTTGCGCTCTGAGTTTTTACTTTCAACCCGACCCTCCGCAGGACCGGTCGCATCGCAGCGAGGCGATCGTCGCTAAAGACGTGGTAAAGCAGGCGCTGAAGAGTGCCGGGGCGCAAGGGAAAAATGGAGCGCTGCATGCGGATCTGGATCGCGTGCTGGAATTTGCAACGAACCTGCGCGGGCAATCGCGGGGAAAGGCGGTTTTCGCCTGTGGGGCGCAGAATTTCTGGAAGGAATATGACCTCCCTCCGCGTCTTGGGACGACCCGGATTTATCTGCAGGAGCGTTTTCAACTGAAGCCGCTGGCAGCCTTGCTGGGAGCGCAGCCAGCGTTATGCGTTGCCATGGTGGACCGGCAGCGCGCACGCTTCTTCGACTTGCGTCTGGACGATCTGCGGGAAGGACCGTCGATCGTGCACCTGCTTTCGCGAAGCGGGGCTAGTTATGGCTACAACGGATATGAGGCGGGACATGCAGAGCGCCGTGTATCAGAAGAAGCATTGCAGCATTTCAAGGCGGTGACGGAGCGACTGCGGATCGATCTGGAACGAGGAGCGTGGGAGCGGCTGATCGTGGGGTGCCAGGACGTCAATTGGCCGGAGTTTGAGTCGCAGCTGCATCCTTATGTGAAGCAGAGGGTGATTGGGCGCTTCTCGGCGGATGTGGCGAGCGTGACGAGCGAGGAGATTCGGGACCGGGCCAATTCGGTGCTGAATGAGTGGATCCGGGAGCGCGGTGCGTCGAAGGTGAAGGAAGCAATTGATTTTGCCAAGTCGAATGGACGCGGCGTTACAGGCTTGCGGCGGGTGTTGCAGGCGCTCGAAGCGGGCGAAGTGCAGAGCCTGTTTATGAGTGGGAACTATTCTGCCCATGCCGTCGAATGTCCGCACTGCGGGCATCTGGATGCACATATGGTTCCAGCGTGTGTGGCTTGCGGACACGGAACGCGCGAATTGACGGATGTGTGCGACGCAATTATTCGGATGGCGATCCGGCGAGATATCGAGTTGTTTTATCTGAAGGATGCGGAGGATCTGGATCGGGCGGGGAACATCGCGGCGTTGTTGCGGTTCCGGTCGGACCAGAGACGGACGGGGAAGATTGCGGTGGCGGTGTAGGGCAGGGCAGGGCAGAAGTTAGAAGTCAGATTGCAGGGGTGAGACCTTAACTTCTCGACTGCTTAGATCTTTTGCTGCTTGAGTTGCGACATTAAATTCCATGGCGGGCGCACCTCGGGTGTCTTGCTAGAATGGGCGCAGCGATCGCGCCGACGAATGCGACCAATCGCGGCGCGCCGGACAGCCATGATCCACAAAATTCTTCCCGTGGGACCGCTGCAGTGCAACTGCTCAATTATTGGCGATGAGACTACGTATGAAGCCATGGTGATCGATCCGGGCGACGACATTGATGACATCGTCGCGATCATCGACCAGTACAAACTACAGGTAAAGCAGATCGTAATCACGCATGCGCACATCGATCATGTAGGCGGAGCGATGAAACTGCGCGCTCGGACGGGCGCACCCATCCTGCTCAACCAGAATGACTATGCTCTGCTGAAGATGATGGATATGCAGGCCAGTTGGCTGGGCATGCAGTCTCCCGGGGAAGTGAAAATTGAGGCGGACCTGGTTCATGACCAGACGCTACGGGCGGGCAAGCTGTCGGCGAGTGTGCTGCACACTCCCGGACACACGGAGGGCAGTGTATGCCTTTATTTTCCGGCTGAAAAGCTGCTGATTGCAGGCGACACGCTGTTTGCGCGGAGCATTGGACGCACGGATCTGCCGGGAGGGTCTTTTGAGAAGATCATGCGCTCGTTGCATGGCCGGGTGCTGACTTTGCCGGACGACACGGCGGTGATTCCCGGGCATGGGCCAGCGACGACGATTGGCGAGGAACGGGAAGAGAATCCGTTTCTCAAAGACAGATCCTAGGTCTCCGATGCTATGACCTGGGACCTACTTCTGTGTGGGCGCCTGGTTTTGCGGAACCGTGGGCGGGGTTGAAGGCGCGACCGGTTGCGACTTGGTCTGAGTTGCTTTCACTCCAGAGAGCACGGACGTGGGGCCGGTCTTTCGAGCGGCATAAATCGAAAGCGTGATTGACGTGACCATGAAGATGATGGCTGACCAGGTGGTTGCTTTGGAAAGAGCGGTCGCCGCGCCGCGCGCGCCGAATGCGGTCTGGCTGCCCTGTCCTCCGAAAGCCGCGGCCAAGTCGCCGCTCTTGCCGCTTTGCAGCAACACGACGCCAATGAGGAAGAAGCAGACGATGACGTGAATGATCGTGATCAAAATGGTCATGACAATAAAACTCCGTTTGGGCCGAATCCGGCTTCAGATTCCCGCTTCAAGATGACTTAGGAAATCCTGCGATGGTGCGACACGTGCTGTACCACCCGATTTAATAGTGTTGCATCGGATCGCGGTGAAGGTCAAGTTCTCCCCCACAAAGGTAGTGGGTCACTACGGACCCACTATCCCCGCAAAATGCAGTAGCGTCTTAATTAGGCAGTCAGGACACCACCGCACGCAGCTTTCACTCGAAATCCACAGGACCTCCTGTTAGAATCCCTAAAATCCACTCCCAGGAGTCACAATGCAAGCTACGCTTGCCCTCGAAGACGGCAGAGTCTTCCGAGGCAAAGGCTACGGCGCCAAAGGCGAGTGCTCCGGCGAAGTCGTTTTTAATACTTCCATTACCGGCTACCAGGAAATTTTCACCGACCCATCTTATGCGGGACAGATCGTCGTTCTGACCAATCCTGAAATTGGCAACTACGGCACCAACCCTGAAGACAATGAAGCGGTGCGCCCTTACATCGAAGGGCTAATCGTGCGCGAGTTTTCGAAGGTCAGCTCGAACTGGCGCTCGCAGCAAGTCACCGACGAGTTCATGGAGCAGTTCAAGATTCCGGTGCTGGCCGATATCGATACGCGGGCGCTGGTGCGCCACCTGCGCGACCACGGCGTGATGCGGGGCGTGATCTCGACGCTGGAGGATGACGCCGAGAAATTGGTTACAAAGGCGCGCGGGATTCCGAAGATGGACGGGCAGGACTTGGCAAAAGTCGTTTCGACCAACCACACCTATGTCTGGGAGACGGGCGAACGATCGCACTTGCCTGACGAAATCGTCGGAGTGAAAGATGAGCCGGAGCGGTTTCATGTTGTCGCCTACGATTTCGGTATCAAGCAAAACATTCTGCGCAAACTGCGCGGCGAAGGCTGCAAGGTGACGGTCGTGCCTGCGCAGACGACGGCGGAAGATGTATTGTCGCTTAAGCCGGATGGAGTGTTCTTGTCGAATGGGCCGGGCGATCCCGAGCCGTGTACTTATGCGGTCGATAATATTCGGCGGTTGATGGGAAGACAGCCGATCTTTGGAATTTGCCTGGGCCATCAGCTCACGGGCATTGCGCTTGGCGGTAAAACTTTCAAACTAAAATTCGGACACCACGGCGGGAATCATCCGGTGAAGCAGTTGCAAACCGGCAAAGTGGAAATCACCGCCCACAACCACAACTTCGCGGTGGACCCCGACTCGCTCCCACAAAGCGAGGTCGAACTGACACACGTGGACCTGAACGACCACACACTGGAAGGCATGAGACATCGAAATCTGCCGCTGTTTACCGTGCAGTATCACCCGGAGGCCGCGCCGGGGCCGCACGATTCGCACTATTTGTTTAAGGACTTTGTGAGGATGATGGAGGAATGCAAGCGGTGAAGAGCCTGCTCATCACTGCGATTCTGCTGTCTTTCTCCATCGTGACGAGTGCTCAAGAATGGCATTCGATCGAATCAAGCTTTTGTTCACAAATCAAAGCGAAGGGAGCAAAGGTCTCCGGTCGTCCATTTTCGATTTTCGAAGCTCCCGATCCGGATAGCAAGTGTTGTGAAGGATTGAACTTGAAAACTAAAGGGAGGACGGAGCCCTTCGGCCATTTCAAGATTCTTGGCCTGGATCGGGGACGCTGCTTTCTTTCCTTCGACCTAAAAACGAAACAGGTCAATGTGCCCATTTCCATCGAACGCCTCGTCGATAAACGTTACATCGCTAAGGACTGTGAACCTACCAGCAAGATAACGGTCGACAAAGGCACGAATCAGGTGAAATGGGAAGAGTGGGTAATCGTTGATTGAATCGCGATGCTCGTTGAGAGGAAATTGGTTTTGAAGGGGCGCCGCTCCGTGTGTCTTAAGGGGGGAAGGAAACGTGGCATTAGCCCTTGGGGTCAGTGCCAATAGAAAGAATTGTCATCCCGAGCGAAGCGAGGGATCTGCAGTTGGCTGGCACCGTCAAAATATTTGCGTCGGAATCGGCCGTTCGCGGTGAAGGTTGAGGCAATGCGAGAAGAGAAGCGTTATTACGTTTACATCATGGCCAGCCGCTCGCTGACTCTCTACACCGGAGTGACCGGAGACATTTACCATCGCGCACTGCAGCACAAGGCGGGAGAAATTGAAGGCTTCACAAAGAAGTATCACATCGACCGTCTCGTCTATTACGAGACTTTCAAATATGTAAACAACGCGATTGCCCGTGAAAAACAAATCAAAGCCTGGACGCGCGCCAAACGCTTGGCTCTGATTAAGACCATGAATCCTACATGGCAAGACCTGGCGGAGGGTTGGGGTGAGCCGACGAAACTGCAGATCCCTCGCTTCGCTCGGGATGACAATTCTGAAAATGATGATGACGAACGCGGCGTACCTGAAGCCGCGCCACTACGAAGCACGGCCAAAACCGCATAATGCCTAAACGAACTGACATTTCGAAAATTCTGATCCTCGGCTCCGGACCGATCGTCATCGGACAGTCTGCTGAGTTCGACTACTCTGGCACGCAAGCCTGCAAGGCGCTCAAGTCGGAGGGCTTTGAAGTTGTGCTGGCGAACTCGAACCCGGCTACCATCATGACCGATCCCGAGTCCGCCGACCGTACTTACATCGAGCCGCTCACCCGTGAATATCTCGAAGAGATCATTCGCATCGAGCGAGAAATGTCGCCCAGCGCGGGCTTTCCACCCCAGCGAACCAAAACCGGGTTCGCTGGGGACACCGGCTTTGCCATTCTCCCCACGGTTGGCGGACAGACGGCACTCAACCTTGCCATCGAACTTGCCGATAGCGGTGTGCTCGAAAAGTACAACGTGCAACTTATCGGCGCACAGATCAGCGCCATCAAGAAGGCCGAAGATCGTCTGTTTTTCAAAGACGCGATGCAGCGCATCGGGCTCGACGTGCCGAAATCGGCGCTCGTCAACAATCTCAAAGACGGACTCGAATTCGCGGGCAAGATCGGGTTCCCGGTCATCATCCGCCCAAGTTTTACCCTCGGCGGAACCGGCGGCGGCATCGCTTACAACCGCGAAGAGTTAATGGATGTGCTGGCTCGCGGCCTCGACCTCTCGCCCGTGCACGAGTGCCTGATCGAAGAATCTGTGCTCGGCTGGAAAGAGTACGAACTCGAGGTGATGCGCGACACTAAGGACAACGTCATCATCATCTGCTCGATCGAGAATTTCGATCCGATGGGAGTGCATACGGGCGACTCGATCACGGTCGCACCGGCGCAGACGCTCACCGACCGTGAATACCAGATGATGCGGGACGCTTCGATCGCCGTCATCCGCGAGATCGGAGTCGAGACCGGCGGATCGAACATTCAGTTCGGTGTGAATCCGAATACCGGACGCATGGTCGTGATCGAGATGAACCCGCGGGTGTCGCGCTCATCGGCGTTGGCATCGAAGGCAACCGGATTCCCGATCGCGAAAATCGCCGCCAAGCTCGCCATCGGCTACACGCTGGATGAGATTCCGAACGACATCACGCGCAAAACGCCAGCCTGCTTCGAGCCGACGCTCGACTACGTAGTAGTCAAAATTCCCAAGTGGCAGTTCGAAAAATTTCCGGGCGCCGACGAATCGCTTGGGCCGCAGATGAAGTCGGTCGGCGAAGTGATGGCCATTGGCCGCACGTTCAAGGAAGCGCTGCAGAAGGGGATTCGCGCGCTCGATACAGGAAAGCGCGTCGGCTCGGAAAAAATTGAGCCGAAGATTCTTACGCAACGCTTGGTCACTCCGCATCCGGAACGCTTGACTTACGTGCGCTACGCACTGCGCCAGGGCCACACCATCAAGCAGATCGCGAAGATGACGTCGATCGACCCGTGGTTCCTCTACCAGTTGAAAGAGATCAACGACATGCAACTGGAACTGGAAAAACATCCCATGGAGTCGGTCCCGATCGATGTCGTGCGCGAGGCGAAGCGCATGGGCTTTTCCGACGGACGGCTTGCTCTGACGTGGCGTCTCGACGGCAAGGGCGGCCAGGAAAAGGTGCGCCACTTCCGCAAGAAACACGGCCTGAAGCCGGTGTACAAGCGCGTCGATACGTGCGCAGCCGAGTTCGAAAGCTATACGCCATATCTGTATTCGACCTACGAAGAAGAAGACGAGGCCGCGCCCACCGCAAAGAAGAAAGTCGTCATCCTGGGCTCGGGTCCGAATCGCATCGGGCAGGGAATCGAGTTCGACTATTGCTGCTGCCATGCGAGCTATGCACTGCGGGAAGATGGTTACGAGACCATTATGATCAACTGCAATCCGGAGACGGTCTCGACCGACTATGACACCAGCGATCGCCTTTACTTCGAGCCGCTCACGCTCGAAGACGTCTTTGCAATTTGCGAACACGAAGGTTCGGCCGGAGCGCCCGTCGGCGTGATCGTGCAGTTTGGCGGGCAGACTCCGCTGAATCTTTCGCTGCCGCTCAAGGCGGCGGGCGTTAACATCATCGGCACCACGCCCGAATCCATCGACCTTGCTGAAGACCGGAAACGCTTCGGCGCGCTTCTGGAAGAACTGGACATCCCGCAGGCGCCCGGCGCAATGGTGACCTCGATCGAGGAAGCTGTTGAGGCTGCGAAGAAAATTGGCTTCCCGGTTCTGGTTCGTCCATCCTACGTTCTTGGCGGACGCGCCATGGTGATCGCGTACGACGAAGACACCATCAACCAATACATGAAGCAGGCCGTCGAATATTCGCAAGATCGGCCCATTCTGATCGACAAATTTCTGGAAGACGCAATTGAGGTCGATGTTGATGCGTTGTCGGACGGCGAAGACGTAGTGATCGGCGGAATCATGCAGCATATCGAGGAGGCCGGCATTCACTCGGGCGACTCATCGTGCGTGCTGCCCGCGGTTGATATCCCCGAGCCGCTGCTGAACCGGATGCGGGAATACACTTTCAAGCTGGCGCGAGCCCTCAAAGTCGTTGGACTGATGAATGTTCAGTTCGCAATTCCGCGGGGGAATGGACTGTCTGGTAACGGCCACTCCGAGCACAAGGTCTACGTTCTCGAAGTGAATCCCCGTGCCTCGCGCACTGTTCCCTACGTGAGCAAGGCCACCGGCGTCCCCATGGCGAAAATCGCGGCGCGCCTGATGACCGGGCGCAAGCTGCGTGAATTTCTGCCCGAATACATCGAGCAAGCAAAGGACCTCGACACCGGCCGCAACTACTTCGTGAAATCCCCCGTCTTCCCGTGGTCAAAATTTCCCGGCGTGGACACGGTGCTTGGTCCCGAAATGCGTTCCACCGGAGAAGTCATGGGCGTGGCCGACAACTTTGGTGAGGCCTTTGCCAAGGCACAACTCGCCGCCGGACAAAAATTGCCCACACAGGGAACTGTGTTTATCAGCGTTACCGATCACGACAAGCCGCACGTGGCTGAGATCGCGCATCGCTTTGTCGATATGGGCTTCAAACTGGTCGCCACGCACGGCACAGCCGATCGGCTAGAAGAAGCCGGCCTGGGCGTGGATCGGGTCTACAAGGTGAAGGAAGGTCGTCCTAACGCCGTTGACCTCATCAAGGCGGACCGGATTCAGCTGATCATCAATACGCCCCGCGGGCCCGACCCTTATTTCGACGAGAAAGCGATCCGCCGTGCGGCCGTTACGGCCCGCATTCCGACGATTACGACGCTCTCAGCCGCCCGAGCGGCCACCGAAGGCATTGCAGCGCTGCAGCGCGGAGAAATAAGGGTGCAGGCCTTGCAGGCGCTGCACGCGGAGAGAGTGGGAAACAGCCGCTAACCACGATCACTTTAACGGCGGATATTGGACAGGCATACCCACCCGGCAAGTTTCGTGACTCCGCCCTGGCCCGGCGGATGCAGCCGTTGTGATGGCAATCACTGTTCCGATGTCGGCCGCCACCAATAATCAATACAGCAGAGGCCATCATGGAAGTCACAGTCGAGCATTTGGGATCAGTTCAATTCGAAATCAAGGCTCGCCAGCACACCATCGCTTGCGACCAGCCCGCCGAAAACGGAGGGTTCGACGAGGGCATGACTCCGCCCGAATTGCTGCTGGCCTCGCTCGGTTCCTGTGCCGCGTTTTACGCCGCCGCGTATTTGCGCAAACACAAACTCGCCGAAGAAGGAACGCGCGTTCGCGTCACCGCCGAGAAGCGCAAGGATCCGCCGCGAGTCGACGATTTCCGGATTTTTGTGGATGTGCCCGCCGCACTGGACGCGAAGCACAGCGAGGGCATCGAGCGCGCCGTCCACCAATGTCTGGTTCACAACACGCTGCTGCACCCGCCCACCATCACGCTTGAGATTCACAGTCCGGTGGCGGCTGTCTGATTCGTTGGTCATCGGCAAGCGCGCGTGACACCACTCTCGCGGGCCGTGCATAATCCTTAATGGCCAATCTCAAATCGCGATCATCTGCGTGATCGGGCTGCCAATGATTGTGGTGGCAGCCATATTCGGCCCGACGGCCTTCGATCTCGCCATGCACTCGTCGATGCCCGTTACGCGTTTCTTCGTCGGCTCGGAAGAGAACTACCGGCGCGAGGTCGATCCTGCGGGTAGAATCCTCCCCAACTGCGGATAAGCAACACGCGCGAGGTTAAGCATCACAGATGCCGCTCAAGCGGGCTGCTAAACTACAACTAGAAGCTGGCAGCCAGGAGCGACCCTATGCTTTTATCCGGAATCTTCCCGCCCATCACGACGCCTTTTTATCCCGACGGACAGGTTTACTACAAGAAACTGGAATCCAACGTTGACCGCTATTCGCGCACTCCAGTCGCGGGCATCGTCGTTCAGGGTTCTACCGGCGAGGCAATCCTGCTGTCCGATCAGGAGCGCCGCGATGTCTTCAAGAGCGCCATCTCTGCTGCCGCGCCGAACAAGGTGATGATTGCGGGGGCCGGCATTGAGTCCGCCATCGAGACCATGCGCCTTTGCGAATACGCCGCCAGCCTTGGCTACGACGCCGCCATGGTTCGCACGCCCCATTACTACAAGAAGCAGATGCATCCAGCTAACCTGCTGGCGTTCTATCGCACGGTGGCGGATCAGTCGCCCTTGCCGATCATCATTTATAACTTCCCACAGGCCACCGGATACGATATTCCCGCCGAAGTCGTCATTGAACTGGCGAATCATCCCAATCTGATTGCGATTAAGGAATCGAGCGGCAATCTCGATAAGGTCAAAGCGATGGTCGAGGGCACGCGCCATGTAAAGCGCGCGGCCAGTGTGACGGAGACTTTCTATGCCGTCACTCCGCGCATGATCAAAGCCGGCGAGGCTGCCGAGATGCAGAGACAGGAAAAAGAAAGCCGGGAACTGGTCAGCGTTGCGTCCCTTACCGGATCGAGTGGCGGGGGCACTCCCTTGGACAAGCTCAGGACAGGCTCGGTCGGCGGAGGCAGCGCCTCGAAGCCATCCTCGTCCGCGGTCTCGGTTGTCAGCGGTCTGAAGACGCGCCAGAAGGAAGTCGGCTTCCAGGTCATGGTCGGAGCCGCGCACCAACTCGAACCTTCCCTCGCGCTTGGAGCTGTGGGCGCGATTCTCGCCTTCGCGTGTCCCGCACCCACCGCGTGCTACGAAATCTATGCTGCACTGAAAGACGGCGACCCGGCTCTGGCCCGCGAGAAGCAGGAGCGTGTTAAAGCGCCTGCTCAGCGGGTGGTCAGCGAGTTCGGCGTCCCCGGCGTAAAGTACGCCATGGATCTGAACGGCTACTACGGAGGCCCAGCCCGCTTGCCATTTCTCCCTCTAACCGGAGATCAAAAGAAAGCGGTCGAAGAGGCAATGGCGAACCTGCGCAACTGACACTCCCCGTTAGATTGATGAACTCGCTGGCTGTGAGCAGGACTTCTAGCACTCCCCAACGCATAACTTTTCGTGCCCTTCAGCTCCGTAATGATTTAAGATTTCGGCGTCCGCGAAGTTCTACTTAAATGACCCAACTCAGCTCCCGCGTCGTCACCTTTCTAACTCTTTTGGTTGCCGCTTCGGCCGCGCTGTGGGCGAAAGATGTGCCGCCGCAAGTCATCAACTGGCCTGCTACCGGCGCAACCATCGTTCGCATCAGCCTTGGGAAATTCAAGGAGATCAGTTCAATTTCATCGCAGCGGAACTACGTCATCGAAACTACGGCCGAAAATCTGTGGAGCAAGAAGATCCCGCGTCTCGGTTTCAATCTCTATATTTACGACAAGAACAAGGTTCGCATCGGCGATGGCTGGATCACCCTCGAAAATGTTGGTCCCGGGCAGACGGTAAAATTCGAGACGACAGTTCACACGGTGGGCGTTCCGGTGTCGTTCGAACTCTCGCCGAATTCACTTCCCACGGAACTCCAGCCGCTCGCTCCGCCCAGGCAAGTCACGCTCACGGTGAACTCCGTTCCGCAAGGTGCGACTCTTTCTGTCGATGGCGTACCCGCCGGAACGACACCCAAGTTGCTAAAACTGGGCGTAGGAAAGCACAGCCTGGAGTTCGTCAAAGAAGGTTTCAACCCCGGCAAATTTCCTGTCGAGATCGGCCCCGACGACGCCTCCGGCGGGAGCGTCAGCTACGAACTTGGCAGCGCCGTCCACGATACCATCGAGTTGCGCGACGGGTCAGTACTGTCCGGAGACCTGGTTTCAGTCAGCGGCATGCAGATTCAAGTCCGCATCGGCGGCAACACCCAGACCTTCGACCGCAATCAGGTAAAACGTATCCTGCTTACTGAACGTGACCCAGTAGAATAACGTGACCCAGTAGAATGAAGAGTCGAGCTATCCGGGCGATGCACCGCAGGTCCGATTCTTAAGGGGCTCACCGCCGAGGGTCGTCACAACTCATTGTGATGTGCATCACATTGTCGTATAATTCGAACGAACGTTCGAACTATGCGCCCAGCGACCAAACGAACTATCCGGCAACGCGCCCTGCCCGCTCCCGATTCTCGCTTCGATCGTCGCCGCAGCGAAATCCTTGCGCATGCTACGGACGTCTTCTGTGAGAAGGGATACGAGGGCGCTTCCATGCGCGACCTGTCCCGCGCGACCGGCATGTCGCTCGCGGGACTCTATCACTACTTTCAATCCAAAGAGCGCCTGCTGTACCTGATTCAGAAGCACACTTTTTCGACCATCGTCGAACAGTTAAAGAAGCGGCTCGAAGGCGTCACCGATCCAGACCAGCGGCTGGGAATTTTCGTCCAGAATCACCTTGAATACTTCGTCACAAACCAGAGCGGACTCAAGGTTCTCGCGCATGAAGACGAAGCTCTCAAGAACGGATTCAGCTCCGAGATCGCAGCTATCAAGCGCGAATACTACCGAATCTGTCTGAGCCTGATGGACGAGCTCAAGCGAGAGCGCCATCTTCACTTCAATTCCCGCACCGCCGTCATGAGCTTGTTCGGCATGATCAACTGGATCTACACCTGGTACAACCCTCGTCTCGACGGCACAGCCGAAGATCTGGCAGAGGAGATGAGCGGCATTATCCTTTCCGGCGTGGGATCGACAAAAGTTTTGAAAGGGCGCACCTTCAAGCGCGCCGAAAAGGGATAGTTAAATTTCAAGCCGGCTTTAGCCGGCCGCACGACAGGAGCAACTATGGCAACCACCATGCACCCCGCCACCGGCGAAACCAGCAAGCAACTTATCAACTACCGCACCGATCGCGGCGTTGGCGTGATCGAAATGAACGATCCGCCGGCCAATACCTATACCTACGAGATGAACCGGCAGCTCGACGAGGCGATCCTCAAGGCTCGAATGGATAACGACGTCTACGTCATACTGCTGACGGGCGCGGGAGACAAGTTTTTCTCCGCGGGCGCCAACATCAAAATGCTGGCCTCGGTCGATCCAACCTTTAAGTATTACTTCTGCCTGCACGCCAACGAAATGCTGCTGCGCCTCGAGCACACGCCGAAGTTGGTGATTGCGGCGATCAACGGGCACTGCGTGGGCGGCGGCCTCGAGATCGCGATGGCTGCCGACATCCGCATCGCCCGCAAGGACGCGGGCAAGATCGGTCTGCCTGAAGTGAACTTGGGCGTGCTTCCCGGAACCGGTGGCACGCAGCGGCTCTCACGCATGGTTGGCAAGAGCAAGGCGATCGAGTTGATGGTGACGGGCAACACGTTCTCATTCGAAGAGGCGAAGGATCTCGGCATCATCAACGACATCTTTGAGCGCGACGGCTTCATGGAAAACATCATGGAATACGCGCGCCAGTTCACTCCACCGAATAAGGCTGCCAAGGCGGTGGGCCGCATCAAGCGCGCCGTGCAGACTGGTTGGGAGATTCCGATGGAGTCGGCGTTAGCCGTGGAGCGCGAGAACCAGCAGATACTATTCCAGAGTGAAGATGCCAAAGAAGGTTTAGCCGCGTACGTGGAGAAACGTCCGGCAGAATTCAAGGCGAAATAGGTTTCCCGGCGGACTCTGCGCCTCTGCGGTGAAAGGGTTTGACTCTATGCCAGGAAAAGTACCGAAGATCGGAAGCTTCAGCGAGTGGGAAGGTTTGTTCAACGAGTGGCGCAAGGAAGTCGGCGTCAACAAAGACGACGTCGAAGCCTTTCACTTTGACACGCTGTATGGAGCCATCGAAACCGAGGACATCCAGTTCGGCTCCTACAAGGGACGTCCGAAGTGGGAGAACCTTCGCCAGGTGCCCACGCAGCAGATGCGCGACGCTCTGATGAACATGATTGTCTATCAGGGCGACACGGAATTTGCGAGTGTTGAGCAGCAGCGCAACCTGTTTGAGACTGCGCCCACGGATTGGGATCGGCGGGCACTGACGCGGGTGATGATCGAAGAGATGCGTCATGGCTGGCAGATGTGTGCGCTGCTGATCGACTTCTTCGGCTACTCCGGAAAAGTGGAAGCGCAGAAGATGCTTGAGCGCCGCGCGTTCGAAAACGCCCGCCTGCTCGGCACTTTTAACGTCGACGTGGACAACTGGCTCGACTTCTTCACCTATACGGACTTCGTGGATCGCGACGGAAAGTTCCAGCTGCAGATGCTGAAGTACTCGTCCTTTGCGCCGCTCGGCCGCTCGACGTCTTACATGTTGCGCGAAGAGGCGTTCCACATGGGAACCGGAAACGACGGTCTGCGCCGCGTGGTCGAAGCCGGAGTCATTCCGCAGTGGCTGATGCAGAAGTATCTCAACAAGTGGATCTCGAGTTCCTTTGACCTGTTCGGCACCGATCATTCTTCATCGGCACACTGGGCCTATGTCTGGGGAATCAAGGGTCGCTACGACGAACCACAGAACGAGAAGGCAGCGGACCTTGATGATCTGAACGACTACAATCGTCATCTCTACCGGCAGGAGGTATCGGGGCTGGTCGAACGGTTGAATAGTTTTCTGCGGCCGGGCGAAAAGAAGTTCTACACGCCGGACATGAAGTTCAACCGAAACATCGGGCGATGGGCCGGGAAACACTTCCACTGTGAAACGGGAGAAGCGGTTGACGAACTGGCTTACCATGAGCACCTTGCCGAAACTCTGCCGAGCGCGCAGGACAAGGCGTTGCTGCTCGATATTATTCGCAACGAAAAGAAATGGATCAAGGGAAAAGAGGGGGCGCGAGATCCGTTTGCGACCATCGCGGAGCCGCGCCGATCAGCGATCAACCTTTAACGGAGGCGAATGCTCGCCGCATCTACAACTCGGCTGAAGGTTGATGTTTCGCCACTGGTGGCGCGAATTGCCTTGCGCAACCCCCCGCTCAATGTGATCGACGTTCCGATGATGCGGGAGGCGCAGCAGACGCTGACGGAGATTGAAGCGCGTTCCGACGTCTCGGTCATTGTTCTTGAGGGTGATGCGCGGGCGTTCTCCGCGGGCGTAGACATCAAGGCGCACGTCCCGGAGCAAGTCCATGAAATGCTCACATCTTTTCACGCCGTGATTCGGGCGCTGGTTGCATCGCGGAAGGTAACCATTGCGGCGGTGAAGGGAGCCTGCCTGGGCGGAGGAGCGGAACTGGCGGCGGTTTGCGACATGGTTTATACGGCACGGGATGCGACTTGGGGATTTCCAGAAATCAAACTGGGATGCTATCCACCGGTCGCGGCCGTCGCGTTGCCGGCCTTGGTTGGCCAGAAACGAGCGAGCGAGCTGATCCTGACAGGGCGTTCGATCAGCGGCGATGAGGCCGTTGCGATCGGGCTGGCAAATCGGTCCGCGCGGAGCGAAGATCTGGATGAGATAGTCCAGGAGACGGTTGAAGAACTCTGCCAGTTGAGTCCGACCGCGCTGGCTCATGCCAAGAAAGCGATCTATGCGTGGGATGCTGTTCACTTTGATAAGGGGCTGGCGCGGGCAGAGAAGATTTATTTTGAAGAACTGATCTCGACGGCGGACGCGCGCGAAGGTATCATGGCTTTCCTCGAAAAACGACCGCCGAAATGGACAGGCAAATAGACATTCCCACCGAAAACCCGGAGCAACCGCAGACCTACACCTCAGGTCACCTCATGTGCCGTACTTCGCTGTGGGGCGCCGCGGCGTTTCTGGGCTGCGCGTATTTTGCGTGGATTTCGTTCGGTCATGTCGTTCACAACGAATATGTGTGGCCGCACGATGCGTGGACGGCGGCGACTTACGTGGTGTGGATTGTTCTGCTGGGAGCCCTAGCCGTCGATACGAAGTGCCTGCGGGAGCGGTTGTTCTTCGCCGTGCTGATGATCGACTTTTTTGTCGGATTTGGGCTGACGTTGTGGCGCCACATACCGGCGGCAGATGTGCGGGCGGCGCGACTGGGAACGGGAGCGCTATGGGCGTTGGCGGCAGTGCTCAGTTTGACAACGCTGGGAAGAGAGAAGGAAGGTCAGAGGTAAGAGGTCAGAGTTACGGAGGTGAAACCCTCATGCAGCACAGGTGTCCCGGGAGGAGCGGCCGGTGGCGCTGTGAGTAAGCAAGAATTTATATGCGCAGGAGAACTTGCTACCTCAAGCTGATTTTGGTTTCTGTCGCCGTGCTTCTTTGCGGCTGCGATCAGTCGACGGTGCGTGGCGAGCTTGCCCCGCACGAGGACGAAGCCGCGGCGAGGAGGTACTTTGATTTACTGCGGCACAGGGAGTTCGACGAGTTCGAGAAGGACGTGGACCCCGGTCTACAGGTGGTCTTCCGCGGAACGTTGACGGAAATGGCAGAGGGGTTTCCGGATCAGGAACCGCTCTCGGTGAAAGTTGTCGAGCGGAGCACGGGGCGCCTGGGCGACTCGGAGCTTGTATATCTGGCGCTGGAGTATGAGTTTCCGCGGAAGTGGGTGCTCGCACGCATAACGCTGAGAAAGGAGGGCGTCGCACCCATTCTGGGGCTTCAGGTCGTCCCAATGGACGATTCGCTGGAACACCGCAATCGATTCACGCTGGCTGGCAAGAGCCAGGGACAATATGCAGTTTTGTTGCTGGCGGCTGCGACTGGACTGCTGTGTTCTTATGCCTCGATTATCTGTCTCAGAAACAAGTTGCCGTGGTATTGGGCGCTCATCAGCATGGTTGGCCTGGGCCAGTTGGCAGTGAATTGGACGACGGGAGAGACAAGTTTCAGTTTGGGTGCAATCAGTTTTCCGCCAGCGCAGGCAAGTGCTTCGGCATATGGTCCGTGGATGATCTCCGTAACGTTGCCGGTGGGGGCGGTGCTGTTCCTGATGTTACGCGATCGTTTGAGAAGTGGCCCTCGGAATGATGGATCGACTGAATCCACGACGTCGGATTTGCCGCCGCGGGGAAATGATGTGGGCTTGGGCGCGCCGAACATTCGACTCCAGGAAAGGGGATAGGGGTCCTTCGACTGCGCGCGGCTCGCTTCGCTTCCCGCGCTCCGCTCAGGATGACATCGCTAGCGCACGTCCTCTGGATGACGTTTCGGGGAGAATTTGAGTTATGGACTTTGAAATTTCTGCCGGGCAGGTGAAGGCGCTGCAGAAGAACGGCGAGGCTTTCATGGTGCTCGATGTGCGCGAGCCATGGGAGTTTGAGAAGGCACGGATCGAAGGAGCGAAGAACATTCCCATGGGGGACGTTCCGACGCGGGCTCATCAGGAGCTTGACCCCGAGGAGCATATCGTCGTGGTGTGTCACCACGGAGTGCGGTCGCTGACGGTGACAAACTGGTTGCGGCAGCAGGGATTTGAGAAGGTGCAGTCCATGCGCGGCGGAATTGACGGATGGGCGCGGACGGTCGATCCCAAAGTTCCGATTTACTGAAGCTTCCAGCTGCTGGCTACTAGTGTGGTGCCCCAGAAATACGCGCGAGAAGTGGACGCGGTGAATCCGAGTCGACTTTCTTCACCTCAGGGGCTAAAAGCCCCCGATTCTTGGGAACCATTGAGGTGCGGCTGAAGCCGCACCCTTTCAAAACAGTCGGATACGTATTCCACGAACTTGCGGGACATGATACTAGCTTCTAGCACACTGTTCCTGCTCGCTAGAAGCTAGGAGCCAGCAGCTAGGAGCTTTTCTTTGATCACTGACTGCCATGTTCACATCGAGCCTTACGAACTGTTCAAGCCTTCCGCGCTTGAACTGATGAAGAAGAAGCGCGCGAATTTTGAAGAGATCGAGTCGTACAGCCGGTCGCCGAAAGCGTTTCTTCAATATCTTGACCGGTGCGGAGTGGATCGGGCGGCGCTGATTAATTATGTTGCTCCCGAGGTGATCGGGTTCGGGCCTGAGGTCAATCAGTTTGTCGCCGATTACGTCAAAGAAGACCCCAAGCGGCTGATTGCATGCGGCAGCGTGCATCCCCGGCACACAAAAAACATTCTGGCGGATGTCGAGCACATTTTGCGGCTCGGCATTCGGATGATCAAGATTCACCCGCCGCACCAGTTGCTCTATCCGAATGACTATGTGCACGGAGTCAAGGAACTGGAGATTATTTATCGCGCGGCCGAGGCGAACGGAATTCCGGTGATGTTCCATACGGGGACGTCAGTGTTCCCGGGAGCGCGCAATAAGTATGGGGATCCAATTTATGTCGATGACGTGGCCGTCGATTTTCCACGGTTGAAAATTCTTTTGGCGCATGGCGGGCGACCCCTCTGGATGGAGACGGCTTTCTTTCTGATCCGGCGGCATCCGAATGTTTATCTCGACATCAGCGGCATTCCTCCGAAGAGGCTGTTGGAGTATTTTCCGCGGCTCAATGAGATTGCTCACAAGACGCTATTCGGGACGGATTGGCCGGGGCCGGGGGTTCCGGAGATCAAGCAGAACGTGGACGACTTTCGAGCGCTGGCCATGCCGGAGGAGATGCGGCAGGGGATCCTTGGCGGGACGGCGGCGACGATCTGGCCAGAGTGAGGCGAGGTCAGGCAGATTGAAGAGGTTGAGAGCCCTGGGCTCGGATTACTGAGCCGGTTCCAACTTTGGAGTTGGGCCCGCCTCATTGCCCAAGGCTACCCGCATCTCTTGGGTGTGTTTGTCGAAATTGATGGAGAGCGTTTTCTCGCCACCCTTCAGGAACTCGCCGTCAACGTTTTTTGATTGATCATATTGTTCTGCGGCTGAGCGCACTTGGACTCGTAAGGTGTGCTTACCGGCGGCCAGAGGAATGGTCAGGCTCTGTCGGACTCCTCCTCCCAGAAGGAGCAGACGCTTCTTGTGGCCGTCATGAAGCGGATGCTCGTAGGCAAGATGGCCGTCGATCCAGATCGACAAGGTTGCATCGGAAAAGTGATGCTCGACGTGGATGGCGAGATCCGAATTGGCGACCGCCGGACTGAGTTGCGGGACCTCGGTTGCAACCGAGCCAGGGCTCGGCGCATTCTTTACCACAGCCGGGACCGCGCTCGCTTTTGTTCCGCTTGGCGAAGCTGCGGGCCCCCCGTTTTTTGATGGCGAAAGAAGTCCATCCTTCGCACCTGTGACCTTCGCAGCCTTCGGAGTTGTATGCGTGCCAGGTTTGGGAGTTGCGGTGACCGGCGTTTTAGAAAGAGCGCCTGAATCTGGAGCCGCTGGAATGTCCGAAGCGGTTGGCTCGGGCTGGCTCTGATTTGCCGCGGCAGATTCTGTTTGGACGTCCAGCTTGGATTCGGTCGCGGCAGGGCTGACGATTGGGAGTGGACGGCGTGGTGTGCTCGCAGAATCGGCAACGGCGACGGGCGCGAGCTTGGGTTTTCGAATCTCGCGCCAGGCAAAAAGGCCGAGAGCGATGGACGCGAGCAACAGCGTCAGCGCGGCCACACCCATCTGGAGGGGAGAAAACGAAAATAGAGAAAATACATCTCGCGCTTTTCCGGTGGCCGGCGCGGGAGAGTTCGACGCGTTACTGCCTTTTGCGTTTGCGCGCACAACCGGTAGCTTTGCGGTGCCATCGAGAAATCTTTTTCGGCCGTCCGGAGCTGAAA
>Ga0116121_1000119_pt1 | contig 43127 bp, 33 predicted proteins | sample June2015DPH_13_1_FD_89725 | JGI IMG/M metagenome (GOLD analysis project Ga0116121, IMG submission 89725) | Peatland microbial communities from SPRUCE experiment site at the Marcell Experimental Forest, Minnesota, USA - June2015DPH_13_10 | ecosystem: Environmental > Terrestrial > Soil > Wetlands...
CGACAAAAGAGTGGATTTTTCATAGCTAAGTCCAACGCGCTCAAGATTTTACCTCTAACTCTCACGGGCTCAAGATTTTGCAAGGAAATTCTCGCTAACATGATGATTCTAATAGACTGCGGTTCTAAAAAAAGATGGGGGGGTGTCAGTCGCCACGCAGGTGCTGCTTTACTTCCCCCATTCGGCCAGCATCTCTGTAATCTTCCCGCGATCGATCTTTCCATTGACGTTTAGCGGAATCTGCGGAAAGTGGTAAATGCGGTTGGGAACCATGTAACGCGGCAGCCGCTTATCGCACGCGGCGATGATGTCACTGTCCCGCTCCGGATCGGAGCCCGATACCACCCCAACAATCCCGGATGCCGAGCCATCCGACAGCGGCCATGGGATCGCAACCGCCAATTCGGTTCGCGCCGCCTCCCGCAGCACCAGGTCAATTTCCTGCAGCTCGACACGATATCCGTTGACCTTGACCTGAAAGTCGCGGCGGCCCAGATAAAACAGGCATCCACGTTCATCCTGCCGCACCAGGTCGCCCGTGCGGTACCAGATTTGGTCTCCGGTGTGTTTCAGGCGCACAAAACTCTTGGCCGTCTTTTCCGGATCGTTCAGGTATCCCCGCGTGACTTGCGATCCGCCCAGGCAAAGCTCGCCGCTCTCGCCCACCGGCACGGGCGTGAGGTCTTCATTCACCGCGCAGACCTGCTGCCCGTCAAACGGCCAGCCGATCGGCACCAGTCCTCGCACGCATTCGGCCGGCGAAGTTTCCGAATTCCAGCGGTAGTAGGTGATGGCAATCGTCGCTTCGGTGGGCCCGTAAAGGTTTTCCAGGACAGAGTTGTTCGCCGCTTGTTGCCACGCCTCGGCGAGGCTTGCGGAAAGCGCTTCGCCGCAAAACAGGCTCCAGCGCAAGGTGGGAAATGCTCCCGGCTCCAAGATTCCCAGCTTGGATGCGAACATGGCCACCGATGGCACGGAGAACCAGCAGGTCAGCCTTTGCTCATCGACCAGCGTCGCCGGCGTGAGCGTCTGCTCGGCGTAGGGAACCAGCGTTGCGCCCGCGTCCCAGCAGGTAAACAGATCGTGCACGCTGAGGTCAAACGTGAGATCGAAATTCTGCGAGCAGCGGTCCCCGCTATGCATGCGGAACCTCTTCGCCGCATACTCCATGTACGCGACGGCATTGGACTGGCTGACAGCCACGCCTTTTGGAACGCCCGTGCTGCCGGAGGTGAACAGCAGATACGCGGTATCGCTTCTGTCGACAACGGGATCACTGGGGTCCGCGATCTTCGACAACTCCCGTGCCAGAATTACGCGATGCGACGAGGCGAGGTCGACCGATGGCCCCCAATCTGCGTCGGGCACGATCAGCGTCAAGGCTTTGTCCAGCCGGGGAAGCAAAGACTCCAGAGTCGAGGCGCACTCGCGGCCCACGATGACTGTCTTGCAACCCGACGCACGCAGCATCACCAGCGTTCGCTCCAGCGGGAACTTCGGATTCAGGGGAACATAGCCGCGTCCGCTGCCCAACACGCCGAGGATTCCGCCGTAAGCGCCAACGCTGCGATCGGCCAGAACGGCAACGACTTTTTCAGAAGGATCGAGCGTGTCCTTGAGGCAAGCCGTAATTCGGCCGGCATAGTCCCAGAGCTGCGCGTAGCTCAGCAGTTGTTCGCCGAGCTCGAGCGCCGAATTGCCAGGCTTAGACCGGAGGGAACTGAAGAATCCGCTGATCAAGCTTCTCGATGGTTGCGCCATGCTTCGTGTCAGGGCACCCCTTTGGGATGCCGCAGTTCCTCCGATCCCTTCAAGGATTGGTCTGTCGATGCTCCAGGATGTCGAACAACCGGTCGGCGACAATCTGATCGCCTTCCGCATTCAGGTGAGAGATGCCGACATAAAGCGAACTTTTCTGGTCGTCGAGCGCGTCGCCGAGATAGTAGAAATCCGGGCTCTTCACTTCGCGGCCCTTGGCGTAGACCGCCTGGTACATCAGCCCAAGATCGGGGAACTTCTTATATTCCGCGCTCAGCACTTGTTGCTCGGAGGGCGTCAGTTGCTTGTGTCCGACCGCCAGATTCGGATACCACGCATAGACGGGACGGAATCCATATTGCTTTGCGAGCAGGCTGATCAGGCTCATGTTTTGCTCGTAATTAGCCACGACCTCGGTGGGAAGCGTCACCGTATCCAAGGCGAGCTTCTTCTTTTCCTTGTGATGCAGTGGCGCTTTAATGCCGATTTGCTCGAGGAAATGATAGGTGTTGGTCTCGCGGAAGTAGGAAAAGCCCGCTTTGTGCGCGCCGCCCCAGTTGTCCAGAAAGTTGCGGAACTGGTTGTAGTTGCTGTGCACGTCGGCGTGGCCGTTCTGGTAAGCTGCAAACGCCTCGGTGCCGCCGTCGTAAAACAGCACGATATCGGGCTTGCGAGTCGCGTGTTTCAGGTACTCAATCAGCCCAACCATCTCCTGCGTGTTGGACCAGCCCTTTTCCGCGTAGTTCACGATGCAAACGGGCTTGCCGGCCTTCTCGTAGTCTTGCGCAACCAGCGATGGAATGCTCGCTTCGTCCGGCGCGCCCGCGCTCCACATCACCGAATCGCCAAACACCCAGATCGTGAAGGTCTTGTCATCGCATCGCGTGTGCAGTGTCCGCCGCACGCCCTCCTGATCGATGGCCAGCATTTCGCCCTGATAAGGAGCGCGGCGCCAGAGAACATACTGGTGATAGATCACCTTGTTGGCCTCGGCAAACTCCTTCTTGTACTCGCGCAGCGCAGAGCTTCCGGTGTGCGCGGAGTCCATCTCGACGCCGGGTTCCATTGCGTCCTGCGCAGGAGGACGGTATCGCCAGTATGAGTAAAGCTCGACCAGGGCGAGCAGAGCGACGCCGAGTGTCACGGCCACGCAGAAGCGGACAGCAAAAGTTCTCAGAATGGATTTGTACGGTGTTGCGGGCGCCGGACTGGTCTGCACGGTCGAATCACTTACTGTTTGCGGCACAAACGGCTGATCCTCACTTCTTGGACTGAGTCTCAATGAATGCTAGCACAGCGGTTTTGCTCTTAAACGCCGCCGTAATCACCGGAGTAATGCTGATCCGCGCGAGCTAAAACAAGGCATACATGACTGGTCCGGTATCACTTTGGCCAGGCTGGAAAATTACGCTCAAATACAAAGCCAGAACAAGCACTACCGGAGTGATCCACACCCAGCGTTCGCTGGTCAGAGCGCCGACCAAAGCTCCGAACAGATGTTGGATCGTGCCGGTTGCGGTTTCGGTCCAGTTGCGTGCAGCCTCCCCCAAACGATCAAGGAGTGCGCCCGCTCCGATCACCGCGAAGTATCCGATCACAGCCAGCAGCGTCATCGCGTAGAAGCTGTGGTCCAAGGCTAGATGATGGTAGGAGGAGATAGAAGCGATCGCCTTCAGCATGGCGAATGCCTGCCGCACGCTTTCGGCGCGGAAGAAGATGTAGCCGATGCAGACCGCAAGAAACGTCAGTGCCCATGAGATTCCAGTTGCCAGCGCACCCGTCCATTCAAATCCCACGCGCTTCCGGAATTCCTGCCATTGCCGGTGCAGTACCAGCAAAATGCCATGGTAGGTGCCCCAGAACAACAGCAGGACGCTGCCCTCGTGTCCCGCGGAAATGTGCCACACTCCGAATACAAACATGGCAATCACGAGCGAAAGATTGCGCCACCATACTTCACGCCGGGCGGTCGCCAGGGGCAGAAATAGGAAGTCGCGAATCCAGAATGACAGCGACATGTGCCAGCGCGTCCAGAACGTGGAGATCGTAGTCGACAGATAGGGCCGGTTAAAGTTCTCGTGCAACTGTATGCCAAACAGTCGAGCCGCTCCGATCATGATGTGAGTCCAGCCGCAGAAGCTGAAGTAGAGCTGAAAACCGTAGGCGATGATCAACAGCCAGACGTCGAGTCCACCTAAATGTGTGGCACCGCTCGGGGAGAACGCGGTCTTGAAGATCGCATCAACGCCGGCTCCCTCGTAAAGACCGCCGCCCATGACGTTGGCGAGAGCCGACATCATGACGCCAATCGCGACGCGGCGCACTCCCGTATTCAGATCGTCTTCGTTGACAGCCCAATCCTGCCGAAATTGCGGCAGCATGCTCGACATCCGGCAGATCGGCCCCTGCAACACCGTCGGCCAGAACGACATGTACAGACAAAACTCGAGCAGCGTGGGGTCCAGTTCTTCTTCCCGATAAAGCTCCAGCAGATAACTCAGCGCCTGAAAGGTCCAGAATGAGATTCCCAGAGGGAAGATCATTCGTTTAAGCAACGAAAGCGGAGATCCGGAGGGCGCGACATTTCCAAGCAGCGGCAGGTATTTAAAAACACAGAGCAATACCAGATTGAAGAGGATTCCAGTCCAAAGGCGCCCGACCGTGATCTTCTTTTTCAGCCACTCGCCCAGCGCATAGTTCATGAGCGAGCTGAAGATGAGGACTACGATCAGCCATGTTCCCCAACTGAAGTAGAAAATCCAACTCGCGACAAGGTAGAGCGCCTGGCGAGCGGTCGTGGAGCGAAGCCGCATGGCCACCAGCCACACCGCCAGTACACCAATTCCGTATTCAAAAAGTTCGATCATTATTCAAAAAGTTTAATCGGCAAATGTTTCCTACTGAGAAATTGCTACCGGCTTGCCTGCCTGTCTTCCCGACGCAGCGCTCGACGCGACTCTTTTCAACACGTCAGCAAATTGGGCGGCCACGACCGACCAGTCAAACTGGGCCGCCTGTTGCACGGCCGCCTGTTCGAATCTACGTCGTACCTGGGCATCGCGAAGAAAAAGCAAAATGGCCTCGGCAAAAGAAGAGGCCTCGTCCGCCAGCAGAAGGTCGCGGGCATTCTGGAAAGTGAGTCCCTCGGCTCCAATGGAAGTCGAGACCAGCGCCTTGCCCATCGCCATCGCTTCATAAATCTTGAGCCGCGTTCCGCCCCCGATCCGCAACGGCACCACTACCACGGTCGCATCGCGAAGGTAATCCGTGACCGATGGTACGGTTCCTGTTACCTGGACAGACTTCGAAGCGAGTCGCAGAACTTTTTCAAAAGGATGCCGTCCGACAATCTGAAAAATTGCATCTGGGAACTCGGCCAGAACCCGCGGCCAGATCTGCTCACAAAAATATTCCACGGCATCAATGTTCGGCTCCCAATCCATCGAACCTGTGAATACGATACGCGGGGGTGCGGCCGACGACGGCGGAGCGACCTGAAATTGCTCGATATCCACTCCGGTCGGCACGACGGTGATCTCGACCGAGGGATCCATCTCCAGCATCTGCTGGCGGTCGTTTTCGGAAACCGCGATGATGTGGTGAAAGCGTCCCAGGGCACGCTGCTCGTAACGCGACATGCGCGCGGCTTCGAGCGCGTAGGAAGCTTTCCTCAGTGGGTTCGTTTCCGTCGTTGCCATGCGCTGCCACAGTGCGCTCTCCACGTTGTGCTGAAAGAGCAGGCAGGGAATCGGCAATTTGGCGGGAAAGTTCATGGTGGGATGCAGGAAGTCGCAGATCGCCACATCGAAGCGCCCGCTCGAAAGCTGGCTAGCCACCATCTCACGTACTGCTGGATGCGTGAACTTCGAGATCGAATACGGCGCTAAACGCGGCAAACGATAGAGGTAGTCAAGAACGCCGCGAAATCCCTGAGCATCTGCAACGCCGGTCCAGAGGATGTGCGATTGCGGGAAGTGCTGGGGGAGCGCCGTTTCGTACTCAGCATCACGCCGCCCACCATAGTACGAGATCAGCGTGAGCTCATGGTCCCGCCCGAGCCGCTTCAGGATGTTGAAGGATCGGATTTTGCCGCCCGTATCAACCGGCAGGAGTTTGCTGGCTTTGACCCACAGCACTCGCACTCGATGTATCCCTTTTCCCGTAAATCCCGGCGCACTTGGTCGCAGTGCCCCCTGCGCGACGGGTCACTTAGCAGCCTACCACGGGATTTCTAAACGCCGGCAGAGACGAGCGAGCGGCCGGATTACGTTGGCAATGGCCGTGCTGCTTCTTTACTGAAGTTGGGGAAAGATGCACGTTTGGAATGCACGCGTCGAGTTCGGGGGATAGCCGGTTATTACCGAAGAACGGGCTCCATTCGGCACGCTTTTTCCGATAATCGTATGCGGATCGCCAGGAGAATGAACTTGGTAAATTGTTGCAAAGAATTGCTGTTGGAGCATGAAAACGGGCACGCTTGGGCCATCCGTCGGACTAGAATGCGATGTTATACTCACGTTTGGTGGTCTGGTTCCTTCCAGGTAAAAGACATGAAAAAAATACTGCAAATAAGCTTGCTGTCTACCCTCGTCTTGCTGATGACCCTGTCGGCGTTTGCGCAACAACTTTACATTTCAAACGAGTCGAAGATGAGCCTCGAGCTCCTGGATTTCGGAGTTACGCCTCCGGCGTTGACCACTCTGTTCACGGCGCCGGCCAAGCTTGATGACTTGACCCTGAATGCGCAGGGCCAACTCATTTATTCCATACCTTCGCTTGGACAAGTTGATCTGTACGATCCGGTTGCCCAGCAAAATTCCGTTCTGGTCACGGGCGTCAAATTGGCTCGCGATCTGGAAATCGAGCCGGGCGGACAGAGCATGCTCATCGCGATCTACAGTCCCGGCGGAATCGTTCGCTTCAACTTTGCTACCGGGACAATCACCACGCTGGCAAAGAAACTAGGGACTTGCGATGGCATTGCTTATGACCCATATGGAAACCTCTATGCGGTCGCCAATCACAACACCATCGTCCAGATCGATCCGGTCGCGGGAACGATTCTGAATACGCTGGTCCTTGAGCCTCACCATGGCATCAACGGGGCGGACGGGCTTACCTACGATAGCTATTCGGGTAATTTGTGGGCGACCCACGATGGGACCACTGGCCCCGGTGTTTTACAGATTCCGATCACAGCAACCGGTCTGAGCGGGACCTACACGTTTTACCTGTTCACATTGCTTTCGCGTAAGGGCGTTGCCCCGGATGGCATCAAATCCGATGGCTTGGGAAACCTCTATATCGGGGGGATCTGGAATGTAGTGGTTTTCAACATTCCGACGAGTGCGATTACTCAGACTGTTGTAGTAAGCGGCGCTGATGGCGTCTCTCTGGTGCCCGGCACGTACCCGAAGTCGCATTGAGTTGCACGACGACGGTCTCTGACGGGAAGTTTTAGTCTTCGATTTCTGCTGGACTGCTATTGAGAAGGGGCGCCCGGATTCGGGCGCTTTTTTCTGTCCAACTTCGGCCGCACCTCGATCAGCCCCATCATCCCACCGTCGACATGCTGCAGGATGTGGCAGTGATAGGGGAAAATGCCGACAATTTCGGGGCTGCGGAAATCCATGCGAAGTTTCACGCTCGGGAACTTGGCCGAAACTCCATCCCAATAAGGGACGTCCACAGTGTCGAGGAGATAACTTTCGCTGGCCGGTTCACCATCGCGATCGAGCAACAGGAAGTGGGACTGGTGGATGTGAAACGCGTGCGATTCCATCGAGCGATTTTCGATCGTCCAGTCTTCGACATCGCCTTGATGAACGACAATATCCGGAGTCAACGATGCGGGATCGAACGCTTTTGGAGTGCGACCTTCTTCGGTGAGATAAAAAATCGTGGACGTCTCCGGATGCTTAAGGTCCATGATTTTTTCAGAAAAATAAAGCTTGCGCTGGCGAACGGGCGAAATCGCGGCAAGAGCTGCCCGTGGTCTGACACCTCCATTTGCTACGGGTCCCTCCGCTAGCGCGTGCGGCTCGTGCGCGTCGCTGGACGAGACGATTCTAGCCAATGGCCGGGGAGGAGTGAAATCGTCTGTGTCCGCGATGGCCGCTGCCTCACTCCCGGGTGCGGGAGGCTCACTGTCTTCATCTTCGGGAGGATTGGTGTCGGCCCCGGCTGTGATCAGTTCGGCCTTCGTTCCCTCGGGCGGCGTCTGAAATATGAATTCTGCCCGCCCACCGGGAGGGATGAGAATTTCGGTCTTCCACAGTGCCGTTCCCGCGTGTGAGGTGGCGTCGGAGATTGGAACTCCATCGATTGCGACCAGGCCCAAACTCTGCCAACTTCCATTCCTGACAACCAACCCTGAACCTTGCCACTCGCCGTTGAACAAGACTCCCAGGTTCACATATGTGTCCGCCGAGGCATTCAGCACCCGCCACAGTTCACGCGTCTGCGGCTTCGTATTGATCGTCGCGACCGGATATTCGGGGAAGGGAACCGGAATGAAATTGACGGAAAGGTCTTTTGCCGGGCGGCTGGGATCGTGATCCGAAGATGCGCCGGCTGAAGAATCGAGTTTCTGATCTCGAATTACCAATACTCGCTCGGGCAGTCCCGCCACGAGCGGATTTGCAGAAGCAATGCCCTCGACGATGAGAGCTCCAGACGCGCCTCCAAGCACTTGTTCTTCGCTGTGTCCATGAGGATGCGGATGGTACCAGTACAGCCCGGGCGGCTGATCCTTGGGAATGCGTACGCGATACAGGAAGCTCTTGGAAGGCGGAATCGAGATATGAAGCGAATCGTCGCCCGGACATACAGGCGACCCACTAAGACCGTGGAAATGGAGGTTGGTTGCGTTCGCCGTCATCGCAAACGACGTGCAGGTAGGTGTCACCACTCGGTGGGCATGCCCCGCCGATGACGGAAGGCTAAGTTCGTTCTTGAGACTCAAGAGCAGCAGGTCACCGGGCCGCACTCGCAGCGTAGGCGAGCGGTCGCCCGGCTCATCCACATAGCAATAGCGCATGTGACCCGCGGAATCCAGAGAGTTGCGCATTCGGAGGCTGACCCGCAACCGCCCGTTATGGCTCACCAGTTCCTTGGGAGACTCGATGGTAGTGGCAACAGAGGCCGAGCACGGATCAGGTTTTTGCGGAATGCCGAAAGTTAACGACGAGAATGCCAAGCCTACGATTGCTGCCAAAGCGAGACGGAGAGTGTGAAGTCTGAAGCAGGTCATTCCCAGTCCCCGCATCCGGGATGTGACCATCAATTTCGCACTCCCGCAATCTGATGAGCTTTTATTGCAGTCCGTTTTGCGTGAATTTGTAAGCCGTGCTTCCCGTCTCAGCGGTCAGGTAAATACTGGACGCTTGTCCGGCCGTGCTGTAGTTGTCGATCACAATCCCGCTGGGACCTCCATCGACCGCCGCTGTTGTGAGCGGAGAGGTTTCGGTGGTCGCTGCTATGACGCAGCCCGACGTGCCGCTGCCGGTGCAATCTTGCGTCAATCCGAAGAAGAAGAAGTCAGTTCCACCGGAGACGTTGGGGTTATAAAACTCCGTCCAGTTGGTGCAGCTGGCGCCCGTGGTTGTCAGTAGTTGCTGAGAGAACGCTGGGGGAACATTCAGCGTGGCTCCAGTGAAGCCGAAGGCATATTGCCAGGGAGTATCGTCCGCGGCGCCGGTTCCACAAAGGCGAATCTGCCCATCCGGCAGGCCAAGATAGTAATCATTGGTGAAGGCAGGCTGTGGAATCGTGACCGAAGTGCCGCCAAGTCCGATATTCGCCGTGATGGTGTTCGCCAAAGTGGCTGTATCGGTCTCGACCAGAACCGCGGAATGACCATTCGTCGAGCTCACGATGAAAGTGGTGCCGTTCGTGACGTCGACGATCGGCGGGGCAACAATACTGGCACCCTTGCCAATCGGAATTGTCGCGACCGCCCCGTTTGTAACGTTGATCTGGTAAAGATTTCCGGCTCTGCTTCCAACCATCAGGAGGCCAAGGCTGCTGTCCAGAACTGGAGGAGTAATTCGCCCGCCGCTGATTGAAATCGGCCACCAGGGATCCGTGGAAAGCGCCGGCGTGCCGTGGAAGACTCCAGTAATTTTGTAGATATAGCCGCCGTCGACTGCGACATAGGCCGCATCGTTTTCATAATCGATCCAGGGCGAGGAAGACGTACTCTTGGTTGCTCCAAAAGAAAGAGATGTCATCGAGGCGGGAGCGGCGGCTTTCGCGATTGTGCCCTGACCGGTAGTCCAGGTCAGCACGTGGAACACGATGGAGCTGCTCAGGGTTTCTACAAAGGCGATTTTCGTTCCGTCCAGGGAAATCACTGGAGACACCGAGATGTATCCACCTGAGCTGGTTGTGATGTTGTAAGCAAACATCACTGAAGGAGTCGCGCCGCACAACCCACCCGTACCCGAATAGAGATTGTTCACGCCGATCAAATTTGCTTGGCCAGCGGTCTTTCCGGCGACGTTCAATCCAAATACGACATAATCATTGGCGCAACTCGGGGGAGCACCTGGATCATAGGTGTATTTGGCGGGAGACATGTTGGGAGCGACTCGGCCCCTGACTAAATTGATATTCCAGTCCCGATGATGCCCCGCGGTGGTTGCGGGATCGCTGACGGCGTCCGCGCCCTGGAAAAAATTGGAATTCGCTGCGGGGAAACGCTGCATGAGCTGATGCTGGATGCGAGGTTCCCGCTCTGCCAGGCCCGGATTTCTGGCGAGCCCGTCGAGGGTAAACACGAGACTGTGGTCGGACCAGTCTTGCGGAACGCCAATGTGCGTCGGAGCGCCCGCTTCCTGGGCCCAAACACCTGCCGAAGCAAGAAATAGAAATCCCACGCAAAATGCTGTCAGAGCACCATGCAGATGTTCAGACTTCACGGCTGCCTCCAGTTGCGGTTGGATTTTCCAATTGTAGCCGCTTTCCAGTCCCCTGGGATTAACTGATTCTAGTCCGATAGTTACTTGTGCCAATTGCCCAAGAGTAATGCCTGCCCCTTCGTGAAGGTTATGCCTGGCCGGGAAAGTTGGACAAGGTAAAATCGAAACCCGGAACTGAAATCCATGAAGCTCAACAAGCTAACCATAACGCCGCTGAGCTTGTGGTGGATTCTCTTAAGTCTGTCGTCCCTCCTGCCCTTCTCCAGTCAGCACGCCTTCTCCCAGCTGATCGAAACCCAGCCATTCGTTTTGGAGGGACGTGTTCTTGACCCAAGAGGCAATGCCTTGCCGGGAGCCTCGATCGAGATCTTCATTCACGAGCCCCAGGGACACGGCCAGGTCGTCCGAAGGACAATCTCGGGAAGCGACGGATTCTTCACCGTCCATGTACCCCGACCGGGCCAGTTCGACGTGAGAGCAGAGGCCGCCGGATTTCGTGCCGTGAACAAGTTGGTCACGGTAGCAGCAACCGCTACGACCGCGTCCTCCGCGATCGAAATCCGTATGACCCAACTCGCGCCGCGAACCGAAAACGTGACAGTGACCGCGGACGTGATCCAAGGCGACGTCATGTCGCCCGATCCCGCCGAGAAAGTTTTTGCCTCCGAGGATTTGATCGACGCGAATCCTGGCCGTCCGGGTGCGCCCATCTCCATCCCGGGCTACCCGATTGAAACGGCTTCCAGCGGCATCAAGGCTCCGCAGTATTTTGCACCGGGCGTAGCCGGAGACCACGGCGAGCCGATCGCGCAATATATACAGGTGGGCAGCTATCTGGTGCCGAACAATCTTTCGGCGAATGCGCACGGCAACGGCTACTCCGATCCGAATATCTATATTGCGGATGTGATTGAGAGCGTGCAGGTGGATGGCGGGGCCTACAACGTGCGCGAGGGCAATCACGCGCTGAATCTGGCCGCAATCTATGGGCTGCGCTCCCGCCTGGATCCTTTCATCACTCTGACCGGAGATTACCGGGATATCACGGCCACGGCGGGTATGAGTCCTTCGCCAAATTCCTGGATCGCCATGGAAGGCTCGTTCGGCAACGGATTTCTCGATCGCCTCGAGCACCGCAAGCAATTCAAATTGAACGGTGGGCGCATCTTCCACGCGGGAGATCACACGTTCAACGTGTTCGGGATCGGCTACCTCGGCTATGGCTTTGTCGCGGGACTGAAGCCGATGTACGGATTCAATTCCATCGATGCGGCTGCCGGTTGGCAAGTGTACCCGGATACGATCGATCCGCGTCAGAAGGACCAGACGCACACTGCGCTCGTGGCCTTGAACGATGTCTGGAAGCTGGGCGAGCATCAGGAACTACAGCTCTCTGGCTTCTTCCGCACTTACAACCTCTCGTTGTTCTCCGATTTCGGACTGGGACTGATCCGGCAGAGCGAGTTCCGCACCGTGGAAGGCGCGAGCGTCGGGTATGTGAACAAGATCACGCAGCACTTCACGCTTCTGGCGGGAACGGACTACAACCGCGAGGCGCCGCGCCGCGACGATCTCGACCACTACAATTTCTACAATCCCGCGGAAGCCTCCTACTACGGCCCTTTCGTCAAGATCGCCGGAAACAATGTGACGATCAGCGATGTGGCTTCCTGTGTGGCCGGGCAAGGTGATCTGAGCAAATATGTCCACTACTACCTGGGCTGGCGGCATGATGAGATTTGGATCGACAACCAGGACCTTGTTGCTCCCCAGGATTCCACATACAAGTTGGCGGGCCTCGATCTGCCGAAAGCGACGATCACTTTTCTCCCCGGACAGCACGCACCGCTGATTTCTTTCAGCTTCGGCAAATCATTCTTTACCGAAGATCCCAGAGAGGGGTTGGCGACCGGTCCGACCGGCAAGCCTGCTTACGTCAGCGCGGTAGAGAGGGCGCGCTCGTACCAGATGGTTGCTATGAAGACGTTCCACAAAACGGACCTCAAGCTGACGCTGGGTAGCGAGACGCAAAGCAACGAGTACGGCAAGATCGATCCGGATCAGGGAATCCAAGAGCCGCTGGGGCCGGGACGCATCCGTTTCCTGGCGGCCACGCTTCGTCAGACGGTCGCCAATGGATCGCTGCAGGTAACCTTCGAGCAGGCGGATGCGCGCCTGGTTGGCGTACCAATATCGTCAATTACGCCTGAAGCGCCAAGGTTGATCGGCGATGTTCTGGGGACATATCAAAAATTGCCCTTCCATCTGCAGGCCAAAGGTGAATTCGAATATGTGGGCAGAAAAGTCGTTGGAACCTCCTGCGATGCATCCCAACCCCTCACTGGAGGAACTGCCTACTGCCTCGGCGTGCCGAACCAGGAGTTCCGCATGGCATTAGCGCGGCCCTTCCTTGACGGCAGGATGAGCGCTGGCCTGAACATGATGATTGCCAGCGGCTGGACGGGCCAGACGACAGAAAATTTCGCCGCCGCGTCGGTTTATGGGCCCGGGAAAGTGGGTCTCGTAAATGGAGTGGTTCCCGTGAATCCAGTGAACGAAGTTGTGGGTGTGCGCATACCTTCCTACATAAGCTTCAACCTCACCTATAGGTTTGGCCGCAAGAATGGTCCTTGAGTGTGAGCCCGAACCGATCGTAGGCAATCGGTGGCGACCGGCTCCCTGGGCGAACTTTGTTCTCAGTGGCCAATTTGGGCCATACATGAACTTCCGAGATGGGCATAAACTACTTACTGCCGGAGCCTTGGATCCGTTCCGTGGTAAGGTAACGCTCACAAGGTGGTGACTTTGGTTTAAGGCTGGCTCGTAGTTTTGCGTAAAGTGCACGGAAGACTCTGGTAGCATTGCCCTATTACGAGCTAAGTACTTGTTTTCACAGCGGATGAATGGGTCCGGCTGCAAAAGCGAGAAGGCTGCTGCAGCATTAGTTTTCCCTAATTGGCTGCGAAACTGTTTGCTCAGGAGTGTCAGTTGAACGACCCCGCAACCGGAAACGTGCCGCGTCGCAGACGAAGCTGGTATCGGCGTCGCCTGCGGAACCAGCGCATCCTCGGTACATCCGTGCTGATGGTGATTATCGTTGCCTTTTGCTGGCAGAACGCCGCCCGCCTTCTCGAGTTGCCTGCGTTCCATTTTTCCCAGGTCTTGCCGGATTCCTTTCGCGCGCGTCAGGATTTCCGCACGGCAGACGATCAGTCCTGGACTCCAGTGCGCGGCGGCCGGCACAAAAGCTACCTCTCGCGGATTCCCGGTGTGTATCCGTACTCGCTTGTGCCGGGAGGCGTCGAGAATCCCGCCTCGCTGCGTGAAATTGCGGCCCGCGACCGCGCAATCGGCAGGTATTACGCACACTTCGACTACAACAAGGCGCATCTCGTGCGTCTCACTGAGCCGCTTGATGTTTACGTTTCCTATCGTATTCGCGACACCATCTTCTGGTCGCGAAAGACGATTCGCCTGCCTGCCGGAGAAACGCTGTTGACCGATGGCAAGATGTCTCTCCGGGCCAAGTGCGGCAACCAGATTTCCAATACTCCTCAGCCCGAGGTTTCGGATCAGGAACCGGATGAGGATGTTTTAAACCAGCCCGTCGCGATGGCAGAATTTGTTCCGCCTCTGCATCCCCCCGCGCCCAATTTGCCTGCCGGATCGCCCATGGCCTCTGCCACCGCCTTTAGCGGCGGATTCGCGTTTCCCGTGGTTGCGATGGGAGGCGGTGCTCCTGTTACCGTTTGCAGATATGAAGACGGCGCCATCGACAAGAAATGCAAGCCGCATCACAAACCGCCGAGAACTTCCGAACCGGCTGCCTTCATGTTGATCGCTTTCGGCCTGGCGATGGTCCTGTGGCGCTACCAGTCCAGCCGCCGGCCGCTTGCCGCTTAGCCGTCTGCATCCACTCTGCAAGTAGTTCTACGACTTCCGAGTAAATCCACCGCCCGCTCTGCTGCTAGACTTTGTTTAGAGTCACCAATGTCACGCTTTTCTCACCTGGGAGCGGTGTTTTTTCTCGCGCTGTCGTCCGTGCTGGTGTCCGCCCCGTTGGCTGCGCAGAAGGGTGCCTCCGCCCAACATGACGAGGTCCAGCGCGTGCTGGTGCATGGCACGGGCAGCGCGATGGAAATCGAGATCCAGACCTCCAGCGCTTCCGTATCTCCCGACACGCAGGCAATTACGGGGCCCGACCGCATCGTCGTAGATTTTCCGGGGATGCTCCCATCTGCTGAATTGCGCGCCTTGAAGGTCAATCAGGGTGCTCTAAAAGCCATTCGATCTGGATTGTTCTTCAGCAACCCGCCGATCACGCGCATCGTGCTCGACTTGAGCGAGCCGCAGTCGTATCGGATTTCAACCGCGCGAAATTCCATCATCGTCAAGCTTGGTCCCGCTGCAGCAACAGAGAATCAAGAGACCAGTCTGGCAACCGCTGGAAGCGCACATCTCCAGAATGCCTCGCTGACCGCTGCTCCCCTTGCTCCCACCCCTGCACCGAGGATCGCCGCGGCAACCGTTTCTGCTCAGACCCCGTCAACAGCGATTGTGCCCAGCGCCGGAGTTGTCACCGCGGACGTTGTCTCCGCTAAAACTCAGGATGCCGCGAGCGTGCCAGTGGCCGCGCCACTGCAGCCAGTCCTGCCCCCGGTGAAAGTAAGTTACGAGAATGGTCTGCTCAGCATTCACGCCGAGAAAGCGACGTTGGCAGAGGTACTCTTTGAAGTGCAGCAGCAGACACAAGCTGACATCGCCATTCCGGCAGGCGCGGAGCAGGAACGCGTGATTGCCGATCTGGGCCCTGGTCCTGCTCGCGATGTGTTATCAGAACTCCTGAACGGATCTTCCTACAACTTCGTTTTCGTGGGCAACGAACTCACGCTGGAGCGAGTCATCCTGACGCGCCGCGACTCCGCCCAATAACGGGACTCTCTCCCGTTCATTCGCTCAATAATATCTCTATGGATGCGTGATCAAGCGCACTGGCACGGCCGATCCACCGTTGCCGAGAACGTTGTTCCCGGTTGATGCCGCTCCGCAACCGGCCATGTTGATGATGCTGGCATCGATCTGTCCATAGACGGGGTCGGGCGCCGGATTTCCGTTTGGATTAAGAAATAGTTGCAGGAAGCCGATTACTTGAACGCTGGTAACGGTGGGGAAATTCATGCTGGCATTGTCAAAAACTGGCACGGTGACTAACGAATCGCTGACCATCGTATTGGCCCCCGCCGTAAGAGCGCTGCTTTGGACAATCGGGTTCTCACTGCCCGCGATGAATTGAAATGGAACTGGCGTGGGACTGACCGTTAGGTTGATGCTGTCTGCCGCTCCGTTGGCAGTCGCGTGAGTAAGGGCGTTCACAGCCGTGATCGCATCGGTGTTCCAAGCTTCTGCGTCGGTTGCGTCGATGTTCACAGTCTGGTTGCATGAAATAGGAGTCTGTACGCATCCTGCGATTCCTAATTGAAACGGGGTTGTACATCCAGAACACTCGACGGAAGACGCGCTGGGTGGTGGAAAACTGGTTAACGGATCGCCTGGATAATAATTCCAGGCGGTAGTTCCATTGGCACCGCAAGCGAGCCCACTGGTGCACGCGGACTGCAGGCCGGGCCGAGTGACCAGCGGGGTAGATGAAACAATTTCGAGTCCCAGCAAACCGGGGTCCGTAATCGAACCATCCAGTGTGCTGAAAATCGTGGTGCCGCCTGACGTGGGATCGGTGTTGGGCAACAGCATCGGCTTTACGCAGCTTGGCGCAATTGGCAGGGCCAGACTCGCCGTGGAACCATTCGTTATGCCCGAAGGATTGTAGGCTTCGGCTGTTGCGGAAGCGACGACCGTGACCTGCGTGGTCCCCCAAATCCGGGCAAAAAATGTCGGCAGGTCGGTTCTCTGAATCTGCACGGTTACGTGAGGATTATTCGGAGGTACAGCGTAATTGGAGAAGGATACAGTGATGTTTCCAGCAGTGAGGGGCTTTCCCTCGATCAGATTCTGTTGTGCGACTTGCGTCGCGATGCTCTTTGCCAGCGCTTCTGCGGCAGTGATTGCGGCGGAGACGTTAGAAGAATTTACAGTCAGAGACGTCATGCCCGAATTCGCCAGCACCCGCGCCCCCGCCAGCGCCGCTCCGTCGGCGGCCAGTTGTGCTTCACTGCGCGCCGTGTAGAAGGTCACGACGTCAATCGACAGCGCGGCCATCGCGCCCACAACAAACAGCAGAAACACCGCTACCAGCGTGATAATGATGCCCTCCTCACGCTTCCGTCGCGGATTGATGTGACGCCGTCGCACGATTCGCAATCTCGTTCCCACTGCGTAGGATTGTAAGGGGAAGCGCCATGGATTCGGCAAGAAAATAAGAGTTCGAGATCGGGGAACTTGTCCGCGTTGCGAACTCAGAACAGGAAGATTGGCTGGCGCCTTACGGACACGAATCGACCCCTAACCATCGACCGCGAGAAGCGGCTTCTGCGATTGGAGTGGGCCGACGGCGGACGCAGATTATGCCTCTGGTCAGAGAAAGACACTCTCAAAGATTGCCTGGCTCCAGGTCAGGCTGACTTGGTTACGTTGGCGGCTTGCGGTCCTTTCTGGCCTTGGACGACCTCAAATTCGACCTTATCGCCCTCTTGCAGACTCTTATATCCCTCGGTAGTAATTGCGCTGTAATGGATGAACACATCCGGTCCATCGTCGCGTCCGAGGAACCCGTATCCCTTCGCGTTGTTGAACCACTTAACCGTTCCTTTCAAACGTTCCACGTGCGTTCTCCCTTGCGGATTCCTCCTAAAAGGCGCAAATTCTGGAGGCTTCGCAAAATGTGCGGCCATTGTGATGCCGAGGGGAAACAGTGTCAAGGAGATGCGTCACAGGTTCATGTGCGATGCTGTCCGATCGAGGTCGCTCAATCGGACAACCGCTAACGAGAAAACAAAGGGAGGTTAGATGAACAGAAAGAGAGCTAACTGTCGGTCTAATCTCTCTTCCTGGTAAGTGAGTGCTTCGTTTGGCTGAGCCATAGAATGCCGCTGATGGTCTTGGCATCACGGATGCGGCCATTCAGCGCCATTCTCACTGCATCTGGGAGGGAAAAAAATCGGACGGCGATTTTTTCATCTGCTTCCGGCTGTGCTTTTCCGGTCTGCAATCCGGCTGCAAGATAGATAGTCATGGTTTCATCCAGAAAACCCGGACTGACGTAGAAATACAGAATCTTCTTCCAGCTGCGCGCGGTGTATCCGGTCTCTTCGAGTAACTCACGGCGCGCGGCCGCCAGCGGGAGTTCTCCTTCGTCAATCCGTCCTGCCGGCAGTTCCCACATCATGGACTGGGCGGCGTGCCGGTATTGCCGCTCCAGAAGAATGCGCGATTCGCCCGCCCGGTCGTCCACCGCGAGCACCACAATTGAACCAGAGTGACGAATGACGTCGCGACGCGCGCGCACTCCGCCGGGCTCCGCCACTTGATCGGTGGTCACGTGAAAGACTGGGCCTTTGTAGGCAATCCGAGATGAAAGGATACGGGCTTGAGTCGTTTTCTTTGCGCGGGATTTCGCCATGACATCCATAGTAAGGTATGCTGCGCGGGTGAGCCCAAGAACCGCAAATCGAAAGCCGACAATCTCGATTGTCGGAGCTGGGAGCCTGGCATCGTTCCTCGCCCCCGCGCTGGCAGAAACCGGTTACACGATTGCCGAAATTATTGTGCGCCACCGGCCAAAGTCTCTTGCGCGCGCCCATATGCTGGCCAGAAAAGTCAATGCGCGGGCCGTAACGTTAGAGAACGCCGCACTCGACGCTCAATTGCTCTGGTTCTGCGTTTCCGACCGTGCCATTCGCGTTGCGGCAGATGCGCTCGCCGATCGCGCCGCCACATTGGGCGCGGAACGCGCACGTGCGAGCAGCCGATCGCTCGCCACCAGAGTGGCATTTCATTCCAGCGGCGCGTTGTTGAGCAGGGAACTGAAAACTCTTCGCAACGCGGGATTCTCCGTCGCGTCGGTGCATCCGTTGATGACCTTTGTTCCTGGCGCGCGCCCGTCCCTGGCAGGCGTTCCATTTGCCTTGGAAGGTGATACTGCCGCCACGAAACTGGCCCGGCGGATCGTACACGACCTGCAGGGCGAGAGCTTCATGTTGGCTGCTCGGAAAAAAGCCGCGTATCACGCCTGGGCCACCATGACGTCTCCGCTCTTGCTGGCGTACTGGGTGACCCTCGAAGATGCAGCTCGGGGCGCCGGTTTGACGCGCGAGACTGCCCGTCGCATGAGCCTCCCAATCATCCAACAGACTCTGGAGAACTATCGCAACCTAGGTCCCAAGCACTCGTTTAGCGGGCCGTTCATTCGCGGAGATGCGGCCACGGTAGCAAAACACCTGGCACTGCTAAAGAACCGCCCGAACGGCCGCGCGGTCTATATCGCGCTGGCGCGTGCCGCCCTGGGCAAGCTCCCGGTCAGGAATCGAAAGCAATTGCTACCTCTGCTTGGCTGAAACAATCGGAAATTCGTGACAACTGCCAGTTCATAGTGTAGAGTCGCGCTCGCATTTGATTCCAATGCGACAAGGAGAGACAGATGCGCAAAATGTTACTCGTTGTATGCGTCGTGACTTTGGCTTCGGCAGCAATGGCTCAGAAGATCGACACCAAGTGGAGTTGCTCCAAACCGTCGGAGAATCCCATGCTCGAAGTGGGCGACGTACCGGGGCACAGTTATGCGCTTGGCAAGGGCACCTGCGCGGCTACTTCATCCGGCAGCGGAGAAAAATCCGGCGCTTACACCGAATTTCAGGAAATCCGGAAAACAGAGTTCAAGAATCACGGCTACTTCACTGTGACCATGGACAATGGAGACATGGTCTATTACACGTATGAGGGAACGGGTTCAACGGACGTAAAGAAGCCTCTCGCCAACAAATGGAAAATCGTGAGCGGCACGGGAAAGCACAAAGGCATCACGGGTTCTGGCAGTTGCACGGGAACGCCGAAGGAAGATGGCTCTGCCGACTTCGTTTGCTCTGGCACGGCCACGATGGCCGGCAAAGCCAAAGCAGCGCCAAAGTCCTAGATTCATCTCTGCGGCTGTAGGCCCATCCTGCAGCCGCTGTCTAAACCTTCAGTGCTCGGTGTTCCGTTGCGTAAAGAGGTGGCCCAGCTTTTCCTGCTTGGTCTTCAGATATTCCTGGGTGTATTCCGTCGCAGGAACTTCGCACGGTACCCGTTCTGTCACGCGAATGCCCGCATTCTCCAGCGAAGCGACTTTGTCGGGATTGTTCGACAGCAACCGCACCTGCCGGATGCCGAGCGCTTTCAATATCTCAGCCGGCATGCGGAACTCCCGCTGATCGGCCTTGAAGCCGAGCCGATGATTCGCCTCGACCGTGTCGAGGCCGCTGTCCTGCAGCGCATAGGCCTGCAGCTTCGCCATCAGCCCAATGCCCCGGCCTTCCTGTTGTTCGTAAATCAGCACGCCCGCGCCCTCGGCGGCAATCATGGAGAGCGCCATCTCCAGTTGCTGCCGGCAATCGCACCGCAACGACCCAAACACGTCGCCCGTCAGACACTGTGAATGAATGCGCACCAGCGGCGAGCCCGATTGCACATCGCCCGTCACAAGGGCCACGGCCTCCTCGGTTTTCGCACCATCCGACGACGCCCTCGTCGCAAAGCCGTGAATCAGAAAGTGTCCCCAGCGAGTAGGGAAGTCGGCCGACGCAACCTGTTTTACCTTGGAAGGAGTCACGATCAAATTATATAGGTTGGCATGAAAGGGTTTACTGCGGCATGCTCACTTCTTAATTCTGACTTGGCTCCGATTCCACCGCGCGGTCAGCATGCATGCGAACGATCAAAAAACCTACCAGCACCGCGCTCGACAGCATAACGACCCGAATGTAGAGGCCGGCATGAAAGGCCTGATCACCGGCCGCAGTCCGCAACAGCCCGGAGGTCGCGCTCACAGCGCACATTCCGAAGTAGAGCTTTTCCATCCAGCCGCGCGAAATGGCAAACAGCCAGGTCAGGATCGCAGACACGATTACGAAGATTGTGCAGAGGATCCACGTGCCCGTGGAAACTGTGGAAGGCAACCAGATGCCAACGGCAGGCGTGGCCGCAATCATCTGGCGCGACGCGATCAGTAGAAACACGACCGAGTGTACCAGGGCGACGATCGCCCGCTTCCGATTCGTCAGGATGGAAAACTCGCCCATATCTAGGAATAAATTAGCGAATTGGCCGCACACACCGATGTGATCTGCGTCACCAGGGTAGGCGAAATCAGCGCACGGCTGCTAAAATTATCCAGCACCAACCCACCGCCGCGTGGGGCTATAGCTCAGCTGGGAGAGCGCATCGTTCGCAACGATGAGGTCGTCGGTTCGAGCCCGACTAGCTCCACCAATTAAAACAATATGTTTCACGGTTAAGACAAAGAACGTACCCAAAATGTACCCATCGCGGGACAGGCTCTCTCCGAGTGGCTGCGCGGGGCCGCACTGTGCGCCGCGCGACAGCGGCCCGCTGATCCCGCCGAACTGGTATTGCCCGAAATCTGGGCGGTGCGTACATGCTGCTTAATCTCTTCCATGCAGCCGCCGAGGCCGCAGCGGAAGGCAGACAGCTTGCGCCGGACTCTGTCCTTGAAATTCGCGACCAGGCCGACGGACGAAACCCGGCTAGTCTTGCCGTGTCCATACAGTATTCTCCGCATCTCTTCGACCTCCCGTCCAATGGCACGCATTGCGCACCTTCGAGTTGCAGTACATCCTGTACAGCGAATTTTCCGCCAGAAAGTAGAATTTGCCTGCAGACTCCTCGGAACCTCCGCCGTTTTTCGCAAGCCGCTGAGGCCGCCCGAGATGCTCGCCGGTGAACCCATTGGCAGGCATGTTGCACTCTCTTGCAGTGAGCTGCATGCTCACCGCCGGAGGTTATTGTGGATATGGCAATCACGACGGCTCTACGCGCCCGCACGTTTTGGGCGCCATTATTTGCTTTGGCGTTGCTGTTCACGGGCGGCACCATGGTAGTTGGACAGACCAGCCCGCCGACTCCAATGCCGGCGAATCCGCCGAGTGCGAACCCTCATCTGCAGAAATTCTGACAGATAGCATGCGCCACATACCCTGCCGCTGTTGCGAAAGCGCGTCCTGCGTAATCCATCACCGCTGAGTCGGGATCAACGCCTTCCGAGACAATTCCGCCGTCCCAATTGCTGGCGCGGAGCATCTTCAGCGCTGGTTCTCGTCCCCGAGTCAGAGACAAATGATCTGCGATCGTCCAAGACGTAGTGAACGGTAGCCGGTAACTGCCCGGCAGACCGAAAGGGCGGTCAAAATAAGAGTAGGCGTAGTTCTTCGAGTGCAGCCATTCGTAGGTACGGACGAACACCGGATCGTTCTCCGTGACAAAGCCGAGTGCAGGAAGCTTCATTAGTGAGCCCGGAGGAATGTCTGCGAAAAGCGGATTCTTGCCGTCAGTTGCGCAAACAAAGATCGGGCCCGTAGCGCCCGGAGCCTGATTGGAGATGCTGTCTTTCATGATCGTGTTTCGAAGGGCCGCGGCGCGCTGGGTCATGTCATGAGCGCTGGCAGTGTCCTTCAACCTCTCGAACAGTGTGGCGAGATCGAGCAGTGCCCTCCAGCTTAAGACATTGTCGTAAGTCAAGAATGGCCGCTTTTGGTATTCGTCCTGCGAGTCTTGGAGCGTCGTATAGAAGCCGCTTGCTGGATCGAATTGGCCGACCAGGCGGTCGCGCAGAACCAAGAGCGCCGCACGCTGTGAGGCCAGAAAGGCGTCATCGTTCGTGCGCTTTACGTACTCCGCCAATGCCACAATGGGCGCTGCCGCCTCATCCAACTCAAACCCATCTTCCAACACTATGCCATCGATGAACCGGCTGTGGATTCCTGTGTTTCGCAATTGCGTCGTGAGCGCGTACTCCAGTGCATCACGGGCCAAAGACGCATCGATATCGAGCAGTCCTGGAAAGCTCCACAACATGGCATCCCGATCCCAATACGCAGCGGAGACGTAGTAGCGGGGGCTGCGCGAGGTGACTCCGACAAACTGTTCGGTATCAATGGTTCTTCCCCATGCGTATAGCGCAGTAAAGAGAAAATTGCGGTTCATGAGCAAGTCGAGGTCAGGCTGGCCGGTGGTGCGCGTGCGGCGTTTACACCAGGCAGCCGCTTGGTCAATGATGGCGACTGCTCCGTTGCGATCAATCAACTCGCGAAGAGCCTTGGCGGAGTGGGCGGCGCTGAATTCCTCGACCCCAATTCCTAATACAAAATTCGCCTCGGCAGTCTCGCCCGGTGCAAGGTCGACGGCACGTTGCGCGTCGAGACCAGGAGATAAAGACAGCGGCGGAATGCTCGAATGCCCCGGCGAACCCTCATGGATCAATGACCAAGCGAACTGCGTGTCGTTGGTGGTAAAGCTGAAGACCTCGGCAGAGTCCACCCAGGGTGCCGGAGCGACGGACCGTTCACCTCGGAGCTCAGCCGGCAAATAGGTGACTCGGTCCAGGGCTCCCCATGAGGCCTTCATCCCCAACGTGATTGGCGCCGTCTCTGCTCGCCGGTTGGTGAGGGTCATGTGAATGAAAGCACCGCGAGATCCGGGTGGCGCGCAATACGTGATGTTGGCGTCGAGTCCATCCACGGTAAGGTGGGCCACTGGTATCCAATACTCGATGAGCTCCCACGTCGGGTTTTGAAACTGAAGTTGCTTGCCGTTGATCGTGAAATACGGTTGCAAAACAGGTTTCCCTCGTTCTCCTCTAACCTCTAAGAGACCTCGGTCTCGCATCGAGAGCACATTGAAACTGGCGATCGCCCCATCCGTCGCACTGATCTCAGGCAGCGCAATCCACTCGTTGCCGGTAGGCAGAACATCATCTGGAGCGAGGGGAACCGGGATGTGGCGAGGAGCGTCGTTGGCCAGAAGTTGCTTCGCTGGAACACAGAAAATAATGAGAATCAGGAAGAAACAACAAAGCCCGCGCGTACCGAACGGGGCAAGAAGAAAAGGGCATTTGACATATCTCTGTTTCAAAGTATCTCCCTGGAAATGGTGAACCCTCATTTTTCGGCTACCGTTGCGATCGGTCCCAATACGCTGTGAAGCATTCTTACTTTGCGGTGATTTCGTCAAGTTTCTTGAGCATCTCGCCCACTTCCGGGTTCGCCATGAAGTTCCTCCACACCAACCCAGTCCGGTAATTCTCAATCATGACGACAATAGGGGCCTGACTCAGCCCCATATAGATGGGCGCGACCCAGTTTGCACTCGGGTTAAACGCGTCGCGTGGGCCGTAGATGTCCCACATTTGATCGCCGAGGTCGCGGTAAAAATGTTTGAACGCGGCCATTGATGCCTCCGGGGTATATGGGAAGGAAGCCAGCGCTCCGGTAGGCGCGAGGGTTCCACGGTCGTTTGCATCATCCGGAGCATGCGCCACGTAGCCGTCGGGACCATCGCTGGCGGTCAGTCCCCAGGCATTTGGTCCATAGCCCGCGAAGTGCTTGGGATCCGCGATTGAATAGGCACGGTTGATGAGCGCGATGTTGCGATTGTTATCAAAATAAGATTTCGTAAATCGATCGTGAAGGCGGTGCGGATCCAGTCCCATGAACGAGTAATGAGTAAAAAACAGCGGTCCCCCGGAGCCGACCCCGACGTCGAGCTTGATACCAAAGTAAGTGTGGCCGTTGCCGTAGTGGTCGCCCTCCGTGCTCCCCGACCAACCCTCGCGATAAGCAATTGCCTGCTGGGATTGTCCAACCCATCCCGAATAATAGAGCGTCGCTGGGACCGCGTGCGTCGGAGAGGCGATGGCGAGGACGTAGGAGATCATCACCTCGTTAAACCCGATCAGGGGATGGTGAATCTGCCACGACCACTGTGGAGACCAGTGCCAATATAAAAAATCGCTGGTGGGCGTCTCGCGATACCAATCCCACTCCACCGTTTCCCACAATTGCGTGATCCTGCGATAGAGAGACTGCTCGTTTTCGTCAGATCCGTGGAAGTATTGCCGCGCCGCAAGCAGGCCTTCCATAAGAAATGAAGTTTCGACCAGGTCTCCTCCATTTTCGAACATGCCGAAGACGGGCATCGTCTCGCCGGTGGCGCCGTTCATGAAATGCGACCAGGCTCCGTGATAGCGCGGGGCGTGTTCGAGGAAATCAACGATCCTTGTCATTCGCTCCACGCCTTGTTGACGCGTAATGAAACCGCGATCGACGCCGACCATGAGCGCCATGATGCCAAAGCCGCTGGCTCCAGTGGCGACGATGCGATCGTCTCCGGGAATATTTTCGCGAGCCATGCCGGAATGGAGGTCTGCTCCCTCCCAGTAGTAGTGGAAGCAGGCTTCCTGCAACATGTTAAGCAGTTCGTCGTCGTTTAGTTCCCGAGTGGATGCGTCGGCGATATTGGAAAAGGGAGATTGCTGGTACTTCCAGTCAGAAGCGACCACTTTGTATTGCGCGCGGACGTCAGGCTTTCCCAGGAAATCGTCATACCGAAAGGTGCCACGCAACTGCATTCCGACCGGCGAGAAGTTGTTGCCGTCTGTCGAGCGATAGATCACGTAGCGCGCAAGCTCGGGAGGTTCTTCGGCATCCCATTCGATCTCCACATGGCGGTCGTATCCGGTAGCGCGCACATGGGACGGAGCGGGCAGAGTTTTTCCGGCAGGCGGATCTTTATCGACGCGCATCTCGTCGACAATCAGCGTATGCGGCACACCGTCGGGACGCCCTTGGTAAAACGTGACGCTCTGGGTGTATTCCGGATGAAAGGCGTGGATGGAGGCGGTCTGGCAGTCGGAAAGAGGGATGCGAACTTGCACCCAGCGACCGGCCGGCACGTCCCCGGTGTAGGTTCCGAGATCCAGAGGTTTGCTGAAGCCCCCGCCGGGGAACTCCGTCAAGCGCGAACCTTCGCTCGTGTCTGACAGAACAACCTTCGGCAGATCTGCGGCAGAAATGGGCTGAGGAGCAAAAATCCAGAAATACAGGTTGTCTCCGGAAAGTTCCGGAAAGCGATTGCGAGAATCGACCGTTTTTATTTGCGCCATCCACCCGCCATTGGGAGCAGAGCGCCACGCCAAACGAATCGCATTTGGCGGCGTTAAGAAGACTTTGGTCTCGACTGGCAAACGATGATCTTTTTGTTCGAGAGAGCTTTGCCCCGAAGCCTGAGCGGCACTGTAGAAATAATCATCCGGCGTCAGACTGTTATCAAAAATGACGTGTTTGTAATAGTCCGACGTCGCGTACGCATGGGATGTGAGCACGCAAAACAGGACCGTGAGAACAAGAAAATATCGCGAATTAGGTCCCCGTGACCTGCGGGTAGCGAAACTCATGGTTCTCCATTCCTCAGCCCAACTTCGTGCGCGAAAAACTACTTCTTGGGCACTTCAATTAGCAAGAGGCCGTTTACAGGCAGTTGCAACTCGATCGAATGTCTTACGAGTCTCAAATTTTGAGCGGATGCCGACTCCGCCACCCGATTTAATTCGTGGATCTGCGCCTGCGTCGGATAGCCCGGACTCCCCATGCTCTTAAATGCAGCCAATGTGTTTCCGTGTTTGGCATCTGAGCGGCTCACCTTGATCCGGCCGTCGGATGGCACTCCGCGGATTTCGAATTTAACGCTGCGCTCCGATCCCGTCGTATCTGGATCGACCAAATTCCATGCAGCGATCGCGAGTGAACCATCGCGGCAGCGGGTAACTATAACATTGGGAGAATCCTGCAAGACTCTCTCGTGGCCAAGCCGGTGCAGCAGAGCAAAGGCCGTGTAACTGGGCTTTTTGATCCCGCCGAGCGTGACCAGACCGAAGCTTCCATTAAAGGGTTCGCGACCGGGTCCACTTTCTTCGAAGACGTCGCTGAACGTCCAGAACGACATCATATTCACCAGGCCATCACATTGCCGGATGTCGTCGGCGAGCGCTGCACCGACGTAAACGGTGTCTCTGGCATTGAGCGGGCCAAACGATGGGACATTCCACTCGGTCCACATTAAGGGTAGTGCGGGACGGGGTGAGGCCGCGATCTGATCGTGGACTTTCTTAATCGCGAGACAGACCCTGCGATCCATGGGAATGTCCTCGCTCGTGCCAAACAAATCCTCGGTCGAGTCGTCAGCATAGCCGTGGCTGGAAATGAAGTCGGTGGGAATGTTCTGAGCGGCGGTGTGCTGAATGAACGACTCCACCCAGTGCGCGGATGAGGTCGCAGGCCCGCCAACCCGCAGTCGCGAACTCACCGATTTCAGAGCTCGTGCAGTGTGATCATAGAGCTCGAAGTAGGTGGCTTGTTTGGGATCCCCGGCCCAGAAGTCGATATTCGGTTCGTTCCAGACTTCGAAGTACCACTGTGACACTTCTTCGAGACCATACCGATCGACCAGATGCTGTGCAAAGGTGCGCATCAGGTCGTCCCATTTTTTGTAGTCCTTCGGAGGCGCGACGATCGGCTTGTACCAGAAAGGATGCACATCCTGGCGCCGCGCGAGTTTCTTCGGCATGAAGCTGATCTCGACGAAGGGCCGCACACCGTTCTGCAGCAAACCATCGTAGATCTGATCGACGTAGGAAAAATTGTAGATTGGATTTCCATTCTCGTCTTCGTCGTAGATACCAACCTCATCGTGCAGGATGTTGTGAAACCGAACGTAACTGAACTCAGTGCCTTTCTTTACTTCACGCAAATCGTTGCGGTAGCCTTCGCGCAGTGTCAGAATCGCACGGCCCGATCCGAACATCTGTTCCCAGAAGTGTGGAAAAGGGCTTCCGGGGGCGCGGGCATCGATCGTGACTTTTTCAGTCGAGGTTTGCGCGAATACGGAAGCGCAAAGAAACACCGACCAGAGTAGAACATCAGGAGCATAGCGAAATCGTCGCATCCAATCTTCCTTACGGCAAAATTGCCAATTTTGCATCCGAACCGCTGGCAGAATCCGGACTGATCCATAGGGTGGCCTTTGCCGGCTCAACTGCGAACTGGTTGCGGTCATTCCAAATCGCGAACGCCTCCGGTCCCAGACGGAAGGTGACTTTCTTTGCTTCTCCCGGTGCTAGCCTGATCCATTGGAATCCTCTCAACGCACGGACCGGCTGAGCGGTGCTTGTGCCCTGCAGGCGAACATAAAATTGAACGAGTTCGTCGCCTGTGCGCGAGCCTGTATTGGCGACGGTCGATTCAATGGTCACCCCTTCTCGCGAGTCTGCTTTCGTATTCAAGCCTTGGTTAAGCGCTGCGGCGCTCAGTTGCGGTTTGCTGATTTCGGTCGGTCCATATTGAAAGGTCGTGTAAGACAGCCCGTACCCGAAGGGAAACTGCGGAGTATTTTGCTCGTCGATGTAGCGCGAAACATATCTGGAATCCGCGTCGTGCGGCGGCTGGGAAAGATCCGTGCTGCCGGGAGGACGTCCCGTGCTCAACGCGTTGTAATAAAGTGGTTCTTGCCCGACATTGCGCGGCCAACTAACGACCAGCCTCCCACTTGGACTGGATTCGCCAAAGAGAATCCTAGCCAGTGCTGGGCCTGTTTCGATGCCAGGGAACCATGCTGCCAGCACAGTGGGCACGTGCTCGAAGGCCCATGGAAGCGTTAGAGGACGGCCGCTGAAGAGAATGAGTACGACAGGCTTTCCGGTGTTGACTATAGCTTCCAGCAATGCTTGCTGGCGCCCGGGCAGACCGAGATTCGAACGAGACGCGGCTTCCCCACTCATTTCCGGAGATTCGCCGACCGTGAGAATCACCACATCAGCGCGTTTGGCAGTGGCGACCGCCGCGGCAATCTCCTCGTCGCTGCCTTTGAGAATCCCGGTGCCTCGCGAGCGATAGACATTGCTTTCCCCTAGGCGCCGCCCCAGTTCAGCCGGAAAAGACAAAACTCCGCTCTGGGGTGCCGTTGACAGTCCCTCCGGATCGGAAGGATTGTCTGCGAGCGGACCGATGACTGCCACGGTCTTCACCTCCTTCGCGATCGGAAGAAGAGGTTCGCCGCCCCCGACTGGAACGTTCCGCAGGAGAACGAAGGAGCGTTCCGCGATGGTTTGCGCCAGATGTAGGCTTTCCGGTTGAAAGAAGGCTTGCCCGGCTCGTCCTTCGTCAACGTAGGGATGTTCGAAAAGGCCGAGCGCGAACTTAACCCGTAGGACCCGGCGGACGCCCTCATCAATCTTCGCCTCCGACACGGCACCAGAAGTCACGAGCTCGGCCATGTGATCGTGGTACAGGCTGCTCGCCATATCCATGTCGACTCCCGCAAGAAACGCCTTGCGCGCCGCGGTTGCGTCATCCGCGGCGATACCGTGTGCCTCAAGTTCGCTGATTGAAGACCAATCACTGACGACCAACCCTTTGAACCCCCACTCTTTACGCAGAACCTCAGTGAGGGTAAACGGATTGGCTGAAGATGGCACACCGTTTAACGAGTTAAAGGCGCTCATCAAAGTTGCCGTACCCGCCTTGACCGCCGCATGGAACGGAGGCAGATAGAACTCACGAAGAGTGTGCTCTGAAATCTCGGTTGAGTTGTAATCCCGGCCAGCCTCGGCGGCGCCATAGCCCACGTAGTGCTTAACGCACGCCGCCATTGTGTCTGGAGCATTCAAGCGCGACCCCTGATATCCGCGTACATAGGCCGCAGCCATCATCGAACCGAGATAGGGGTCTTCGCCGGCGCCTTCCATTATGCGGCCCCAGCGGGCATCGCGGGCGATGTCGACCATTGGGGAAAAAGTCCACCGAATACCAATCGAGGATGCTTCCGAGGCCGCCACACGAGCCGCTTTCTCGACCAATGCAGGATCCCAGGTGGAAGCCATTCCCAGAGGAATCGGAAACTCCGTCCGGAATCCGTGAGTCACGTCGAGCCCGAAAAGCAGCGGAACATGCAAGCGCGACTTCTCAACCGCAATGTGCTGGTACTCACTGATCAGGGACGTATCAATGACATTCAGTAGCGACCCGATCTGTCCCCGGGCAATCATCTCTCTGTAGTCGGCTCGTCCCGTACCTGGTCCGGTCGGCTGGCCGGCCGAATATTGCACGAGCTGTCCAATTTTTTCTTCCAACGTCATGCGTTGGAGAAGAGCCTCGACCCTGTTGTTAAGTCTTGGATCGGCGATGCCGGTTTCGTCCGCGCTATACGTAGAGGCAGGGGCCACTTCCTGAGCGAACAGCGATAAACCGGGTATTGCGACACAAAACAACAGCAGTGCCAGTGCGGACGTTTTTGGAAACCATAATTGCGACCGGAAGCCAAGAATCAGCACACCACGACATTGCACGCTTCGTACTCGGAACGGCATGAGTCAGCCCCTCGGGACAATGAACAACGCTGTAAGCAACTAAATCGCATTAGTAAAGCTTCGACGACCTGTATGAAATACGGTTTTGTCGGCGTTGTCAAGAGTCGAGAGAGATCTTCGCTTGCCCTCCCGATTTCATTGTGCGAAACTTCGCAGCGTGACCACCAGGGAGCCGGGACAAAGCGGAGGGGGAAAGAGCGCAGCCCGAAGACCCATGAACTTGAAGAGGCTGGCGGAGTATTTAGGTCTTTCGCCAGCCACCGTCTCGCTGGTCATCAACCGGTCGAGCGTTGCGGACTCAATCCCTCAGGAGACCAAGGATCGAATCCTTGCTGCGGCTCGGAAATTCAACTATCGCCCCAGTTTTTTCGCCCGGTCACTACGCACGCAGCGCAGCTTCACCATCGGTGTGATTGTGCCAGAAGTGAGCGACGGATATTCGACTGCAGTCATGAGTGGGGTCGAGGACTACCTCCTGCAAGAGGGGTACTTCTACTTTGTTGCCAGCCACCGGCACCGCGCCGATCTGATCGATGAATATCCGCGGATGCTTTTGGAGCGATCGGTCGACGGCTTTATTGCCGTGGATACACCCTGGCACTCGAACCTCTCCGTGCCCGTCGTGACGGTGTCCGGGCACAACGGAATGAAAGATGTGACGAACATTGTTCTCAATCACGAGCGGGCAGCCGAGGTTGCGCTCAGGCACCTTCTTCAGTTTGGCCACCGCAAGATCGCGTTCATAAGAGGCCAGGAGTTCAGTTCCGATACAGCTGTTCGATGGACCAACATCGAGCGTACAGCTCGCCAGCTTGGCCTGAAGATCGACCCCTGCCTGGTGACACAACTGAAGGGCGATTCTCCATCACCCCAACTGGGATACCTGGCCACAAGGAAGCTGTTGGCCTCGGGGAGAGAATTCTCCGCTCTTTTTGCTTTTAATGATATCTCCGCCATAGGCGCGATTCGCGCCCTGTGCGAATCGGGTCGACGGGTGCCCGAAGACGTTTCTGTAGTCGGATTTGACGACATCCAAAGCGCCGCCTATCAAAATCCTCCCTTAACCACCGTGCGCCAGCCGTTGCGCGAGATGGGGCGGGTCGCGGCTGAGATCCTGTTGAAGCGCATTAACCATCCGGGTTCCGACCTTCATGACCAGCACATCGTGGAGCCCGAACTTGCAATACGAGGAACCACGGGCCCGGCGCCAGTCGGGAAGCGAGTTCCGCTCAAACGAAGTCTCTAACAGGCCTATAGTTTTCCGTAGGTGACTCCGCATTTTCATACCCGCACGCGCTAACAAGTCACACTTCAATTTAAGCGCTTGACTGTCGAAATATGGACGTGCTATAAGCAGGCGGCGAATATTTTACTAAATCGGTTTTACTCAGATTTAGTAAAAGCTCGCAAAACATTGAAGTCGGCGGTCACGGCATTTTAGGTTTCGAGGAGATCTCATGAGGCGACCGAGTTTCGCAGTCCACATCGTAATGCTGATCATCAGCATCGTTGCATCGACCGCGTTGGTCCAAGCGCAGTATCGAACCTCCATTCAAGGCGTGGTGACCGATGCCACCGGCGCAGTCGTTCCCGGTGCCACCCTCACTCTCACCAATCCGGCCACTGGCGAAAAGTGGGTTCGCACGAGCAATGGTGTCGGCGTCTACAACTTCAATGCGCTGGCCGCTGCTCCCTTCAAGTTGGAAGTCGAAGCGAAGGGCTTTAAGACAAAAGTCCTCGATAACGTTCAGCTCATTCCCGAGCAGCCCAACGCCATCGACGTTCAGCTCGAACTCGGAAGTGAATCGCAGACCGTCACCGTCAATGCTTCGACGTTGCCCGCCATGGACACCGAAACCGCCTCTGTCAACGGCGTGATCTCCGCGAACCAAGTGCAGCACATGCCTTCCTTGGGGCGAGACCCACTTAAGCTGATACAACTCGCGCCCGGCATCATCGGCGACAACGCGCAGGCAGCCGGCGGCAGCGGTTTCGAACTTCCGGGCACTGAAACCGGCGGCGGTCCCTCGGGTCAGGACCAAGGTATCTTCCAAACAGAGAGTGGCGCTCAGGTTATCGCCAACGGCAATCAGACCCCGTTTAACAGCTATACCGTTGACGGCATCAGCACTGAGAGCGCTGTTTGGGGCGGAATGACCGTCATCACCCCGTCGGAAGATTCCATTGACAACGTTAAGATTGTCACCAACAGCTACGACCCCGAGTATGGCCGCTTCTCAGGCGCCCAGGTTCAAATCACCTCCAAAAGCGGCTCTAACGACTTTCATGGCAGCGCGTTCTTCACCGCGCACCGTCCCGGCCTCAACGCGTATCAGTCTTGGAACGGTCCTGAAACCCCTAGCCCCGTTCTCCGCGACACCAGTCGCTTTAATCAAATCGGTTTCAGCGGAGGCGGACCGATCTGGAAAAACAAGATCTTCGGCTTCTTCAACTACGAGACGATCCGCGAACACTCAAATACTACCGGCACTCAGTGGGCAGAAACGTCGGCTTTTGACGCCTTGGCGACTACCGGCATCGCCAATACCATCATCAGCTATCCCGGAAATAATATCCTCGGCACGCCCGTCGCCAGTGTCAATTGCACGGACGCCGGCCTTACGCAAAACGTGAACTGCAACGCGGTCTCCGGCGGTCTCAACATCGGAACGCCGTTGAACCCGACTCTGTTTCCGCGCGGCGTGATTGGGCCCGCATCGGGTTACCCAACCGGCGGTGGCGATCCCAGCTGGGCCAACACTCCGTCCACCCCGGGCCTCGGCGGTGACGGCACCGGCGGTACTGAAAATCTTGGAACTACGCCCGACATCACTGAATACAACATCTCAACTCCGAATAAACTTACCGAAGTTCAGTACAATGGCCGTCTCGACGCCGATGTTACCGGCAAAGATCGCATCGGCTTCGCCATCTACTGGGTCCCCATTTCCCACGATTTCATCAACGGCTACCGGGCCATCGACGTCTTTCACCATACGCAGATCAACGACGCTTTCTCAGGTATCTGGAACCACACCTTCTCGCCAACCCTGCTCAACGAGGCCCGCTTCAATGCCGCCGGTTGGCGCTGGAACGAGCTTTCAACGAATCCCCAATCGCCCGTTGGAATCCCCCAGGCTGGGTTCGACTATAACGTAGGCTCTGTCTCCCTCAATCAATTTGGTCCGAGTATCGGCAGCCACCTCGACCAGTGGACCTATAGCTACAAGGATGTGGCCACCAAAATCATCGGGCCACACACCATTAAGTTTGGCGGCGAAGTCACTCGCTTGTTCTACCTGAACGGATGCTTCGGCTGTGTCCCTGACGTCGGCTTTTTCAATGTCTGGGACTTCCTGAATGACGTGCCGCGACGAGAAGGCTACACTTACTTCGATCCCAACACCGGTCTCCCAACCACCGGCCGTCAGGATGACCGGCAAAATATCTGGGGCTTCTTCGCTGGCGACGACTACAAGGTCCGCCCGAACCTAACCCTCAATCTCGGCCTCCGCTGGTCCTACTTTGGGCCGCTCTATGACAAAGATGGCAACATGTTTGTCGCCCACCCCGGCGCAGGCTCCGCCTACCTATCGGGCCTTACCGTGGCTAAAGGAAATGCCTGGAAAGCGCAGAAAAATAACTTCTCGCCCGAGATTGGCTTCGCCTGGAGCCCGAACCGGTTTGGGAGCAAGCTCGTATTCCGCGGCGGCTATGGCCTGAACTACAACCAGGAAGAAATCGCCCTCACCGCGGGCGTCGCTAACAACCCTGGGCTGTACGTCGGCGAGTATGTGCAGCTGTTCACACCCACCGACGCGAATACAGGGATTGTCTACGGCGTGTCGTCGAATCCGCACACCATCAATTATCCGCCAAACCCGTACTTTCAATTTAGCTTTGGCCCGAATGGCCTGCCCACGGGCGTCAGTGCTGGCGGCCTACCAAGCGCGGGGGCGGTTGACATTTTCCCCGGCACCATGCCGACCTTGCGCGTTCACCACTACTCGTTCGATATGCAATACGACCTGGGCCACCAGTTCGTTGCCTCGCTCGGATACCAGGGCAGCCTGTCGCGAAACATCGAGTTCCACCAGAACCCGTTGGCCTATCCAGCCAGCCAGGGCTACGCTCTGAATCCAGCACTCAATGGTGGCGGGGACTACTGGAGTTCTGTCGGCAAAGCCAACTACAACGCTATGCTCGCCGAACTGAAACACCAGTTCTCGCGCCAGTTCATGGCCGATGCGCAGTTCACTTGGGCCAAGAGTATGGACGACACCTCTCGCCCGTACAACGAGCCTGACTACCCCTACAATCCCAGCCTCAGCTACGGGCGATCCGACTTCAACATCGGACGGTCCTTCAAGCTCTTCGGCATGTGGCAGCCGGTGTTCTTCCACGGTGACAATATGCTGGAGAAGATCGCCGGTGGCTGGTCGCTCAGTGGCATACTCAACTGGCACTCCGGATTCCCATGGAGTCCGGTGGTGGGCGTTAATGGCGGGAGCCTCTATTGCGGCGACTGCGGTTACGGACAGCTGTACCCCGCCGCGTACCTGGGCGGTGCCGGCTCCAGCACCAGCAACAAAGCATTCATGGGCAGTACAAGTACGAACTATCCCAATGGCGGCGCGGCGTATTTTTCCACGCCAACCTACACCCCGTACACTTGTCCGACCCCGACGACCTGCCAATCCGGAAGTGCGAACCCCCAGTCGCCGGGCGTTGCGCGCAACTCGCTCAACCTCCCAGGATACAAAGGCATCGATTTGACGCTGTCCAAAGGCTTTGGCCTGCCGAAAGCGCCCATACTCGGCGAAAGCGCCAGACTCGAGTTCCGAGCCGACGCCTACAACCTATTCAACAACTTGAACTTGAACCCGAACGACATCTCCAACAACATTGGCTCCTCGAACTTTGGTACGATTTCGGGCGCACTTGGAGCCCGGACCGTCAGCCTCGGCGCCCGCTTCAGCTTCTAACTTTCTTTCCGCGGGGGCGCACTGCGAATGGGCGTGCGCTCCTCGCGTAAGATGTCATAGGTTGGGCAGCATCCCCTGGACACAACGCTTCACCGACTAACTCAGCGCATCGGTGGACGTAGGTGATTGGGGTAAGGTGACTGATTATCCAAAGACAGAAAAGTCGCACTTTCTGGAAGAGATTACGGGAGGTGGGCCTCCTTACTCAGCGAGTCCGAGAGATTCTGTCAATGAGCGAGCGACCAAAGTTCGACTATGGCGAAATAGTGCGAATCATGGGAAGAGAGCACCGTGGTCGCCTCGGCGTAGTCGCAGCAATCAATGGTTCAGAATCGTCCCGAACCTACACGATTGAGTTCGGCGATGGTAGTGACTCTGAGATTGCGGAGGAGTTCTTATTGATTGACAGCGCCGACTAGTCACAGAAACCATATCTCTGATGGTTCAGCCTGAGAGCAGGCGCTCTTTAGTTAGTGAGTATTCCGCCCTTCGGGCGGGGATTTTCAAGGCATTGCGAAACGGTGATCCGGCCGGTACCGCCGCAGCTGCTTTTGGAGCCAGTGGTGGCCTGACTCTACAAGCTACTTCCCCTGGGGCGCTGTTATGTGGTATCCACAATGCTTAATCGTTCGAGCCCGACTGGCTCCACCACATTTTCATCCTCGCAACCACGTCTGAGAAACAGGCAGGGTCGGACTGATCCAACGCAGACCTCCGAGCATGGCAAACTGATGCACAGGAAAACTCGCAGCCGAAAACAGGATGCCGCTACCGGGTCATTGGCCGCCGTCATTTCCCAGCCTCTGGGGCAGTAGATTATAGTAGCCAGCCATGACGTGCTAGACTCCTGCTTCTCAATAAGAGGGAACGTTTCATGACGAATGGAAAGCATATTCGGATCTTTGTGGTCACGACTCTCCTGATTGTGTCCAGCGTGGCAATTCGCACCGTGAAGGCGCAGTCCGGCGCAGGCGCGCAGTCTTCCGGCGCCCAAACGGCGACCAGCGCACCGGGACCGAAAAAGGCCGAAGAGCAGTTCAAGAACATCCAGGTGCTCAAGGGAATTCCGGCTGACCAGCTCTTTCCGACCATGCAATTCATTACGGCGTCGCTGGGGGTAGAGTGCGATTTCTGTCACGTGCAGAATGCCTTCGAGAAAGACGACAAGAAACCCAAGCAGACTGCGCGCAAAATGATGGAGATGATGATTGCCATTAACGCGGACAGTTTCGACGGCCACCGCCAGGTGACTTGCTTCACCTGTCATCGTGGGAACACCAATCCCGTTGCGATTCCGGCGGTCATGAGCGACGAGCCTAAAGTGGGCACGGGAGAACCCCACAACGCGCAAGGCGAGACAAAGGAAAAGGGAGTGAATGAGAATGCCGGCCCTACCCCTGAACAGTTGCTCGACAAATACGTGCAGGCCGCAGGAGGCGCAGCCGCGATCGACAAAGTTACCAGCCGCGTGATGACAGGTACGATCGATGTCGGCGGCCAATCGCTGCCCATCGACATTTATACAAAGGACCCGGCCAAGCGCATCTCATTCACCCACATGCCGAATGGCGACAGCATTACGGCTTTCAACGGTCATGAGGGCTGGCTGAGTACCGCGGGACATCCCCTGCGGGAAATGAATGGCAGTGATCGGGACGGGGCTTCGATCGATGCCGACCTGCATCTCGCCAACCATCTGAAGCAAATGTTCATCGAGGTGCGCGTGGAAAAGAGCGAGAAGGTTGGAGATCGCGAAGCTTACGTGGTAGTCGGACGCCGGGAAAACAAACCCCCTATCCGCCTCTATTTTGATGAGCAGACTGGGTTGCTCGTGCGTCTGGTGCGCTTCGGTGAAACGGCCCTGGGATTGCTCCCAACCCAGATCGACTACGCCGACTATCGTGACTCAAACGGAGTAAAGATTCCGTATCGCTGGACTCTGGCGCGGCCGAGTGGACGGTTCACGATCCAGGTAAGCCAACTGAAGCAAAACGTTCCGGTCGACGAGGCCAAGTTCGTCAAGCCGGCGCCGCAAGAACACTGAACTTCCTGACGCAGCGCCGTCAACGGCGGCGGTCTTCGATCGTGCTCTAGTCCGGCAGAGGCTGTCCGCGCGTTTCCACTCCCAATGGAATCAGCAGCAGCCCTAGGGCGAAGGCCGTCGCGGTAATGGCTACGGGCGTGCCCAGCGAGCCGAAATGGCGCACTCCGGCTCCCACCAGAAAGGTAATCCCCGCGCCGCCGAAGCGGGCGAAAGATGTGGCAAAGGCGAAGGCGCTGGCCCGGCATCCCGTGGGGTATTGTTCTGGCAGCCAGAGCGTGTAGACGGAAAAATTTGCGCCTCCGATACCAAGGAAAAACAAGCAAACGAAAAACCAGGGAAGCGCAGCGCCACCCAGGTAGAACACTTTACCGAAGGTGAGCGCAATAAAGACCATCATCAACGCGAAGAAGAAGGCGAGCGCTCCGCGCCGTCCGGCCCGCCGCGCCAGCCACGGCATGATCAGGCAGCCGAGAATCGTCGCAAAAGAAACGAGCATAACGCCCCAGGACGCGAGGTGCGCTACTTGAACAGGGGAGCGTCCAGTCGCTTCCGCTAATGCTGTAATCGCGGATGGCACATACACAGTGCCTGCCCAAAGGCCCGAGATTGAGGCGAGCATGAACAGCGAATTCAGAATCGAGCGCCGCCTCCACTGCGACGAAAAAATTGCCCTGAGTGGATGCCAGAACTCCCATGTGTGGACTACGTTGCCCTTATCGAGCCAACGCGCCGGTTCACTCACGCCTCGCCGAATCCAGGCCAGCAGCAGCGCCGGCAATCCGCCTACCGCAAACATGGCTCGCCACCCAAAGCGGCTGCCGATGGCATAATTCGCCAGCGCGGCCAGAAAGATGCCTACGTAGTAGCCTGTGTGCATTAAGCCGGCGCCTGTTTCCCGCCGTTCCTCGGGCCACTCCTCGGCCACGAACGTCCCACCCATCGCCCATTCGCCGCCAATTCCCACCCCGGCCAGCAAGCGCAGAATTGCCAGTTGCCAGACGTTGCCTGCAAAAGCACTCAGAAAGGTGAATACCGAGTAGCAGAGGATGGTCAGCATGAGCGTCCGAACCCGGCCGAACTTGTCGCCCACCGGACCCCAAAGAAACGCCATCCCCCAGCCCACCAGAAACAGAGCGAAGAGCAACCCGCCATAGAATCCAACGTTGGCCTTGGTGGCCGCGATGCCTGAGCGCGGCAGTAGATCGCGCAGTGACGGCACGAGGACGAGCGCATAGATAAAGGAATCCATGCCGTCCAGCGTCCACCCTCCCCACGAGGCCCAAAAACCGCGGATTTGGTTTCGCGAAAGGTGAGTTTTCCTGGGAGAAGACAAATTTCGGGCTCGGTTGCTGCCAGGAGGGGACATAGTCTCGGAACTATATCAAAGAAATGATCCCCCCTGGTCCGACGCAAGGATCGAGGATGCCATCTGTATTGCCACGTTCCGCAACGAATACTCAGCCGTTTTCCGGAATTCTTCTGCCTTCGCTGCGGACAAGGGGCCTAGCGTTTGAGCAGGCAGTACATCGTCATGCTCAACAACAGCGCCATTAGCACCGCAGTGACTATCATCGAAGTCGCCATATTTCCTCCTTATTTCACGTCTGATCTGGCCAGTGGTGCACGTTCCACTTCTTCCATTGGCGATGGACAATCCGGGCCGTTGAATCGCCCGCATCGCCCGCCAGTGGCAGGTCCGGTCGAAGAAAACTATCTTTGGCCCAGCAAGAAGCCCACAATTGCCATCCCCATCGTGATGACCAGAATCCAGACGATGATCGGAGCCAGCCAATCTCCGGCGACGGATAAGCGATGCTTCGGCGAGGTACTGCCTTGGCCCCCTCGATCGTGCCAGGCCCCAACTCCTGGAATCGGATCTTCTTTCCCGGATTGGAGCGCAGAGAGGAAAACGCTCGCCCAGAGAGTCTCAGCCCTCCGTGAAGGGAACCTCAGCCCAGCCCTGACCGCAAAGCTATGTCGCTTCGCCCACATCGCGCTCGCACAATAGGTCAGACTTGCCAGGACAGAAACGTAGAGCAACAATCTTTGGAAAACCACGGAGCCGTTCATCGTTGTATCCTCCCGTGCTTCGCGTCGTGTCGCTTGACATGAAACCGGTTGTCCCGGCGGCTGTTATGAACGGTATGAAAGGAATGACTAAAAGCGCCGCCGGATTAACATCGTGCTGTGGAAGCTTATCGCACAGAGATCACAGGCTGTCCGTGATTTAGCTCACTCATGTGTGTGACTATTCTTTGGCTTCCGCCGAACGCCAAACAATATCGTGCCGCCGTGCCACGTCGTCTACGGACGCAACGACCAGATCGTCTCGGACATAGCGGCATCCCTGGCCCGCGTGCAGACCGAAACCCCGACCTCATCGTATGTGGGACTGATCACCGGATCGAGTCGAACTGCCGACATCGAAAAAATTCTTCCGCAAGGAGCACGCGGCCCGCGACGGCTTGCCGGTAATCCGAAGGGTTAAGAAAACCTTACATCTGGTTGTGGACGGTCGCGGATTCAATCACGGGAGTTTGGGCCGAGTAGTTTGCGCCCGGAATGAGAAGTTGAATCACTCGATTGAACATGAAGTGGTAAGGGTAGTTGACGGTGACGACGGTGCCGACAGCATCGACCCCAGCAGAACCGGTTGCGGACGCCCACCCGCGATTGATGGTGATTGTCAGACTATCGTTGCTACCCGAGCATTGTGCAATGGTGTAAACCCATGCCAACGAACCCACCGGGGTCTGAACGCCAGTGGGTGCCGGATTCAGGGAGCACGTTCCCTGGTTCGCCAAGGGCAGCACTCCACTACCAGCGAGCGAATTGAAGACCGCATCGACCACTGGTTGCAAAGAAACCGGATTCGGATTCGACACCGCGATATCACTGGTAGGCTGTGCTCCCGCGACAACCGCGCCTTCCTGCGCGGCCTGTTCAATCTTTTGTTTCTGGTTGAAGGCCCCGCTGAAATCGTAAATGCCAACCGCGAATACAACGAGCAATGGAAGGCTGATGGAAAATTCGAGCACGGCCGAGCCGTCGGTTCTGCACAGTAATTTTCGCCCACTCCGTCCCAACTTGCCCAGGGCCGAAATCGCGAGGCGAAACATCTAGTTCTCCATCCTGCTTTGCGCTTGCGCTGTCAGGAGAACCTGCCGCAGGTTCAGCGATGTAAAGGGCAGATAAAACTGGAATGGATACTGAAAACTCACAAGGGTTCCGCAGACTGGCGGCTGAGTCGCCGACGCCGGAGGATTCAAGAGCACCCCGCGGCAGATTGTGATGTTTCCGCTGGAGCAATTCCCTGAAGGTGCCGGCGGCGGGAACGAGCAGAACGTTGTCGGAGGGGAAACGGAGTTGGGGGGAATCTGTCCCGGATCAAGGCTCGAGGCCTGCATCACCGAAGAAATGGTATTGATCACCGCGGCATCGCCGGGAAAGTTTGTGCCCCATGGGATGCCTGGTGGCGCGCCGCAGGTCGCGCAAGTTGGCCGCGCCGCAACAATAGCCCCCTGCTGCGCCGCCTGCGTAATCGTCGAGTAAATATTAAATGCGCGCCCGAACCAGACGATGCCCAGGAGAAACACGAAGACGACGGGCAGCACGAGAGCCGCCTCGGCGATCTCCGCCCCCGCAACATTCGTCAGCCTGTTCTTCAGCGTTCTCATCAATCAACCTTGGAGATCGAGTTCTTCCAAATTTCCCAGACGCGGGAGCAATCCGTAAGATAACGGTCCTACCCTAAATCTTCATAGCAGCTCTGCCTGCCGCGCAAATTAATACCGCCAGCGCCAGCGCGACACCAAACGGAATCTTTGTGGACTGCGGATTGTCGAGCGACGCTTCCGGCCTGGGCAATCGCAAACTGAACAGTGCCGCTACAATATGCGCAATGTTCAACAGGGTCTGTTTCATTCGACCCTTCCAGATCACGACGGCGAGCGCCATCACGCCAGCTACCAACACCGCAGTCCCCAGCACACTAATGAGTTCCCGCGGACCGACACACGCTCCGAGAGCCCCAGCCAGCTTCCAGTCTCCCGCGCCCAGGATGCGCGCCAATACAAAAAGCAGAAGCAATCCAAGTCCAAGCGCCATTCCAAGCAGCGCCGTTTTCAGCCCTAGCCAGCGGTACAGAATTGCGTTGGTCGCAACCCCGGCTGCCGCACCCGAAACCGTCAGCCAGTTTGGAATTCTTCGGTAGCGCCAATCCGTAATGCCGGCAACCGTCGCGAGCAACACCGCGGGAACCCATGGTCCGGCCAGTCGCGATCCAGTCTGAAACCAGAGCCCGGATTGAAGCATAATTGCCGCTGCCAGAGAAGCGCGCCTCCGCGCACTCAAGTACTTTAGGGCTTTCGCGGGCCACACTCAAGCGGCATTTCGATGGAATCAAAGCGAACTAGAGAAGGAGCTTAACCGGCCTGGCAGGCGGCAGGGTTCCCGAGATCAGAACCGAAACATATTCCGCGGTTCGGGGGATCAGTGCAGCCTCTCAAACGCCGGATTATTCTTCAGTCGCTTCGGAAAGCTCTTTTCATAAGGCGCCAGTCGCGGACAGATGAAATGGTGCTCCGGCGTGAAACCGAAATGCTGCATCTCCAGCATCGCCTCGTCAGCGCTCCAGCCTTCCACGGCCATGCGATACGATGCGACCATCATTCCCGTGCGATCATCGCCCAGCCGGCAGTGCACAAATACTTTTTTGTCGGGATTGTCTTCGAGCAATTTCAGGAACTGTGCGAAAACATCATCATGCGGAAGCGGGCAATGCCACGGGATCGAAACATATTGCATTCCCAGCCCTTTGACTATTTTCCCTTCACTCTTATCTCGCTTCCCACGCGCATCTACGACAATGTCCACGCCCATTTTTGAGAGTGTTTCGAATCCTTTTTGAGAGGGCTGTCCACCCCGCAAAAGCGTGAGCGTCACCTTGCCAAAGTTGGGAACGCCCGCGACCTTCTGCTTTTCGCCAATCACACGAGCGCCTTTGCCAGTGGAATCTCTGCTGGTGTCGTGCTGGGGTTCTTCGGCGCGGCAGATCGGGCCTTGGGTGCTGGAGACCACGAGCGATAAAAACACAGTGAGCGCCCGGAGCACGCCAGACATTCGAATCATGGTCATAGGCAGGCCGATTAAGAGGCAGATTCCGTCGCAACGAACGCGGTTTTCTCAGGAAGAGCAAAAAGGCTCGGTTGCCCGAGCCTTTCCAGTATACAACTCGTAACTCTGTTAACGCCTTACCGGCGGAGCTGAATTCCGTTCCGCGACCACTTTACGCGCGTTGTCGGCGAGCGCCCGCGCTTGCGGCATCAACTCGAGAGCCTTGATCACATCTGGATCGGTTTCCGCGCGCACCTTCAGCCCTTCTTCCTGTCCAAAGGCATCCACGAAGATTTCGCTCTTAATGTTCGAGCGCAGCCAATCGTTGTTCTCGATCAACTCGCCCTCCGTGTAAGGAATCTTCTCCTCGTCAAGAAACTTGCGGAAATCCTGCAGAATCGCGTCGTCAACTTCGAAGCCCGGCGCGACCTTGTGCGTGTTCGAGTAGTGCTTGGCAAAGTTGAACAGCGCATAGTGCTGCAGCAACGCGTCCTGAAACTTGTTGGACTTGTAAGGAGGCAGCTTCACATCCGGCGTGATGCCGCCGCCGCCATAAACCGTGCGCCCGCCATCCGTCAGCTTGACTTCCTTGTTAGCGTTGTTGTCTTCGTTTTCGCGGTTGTAGTAGTAGTCGTAAAGCGAAAGATTCGAGTAGTCGCGCTGGATCAAGCGTCCGCTGGGCGTGTAGTACCTCGCCGTCGTAAGCGCCAAGCCCGTGTTTTCGGCCAGGGGATAAACGGTCTGGACCAATCCCTTGCCGAAAGTTGTCTCACCCACGATCAGACCGCGATCGTGATCCTGAATCGCGCCCGCCACAATTTCAGCAGCCGACGCCGTTCCGCGATTGACCAGCACAACCAGTGGGTAGTCCTTACCGCCATTGCCGCGCGCCGCCGTATAGCGCTTCTCCGGTGATGAACGGCCGTGATGCGAAACGATCA
>Ga0116121_1000121_pt1 | contig 42619 bp, 28 predicted proteins | sample June2015DPH_13_1_FD_89725 | JGI IMG/M metagenome (GOLD analysis project Ga0116121, IMG submission 89725) | Peatland microbial communities from SPRUCE experiment site at the Marcell Experimental Forest, Minnesota, USA - June2015DPH_13_10 | ecosystem: Environmental > Terrestrial > Soil > Wetlands...
TAGTCGTCACGACTTTAAATTGCTGGGCTATAATTGCGCCCACGGATGGCTCTGTCTTCTGGCACTAAACTTGAACCTTATGAAATCCTCTCTCCGCTGGGCGCTGGCGGCATGGGAGAAGTCTATCGCGCTCGCGATGCCCGGCTCGGCCGTGATGTCGCCATCAAGATTCTTCCCGAATCCTTCACCCACGATGCCGATCGCCTCCGCCGCTTCGAGCAGGAAGCGCGCGCCGTCGCCGCCTTGAACCACCCCAACATTCTCGCCGTGTTCGATATCGGACGCTTCAACGACTCACCTTTCCTGGTCTCCGAACTGCTGGAGGGCGAGAGCCTCCGCGCCGCGCTTGATCGCGGTCCCCTGCCCCAGCGCAAAACGATGGAGTACGGAGTGCAGATCGCGCATGGATTGGCCGCCGCCCATGAAAAAGGAATCGTCCACCGCGACCTCAAGCCAGAAAACATCTTCATCACGAAGGATGGACGGATAAAAATCCTCGATTTCGGCCTGGCAAAACTAGCCCAAGCCGCTGGAGGCGACGAAGTCACCCTCACGAGTTCCCATACAGCCGCTGGCGTCGTCATGGGAACGGCGAGTTATATGGCGCCAGAACAGGTGCGCGGCGATGCCGTCGATCCCCGTACCGACATTTTCGCCTTCGGCGCCGTGCTCTTCGAAATGCTCTCCGGCGTGCGCGCCTTCCGTCGTGACACTGCGGCTGAAACCATGACCGCCGTTATGAAAGACGATCCACCTGAGTTGTCCAACCCCGGACACCAGGTCTCTCCCACGCTTGAGCGCATCGTGCGTCGCTGCCTCGAAAAAAGCCCTGACCAGCGTTTCCAGTCCGCACGCGATCTTTCGTTCGCTCTCAGCGCGCTCTCTGGCACAGAAACAACCGTAGCTCGCGCCGCCGCTCCTCGGCGCCTCCCAATCGCGCTCTGGCTCGGGGCGGCCTTGGCGCTGGCCGCCGTTGGAGCCGGCACGTGGTTCATCGCCCGCCGTCCGCAGCCCACCACGCGCATGCAGTTCGCTCTCGCTGTGCCCGACGAAATGAGCATCAGCCACATGGCGCTCTCACGCGACGGCTCCACGCTGGTGTTTGTGTCGCCGGAAGAGAACTCGGCAATGCCCATGCTTTTTGTGCAGCGCGTCGGCTCGTCCAGCGTCACGCCTCTGGCCGGCACGCAGGGTGCAAGTTATCCCTTCTGGTCGCCGGACGGGGCGTACGTCGGATTTTTCGCGCACGGTAAATTACAGAAAACGGCAATCTCAGGCGGCACGCCGCTGGAGCTCGCCACCGCCTTGGCGGGACGCGGCGGCAGTTGGGGAAGCAAAGGTGTAATCGTCTATACCCCCGACGCCCAAGGCCCGATCTATCGCGTCAATGCCGATGGCTCGGGGATGGCGGCACTCACACAAGGCATCACGACGGCGGCGGAGGAATCCCATCGCTGGCCCATGTTTCTCCCCGACGGCAACCATTTTTTATTCTGGGCCGGCAACTTCGGAAACCGCAAGGACGACCACAGCGCCATCTACACCAGTTCTCTCGCGGGCAAGGAGAAAAAACTCGTTGTCATGTGCCATTCGAATTTTGGCTTCGATGCCCACAGCTTATTTTTCGTGGATGACCAGCGACAGTTGGTCAGCATGGCTTTTGACGCATCCGCCAGCACGGTTTCGGGTAGCGCGACCGTAGTGTCGAATGCCGTCGGATTCCAGCCATCGACCAGTTGGGGGGCCTTCGCGGTCGCGGAGAATGGGACGCTGATCTACAACACCGGCGTCGGGGCAGCGCAGTCTGTCCTTACCTGGATGGACCGCTCGGGCAGGGAACTGGGCCGCATCGGCGATCCCGCGATCATGGATAACCCCACGCTTTCTCCGGACGGCACCCGCGTGGCGGTCGATATCAGCGACCAGAAGGCAAACAACGTGGATATCTGGATCGAAAGCACGGCCGGAGCCGGAAACTCCCGTTTCACCTTCGACCCAGCGGAAGAAGTTGTGGGCGTGTGGTCGCGCGATGGAACCATGGTGGCTTATCGCAGTGACGCCGAGGGCGCGAGTCTGTACCTGAAGCCGGCGACCGGCCTGGAGCGGGAAAGGAAGAGATTTACCATTCCCGTCTCCATCAACGACGACATTATTCCCAATTCCTGGTCTTTAGACGACCGGCAGATTCTGTTCACACGTCAGGGTGCTTCCGGCGAACATCTGGAATTGCTCCCCGTCGCGGGTGGAGAGCCAACCCGGTTTCTCACCAGCAACGGCAGCGAGATGAATGGGCAGATTTCTCCCGATGGAAAATGGGTAGCCTATGCCTCAGACGAGTCTGGGGCGTGGGAGATTTACGTTACGTCATTTCCCGGCGCGGCAGGAAAATGGCAGGTTTCGCGCGGTGGCGGAACCGAACCGCGCTGGCGCGGCGACGGCAAAGAAATTTTCTACATTGCTCCAAACGGTATGCTGATGGCTGTACCGGTCGATGCGCAAAACAACTTCGCGACGGGGACGCCCGCGCCGTTATTCCAAGTGCATGGCCGCGCCCCGATCTCCAGCACTGACGTTTTCACCTACGATGTCGCCAAAGATGGCAAGCGCTTCCTGGTGAATCGCTACGTCAAGCCGGAGCACGTAGCCCCACTGACCATCCTGCTCAACACCACTAGCGGTGCTTCGTCTCCTTAGTTTTCATCTCCTTGGATCGCTCACTCACCTGGCACCCGTCGCACACCGGCGTCCGCGGAGCCCAATATCCGAGCGACACCTGCCCCGTTTGCTCGGGCGCTTGCGCGTTGATGAGGTCCGTCTCGATGAAGAACCCGTGTCCCGAGTCGATCACGTAATAATCAACACCAATTTGCGGAGTGAACACTACGCTGGTCACTACATTATTATTCGTTCCCACCAGCGTGCCTTTGGAAAGCCCGTTTGTCGCCGGACTCGCGAACGTACCCGTAAAGGGCTGGTCCGTGTTCTCACTGAAGCCAAGGTCCACATCCGCGTAACCTGCCAGCGTCCCTGCCGAAGCGCTCATCGGCGCCGTGCCGTCATTTTCGCCCGTTCCAGACTGCTCTTGGGTGAAATTGAACCCGTAGTCCCCGCTGAACGTGAGCGCCCCTGACTGCTGGTACGCAATCCCGCTTCCAACCGACGGATAGTGACTATCCCCGCCCTCGAGCACCAGCGGATTGTCCGCGCTTCCACTCCCTGTCAGATAGGCGATCAGCACCGGTTGATAGCCCTTCTTCGGAGCCGGGTTGAAATTCGCCACGGTTAACACGGTACGTCCCGTGCCCGTCGCGTCGACGGCAAATGTACCATTGAACGATGCGCTGATCTGCGCTCCGCTCACGGGGTTTTGCTGGATCGTATTTACTGCCAGAAATGTGTCCGTATACCCGCTGTTAAGACTGCCGCTGCCGTCGGCGCTAACAACTGCCGCCTCTGTCAATGTCGCCGGTGCGAGATTTGAGTTACTAAGATCCGTCCCGAGCACGCCAAACACATAAGTACCCGAGAAGGCAGTGTTATCCACAAAGCTGCCTGTCGATGGCCCTTGTCCAGCTGCGATCCCTGCAGTCAAGCCAAAACCAGTTCCGGCGGTCGCATCGGTCTCAATCAGCTTGATGTGTGTGCTGTCGATGATATAGCCCGTAAGCTGAAATGGGGTAGCCTTCCCATTCGCGCCAAAGCCCGCGGAAAGATTCAGCGTGACTGCTCCGTATGCATCCGGGCTTGTTACCGTCCCCGAAAGCGTCGCTGCGCTTGCGTTCAATTTCTTGGCTAGAATCTCGTCAGCAACACTGCCATTCCCCGAGATTGTGTTCGCCGAATCAATATTAAATACTCCGCCGAAAGCCAATGGCGACGCGGGCGACTTCGCAATACCGAGACCGTTCATCACGAAAGCGTAGCCGCCTGCCGGTGCCAGTGGCGCGCTCGGCTGCAAGTCCAAAGTCCCGGCGGCTGAGATCGAAAGGTTATTCGTCGGCTGTGCTGAAATAAACGCCTGCGAATCCGACAGGAACACAAAACTGAAAACCTCTGTTCCAATGTCGGTATCGTTGTTTGGGTTCAGGGTGATCGTTCCCCGCCCATCGCTGCCCAGGAAATAACCGCTGCCCGACGCAATAATTCCGTCCTGCCTGGTGACCAGCAGTCCGGTCGCAGGATCGGCGAAATTCACCGTCTGCTCTCCGCCCGTCACATCTCCCTGTCCATCCAGAACCACGACGCCGGCAAATTCATAAGGGTTGAAACTAGAGTCAACGCCTGAAGCCTGCAGAACATAGGTTCCGGCAAGCGTGTTGTTAAACGTTGTTACTGTGATTGGCGCGACCGCATTGTCGGTGTTATTCGCCGTGGAAAGCGCCACTATCTCCACAACCATGCTGTTGGAATTAAGTGACGCCGGCGCATTATATGTAATTGGACATCCGCTGGCCGTGTGCTTCGACGTGTCGCTTGTGCAACCGGACCCGGCATTAGCCGGAACGCTAAAGCTTCCGCAAAGTCCCTGCTGGTTCTTCGGGTCCACGGAGCACGTCAGACTCCAATCCACTCCCTCGTTACTGGAGTCGTTCGAAACAACTGCGATCACATTCTCCGAGAAACTGACCGCCACAGTCGGGGCAGGCTGCGGCGAAAACGCGACCGTGATCTGAGTCTGCACCGGCGGAGGGGGGTTCTGCACGTTCGCGGTGCTTCCCCCGCATCCGGCCAATCCTGCACTCAGTACCGCCGCCAGAAGAAAGAGAATCCATCGTGTAATTGCCACCGTCCACCTCCAACGCTCGATATGCCCCATCTTCTTCTCGCTCCGTCTCCACTCATGAATCGTCTTCCAACTTGTACAGGCTTGTTTGTGAACCTACTGCCCGGTGCCACGCAGATAAATGGTTTGCGGGAAGTTGTTTGGTTCAGGTGAGTAATTAATCGTCAAGCTTCCAGGCAGGAATCCCGTCGCGCTCGGCTTGAATGTCACGGTCAACGTGCAACTACTCCCGGGAGCTAAGGTGACCGGGCAGTCGTCGCTTTCCGCATAATTGCCCTGCACCCCGATCGTACCCACGAACGTCACCGTTTCAGGGCTCACCACCGTCGGATCGTTAAGCAAAGTAATCTGCATTGCGCTACTGGTCTTGCCGACCGTCTGGATGCCGAAATCCAGCCCGGCGCCGGGCGACATCCGAAGCGGACTCGCTGCGTTCGACCTCAATTCCACCGGAAAACGGCCGCTATCAATCTCGCAATCGGTCGTCACCGCCCCGTAGCATTGCACGGTGTTCAACTCCAGAAAATAATCCAACCCGTTCCCGATGTTCGTCTGCGGTTGGGGCACATACGAAACCTGAATGCTGCATGAGGTCTGCGGCGCCAGCATCGTGCCCGTGCAAGTGTCCCCGGAAATCTGGAAGTTGGCCAATGAAGTCTGCGGGTCGCTGTCACAACGGTACGTGATCGAATCAGGCGTCGTGTTGAGGTCAGGCTGTATCTGATACACGTCATTGCTCACGACTTGTAAGCCCGCAACCGGACTGTTCGCCACTCGCGGCGAGGGCAGCGTGTTATGGCTGTTACCATTCTGATTTTTACAGGGCGCGCCGCTCAGGATTTGCAATGGGTATGCACTGTTATTCGTGAATGAAACGGTTTGCGGAAGACTCGCTTCGCCGCCCGTATCCGAGAGAGTTGGCTGTTGCTCCGCGCCAAAATCAAGCTCTGGTAGCGACGGAACGATCGCGCTGACTCCCAGGCCCGTCACCGGAACCGCAAAACTCTTGTCGTTATCTGGACTGGCCGGGGTGTTGACGATCAACTGGGCGCTCAGACCGAATGGACACCACTCCGGTGCGGCTCCATCAAGCGTCGGGGACGAAGCGGGATACGGCAACCATGGACACGCTTGCTGCGGAGAAAACGAAACGGTGATCGTGCACGACTGCGCCGAGTTCAGCGAGAAGGGCTGGCCATTCGACGCCACTCCCCCCGTTCCGCAATTATCCGTCTCCGCAAAGTTCGGCAAACTATTGAAATCGCTGGGCCCGTTGAAGTCACCGCTGTTGTAGGTGAAAGTCGCGGTCAGATTGTTCAGCGTAGAGCCGGAGCTATTGGTCAGCGCAACCGTTTGACTCGTCGCCGGCGTTCCCAGCAGTTGTACGGGAAAATCCAGAAACGCCGGCGACAGCGTGATCGGTTCATTGCAAGCCGTCGTATTATTCAATCCCAGGCAGATATCGCCATAGTCGCCTGCGGTAACTGTGCTACTCAAACTGCCGGGACAAGTCGGTTTCGCAGCCACCAGGTAATTCGGCTGAGCGCCGTGTAGGATGTATCCGCCACTTACCGAATCAAACGTCATCTGATTCACGCCAGTACTTCCTAGCGATCCGGCTGGTTCGCCAAACTGGCCCACTACTGCTCCATTGAGCCCGATAAGTTGCAAGATCACGGTATTGCCGCTTATCTGCCCATTGACAGACGCGGTGGCAAAGCACGGATAGTCGCTTAGGTTGGTTTGCTGGTTCAGAAACGTTAATGTGCCGGTAACTGTCGCGTTGCTGGCCCCTATGTTGACGCCCTGACTAAGTGACCCGGTCACCGCGAACTCTTGGTTACTAAGTCCGGCGCTTCCGCCGGTACTGTGAAAACTCCCCTGCACCGGTCCTGTAAGCGGAGGGACAAGCAGCGCGCTCCATGCCGACCCTCCAGCCGGCGTAGCCAGCCCGCAACTGGTAAAACCTGTAGCCGTGCCGCCAGGCGTCACAAAGCCGGTTTGACTCATGATCTGCCCGTTGGAACCCACGGCCCCTTGCAGCGTGATGGTTTGTGATGAGGCCGCTACCGTGAGACTCACAGTCTGGCCGGAGATCGTCCCTGTGATCGGGGCCGTTCCGCTGTCGCACACCGCATAAGTATTGCCTTCTCCTGAAACAGGTCCGGAGAACGAGTAAACCACTTGGCCCGTCACCGAGGCATTGTTTTGCAACAGAAAACCGCCTTGTACTCCATAGAGCGCTCCTGCCGGATATTTCCCGCTCGTGTCGGGATTGGTCAACGAGAACTGCCAATTACCCGCAATCCCCTCCGTGGTCTGCGAACCGCCCGAATTACTGCCCCCGCATGCGGAGAGCATACCCAACATCGCCGCGAGCAGAATAATCGCTACGTCTGACGCGTACCGTCCGCATAACCGCGGCACCCCATTCTTCCGGTGCGGCGTCTGTTCTTTATTCAATCTCTGCATAATGCTCCAAATCGCGGGGAGTGATGCTCGCATCGGACGCGCCCGCAAAAGTCTCAGAACTTGAAGCCGAAGCCTCACTGCCGCCGGATTCCGTCCCGGTGATCGGCACCGTAAACGCCAGATCGTTGTCCGCGCTCACGGGACTGTTTACTGTCAGCGTCGCGGTCAGCGGAGACGAGCACTGCGCCGTGCACGTCGGGGCAAACGTAATCTTGATCACACAAGAGAATCCCGCCAGCCCAGACGCTTCTGAAGTCAGATCGAAAGGCTGGCCTTGCGAAGGAGCACCATTCGCGCCGCAATTGTCGGTCTCCTCAAAATTCGTCCCGCTCGCGCCAGTGTTGGCGAGCACAACCGTCAGACCATTCAGCGTCGAATTCGACACGTTTTCGATCGTGACTGTCTGCGACGAACTGTTGCCAACTTTCGACGATGGGAAACTGAGAGCAGTTGGAGTCAACGTGATCGGTTCCGTGCAGGGGTTTGTGCTATTTACCGCCAGGCAGATATTTCCGTAGTCGCCAGCGTTCGACGCGTTATTTAGACTTCCCGGACAGTCCGGCGTGGCTACCATATAAGTGGGTTGCGCCCCTTGAAGCGCAAATCCGCCTGTGACTGAGTTATAAAGCAACGGATTAATCCCAGTACTATTGAACGATCCAATAGGTTCGCCCATCTGACCGATCACCGAACCGTCCGATCCAGTAATCTCCAGGATCAACATATTTCCACTTATCAGGCCACTTACATTCGCCGAAACCAGGCACGGATAGTCGCTAACATTGGTCACCGGGTTCAGGAAGGTCAGCGTTCCAGTCACGACAGCGCTGCCCCCTCCAGTGTTCGCCCCTTGCGTCAGTCCACCCGTCACCAGGAAGTCCTGATTGATCAATCCAGCGCCGCCGCCCGTACTGTGGAAGCTACCTTGTAATGCTCCCGTGACCGTTGGCACCGAAGCCGCGCTCCATTGCAGTCCGGCCTGCGCGGTGCCGCAAGGCGAACCATCGCCCGCCGTGCCGGCCGTCGACGTGTAAGTGCCCGACATCGTAAAACCATCGAGACTTAACGTGCCGGTGAAGGTAAACGTTTGCGTGCCCGCTATTGCTGTCAGCGTCCAAACTCCGCTGCTGTTTTTCGATCCCGTAATCGTGGCTGATCCCGTATTGCACGGAATCGTGAGCCCCGGCAGCGACACAGAGTAAAACGCTCCGCCTGTCACGGATGTGCCGCTCTGAATCAGAAACCCACCCTGAAGGCCGCCTTGGAATGAACCATCCGGTGGCGCGGCGACTGTGAATTGCCAATTGCCGGTGATCGTGGTTGGGTACTGGATCACTCCGGTTGTTCCGGTGCTGCCCCCACACCCCGTAAGAGTGACCGTTGCCATCAGCATCGCGACCAGCAGACTCGTCACATACAATCTGCGACACCAGCGTCGTTTCCGTTGGTGGGACGCCGCGAATTGTGCTCGATCGTAAGTCATCAGTGTCTGCATTTTGTCCACTTAGAAGCCCAGCTTCAGGCCAAACTGAATGGTCCGCGGCCGGTGTGCGTCGAGCGGATGCAAGAATGAAGCGCCAGTCACGCAATCGGCTCTGCTTCCTTTAAAGCCCGCGGAATAAACCGGTCCCGCATAGCAACTCACAATGTTGTTTCCCGTACTGCCCGGGTTGTCGGGATCGTAAATCCTGAACTGGGTGTGATTGAAAATGTTGAAGGCTTCGGCGCGGAATTCCAACGTCCCCGACTCCATAACCTTGAAATGCTTCAAAAGCGCCATGTCGAAATTTATCCGGTGCGGATTGTTCAAATAGTTGCGTCCCGCATCTCCGAACGTCAGACCGCGCGGCGCCACAAACTGCGATGGATTGCCAATCAATGGTCCAAAGCTCTTCGAGTTATTCAGTGGCGCTTCCAGCCCTTTCGCCAGGTCTGGATAAGATGCCGCGATGCCGAGTCCGCTCGAGACTCCTGCGTTATCTGTCAGCGAAATGCCGGTGTTGCCCGCGCTGTTGATGACCGTAAATGGCGTGCCCGACTGGAAGAGCGTGACCCCCGACAGTTCCCAGCCTTCAAGCAACTGAGTCGCCAGAGCCGAACAACAAGTCGACTTAGGCGTCGCCGTGGCATCCGGCTTGCTGTCATTGGCCCAGTCGAGGAAGCTGTGGAAATCCTTCAACGGTAGCTTGTAGACATAGCTGAAATTCATCAGATGGCGACCGTCGAAACTTGAGCTGGCGCGGTTCTCTGCGAGGTCATACGAATTCACCAGCACTGGGTCGCTTCGGTCCGAAGCATCGTCAATCGAATGACTATAAGAATAAGAGAGCCCGAGCGTCAGCGGCCCGCTGCTATGTCGCATCGTGCCCTGAAACGCGTGATAGCTCGAATTGGCGACGTTCTCCAACGAAAGCACACGTCCCAGCCCCGGGTAAGGCCGCCCAGGAAGAGAATTGACGTTGGGAATGTTTGGATTGGTACACGCTGCCTGCAAGTACGTGTAGGCTGTCACCTCGCCGGGCTTTGGCGGCGGCGACACCATCGTCCCATCCTGAAGCAGAAATGGCGTGCTGCCGTCGCCCGGGTTCCCATTGTAATTCGGCGGCGCTACCGTGCAGTCCGTAATCGTCAGTGGTTCGTTCGGGCCAAACGGGTTTGCGCCGGTAAACGGATGCAACTGGTTCAGCTGCCGCTCAACCGTCAGATGCGTTCCCTTACTTCCGACATAGGCGACATTCACGACAACCGACTTATGGAGTTCGCGTTGGATTCCGAAGCTCCATTGCTGAGCGTAAGGCCAAGTTGCCTTCGCAGGAATTGCGGTCACATCGAGCGGGAACACCGAACCGGCCGGCGGTGGAGTGCCTCCCAGCGGGCTTGAGCACGCGGTGTTCGTCGGGTCGAAAGCCGCCCCATAGCCGACGTTTCCGATGCACGTATAGCTCACCGGAAGTGGCTGCGTCATGCTGAGCACAACCGGCGCGCTTGCTTCCAACGAACCAGTGTTCGCCTCATTGCCGGTGCCATGCTCGAAGAAAATACCGTATCCGCCACGAACCGACGTCTTGCCATCACCCCACGGGTCCCATGCAAACCCAACTCTCGGCGCCGGATTGATTAAGTGTCCCTTCATACAACTCGAGGACGTCCCCGCACTTACCCCGCACTGCACCAGACCCAAATCACTCACCACTCCGGGATCCAGTGCAAATGTCGTCGGATTGAACGCCACCGGTACGGAGCCCGCCGTCTTATCCAGCAATTCTCCATAAGTCGTATCAACGCCAAATCGCGTAGAGTTGAAACGCGTTGGCTCCCAGTTCCAGGCGTTCTTGTTTTTCTCGGAGTACGTTCCAAACAGACTGATCCGTACTCCGAGGTTGACAGTAAGTCGCGAAGTTACTTTCCAATCATCCTGAAAGTACGGCTCGGCAACCTGATACCGCTGATAGTAGCGAGACTTCGCGGAATCCTGCGTGAAGCTCTGAATGAATCCTGATGGGTTCCCGCGCGGGTTCGCATCGGATTCAATCAGGAAATCGGCGAAAGCGTTCCCCGTGCTATGCGCGAGATTGCTGAACGTCAGTACCCCCTGCGTGTCACCCGACGCCGCTCCAATCGCGTTGTTGTCCTGATTGCGCTGCGAATACGCGTATTGCGCCCCGAATTGCAGCGTGTGCTTGCCCATCGCCTTGCCAATATCGTCACGAATCGCATAAGTCGGATTGGTGTGGCCCCACGGCATATAAGATGGATCCGCCGCGAATCCCCTGCCCCCATAGGCCGCATTCGTGCCCAACAGGTTGACCCCCGGCATCTTTCCGCCAAAGCCGTTATTAAATATGTATCCAATCGCGCATTGCGGGAAGCCCGTCACGGGGTCGACACTCAGTGAAGGATTGCACTGTCCCGGGGCCGAGGGGTCCGGCACCAGCGGTTGATCGATTTCCGGATTGCGCTGGAACTGCGCTCCTCCCGGCCCATTCTGGTCCGTCAGCGTAATATTGGAGTTCACATAGCTGACCACAATATCGTTGATCAGCGTCGACGAAATTGTGTTCGTGAAATGTCCAACCAGGCTGAGGCCGGGACCGAAGAATCGATTCTGAATCGTCGGGAACGTATCCTGCACAATTCCCCACTGAGGCGTCAGTACCGACGTATCCCACGAGTCGTGCAGGTAGCGGAACGAAAGCTTCCACTTATCGTTCAGTATGTGGTCAATGCGAAACAATTCCTCCCGCCAGTAAGTGGAAGGCGACACGGCAGCGTTATAGCAGCGATTCGGATCAGCCGGATCCGGCCCAGCCGCATTGAAATTCGCGACACTGAAATTGCACCCATAGGGAGCATTCGGCAGCGGTATCAGATTCGCGTTTAAGATCTGCTCCGCGTTCTTATCTACGCTGACCGTCCCCAGAGTAATCGGTCCTTGCAAATGCGGAAGCGGGATAGGAACCCCCGGGATCGACTGTACCGAAGGGCAGTCCGGGTATTGCCCTCGGGAAAACGTGCCCGAGTTCAATGGACACACGTCGCTGAAGTCGAAGTCCTGATAAACCAGCCCAGTGCCCGGGTCCGTCTGTAGGTTTTTCTGCACCGTTCCCTGCGACGAGAGAATCAGCCCACGCTCCTTCAATCCCGGCACAGCCTGGTTGTATTCCGTCGGTGTCTTCTCCAAGCGAAACTCTTCCGAATAGAAGAAGAATGTCTTATCCTTTTTTGTGTTGAACATCCCCGGTATGTACAGCGGTCCGCCAATCGTACCGCCAAAGTCCTGCCGCCGATAAAGAGGAGCTTTCGTCCCGAACGTCTGCCCTCCTTCAAGCTGTCCCGGAAGTGGCGGGGTCGTATACACAACGTCGAAGTAATTTCGAGAATTGAATGCTTCGTTACGGATAAAGTCGTAGAGATTTCCGTGCCACTTAGGCGTTCCGGCCTTAGTAGTTACCTGCACCGTGCCCGACGCCGTCCGCCCATACTGAGCACCATAATTCGAAGTCAGTACCTTCACTTCCTGGATCGCATCCAGGCTCGGATAAACCATCAGGGTGCTCGACGCGCCGTTCAATCCTGTATTCAGCACGTCGCTGCCGTCCACTTCGAAGGTGTTGTACTCGACGCGGCCGCCGTTCACGCTGTACTTCACGCTTCCCACGACGCCAACCTTTGCTTCATCCTGCCCAGTCTGGTTGCTGACGCCCGGAGCGAGCGCAATCAGCTGCGTAAAATTGCGCCCATTGAGTCCGATCGAGACAACCTCTTTTTGCGTGATCGTTCCGGAGACAGTCGAACTTTCCGTCTCTACCTGACCAATCCCGCTCGCTTCTACATTCACTTCCTCGGTCTTCGCCTTCGCCGGCTGGAGCGAGGCATCCATCGTCAATTCCAGGCCCGCGGTCACTGTGAGGTTGTCGAACACCTGGGGAGCGAAATTTGCCGCCGATATAGTCAGCGTGTAGGTTCCTGGCGCAACGCCGGTAAGCGTGTAAGCGCCCTTGTCGTTGACTGAACTTTCAATCTTCTGTCCATTGGCACTCGTCAGCACCGCTTTTGCATCGGCCACGACTGCCAGTGTTTGATCAGTAACTGTTCCTCGGATCGTGCCCTTATCTCCAGACGCAGATGTCTCTGGCGTCGAACTAACCGGTTCCACCTCGGGCGCTTTTGGCTTGGTGCTGCCCGGCACAAGCGACGCATCAAGCGTCAAATCCCCACCAGGTTTCACGTTAAGGCTGTCGAACACTTTATCTTCAAAGCCCGCCGCCGATATAGTCAGCGAATAAGTCCCGGGCCAAAGTGAGTCCAGCGAGAACACGCCCTTGTCGTTGACCGGTATAAGAAGCTTGATGCCCGCCGCGCTCGTCAATACCACTTCCGCCTCGGGCATTGCGGCATTTCGTTGATCGGTGATCGTGCCGTGAATTGCACCTTTGCCGCTATCTCCAGCCTGCTGTGCTTGCGCAATAGCACATGAAAGCCCAAGCAGAATAAGGACTAGTACACGAATGGCGCGCGTAGAAACATGATGCGCAGACAAAGGCAAACGTATCGCTCCAGAGTACTTATGATTTCGCTTGCAAGGGCAAGCGCGGATTGTACACTCCGGGTCAAAGCCCCAAGGTTAAAGGAGTGTGAAAATTCGTTGTCGGTGTTTTCCTCTCAGGAAGATAGGCTCCCTAACATCCTGCCGCGATCGACTCGTGTCTCCGAATCATTCGCCGCCGGCGACAAGTGAGAGTAGGAAATGAAGAAGTCGAAAAGACTTTTACAGTTATACCGGCGCATGTCACACGGCGTCAGTACGTTAAAGAATATTCACGAACTTGTCACATTAGCTTAATATTTTCCGTCCACCTACCGGATAAACTTCGCGTGCTATTCAAAGCTGCGCTGCGGTGAGTTGCTATGTGCGGATCGGTAATGCACGCAGCAATCGACGGAACGGCCTTCGAATCATCACCGGATTCGCTGGCGCTAAGACTTTACTGCGTGTGGCGAAGTGCCCATGTGCAACAAGAGAGTCCAAAAAACAAATTGAGAGGATCAACTACTATGTCGCGTACAAAAGTTTTGTTCGCAATTCTGTTGTTGGCTGCAGTTGCCTCCATTGTGCCGCAGGCACAGGCAACCACGGTTGAACTGACAATTGCGGGATCTTCCGGTGTGTGGCAGGCACTGGCCATCGGTACCTACAACTACTGCGGCGGCGCAGCGGCCGGTTGCGGCCACTGGACCAGCGCTTCCAACTCCATCAACCTCACCGACTCGCGCGTTTCTCCAGTCGTCGTCGATCCCGGTACGCTCTGGGTCGTATGGAGTTCCGGCGGCGCCAAGGTGTGGTCTTTCGAAAAGGTTGACACAGTCGTGGGCAACCGCTGCTACTTCGCGCAACCCGCCTGCAGCGTGAACGGAACGCTGACGAACCTTTCCGGTAGCGGAACTCAACAGATCTCGTCCGTTCTCTGGGGCGCTGATCAGGCTCTGCCTTCCGCCGTACAGTCCTTGTTCACCAGCGGACAACTGGTAACCGCTGCCGCGTCCGACATTCGTCCCGAAGATGCAAACTTCGCGGCCTGCCGCGCAAACTCCATCCTCGGCGCCGGTTCGAACGGCGGCGCATCCAGCGACGGCCTCGACGGCCTGGGCTACAACTCAGTGAACGCTGCTGGCGCTTGCCCGGCCAACGGCCTCGGCCAGTCCTCTGGCGCTTATGAAGGAACTCCGATCAAGAGCGCGTATCCCAGCAGCACCTCGGTTGCCAACGTCCTCGCCTTTAACATCAAGGGCGTTGACCCCATCAGCGGCACGAAAATTCCCACCTTCACCGCTGTGCCCATCGGTGCTTATCCGATCGTGTTCGTCATGGAGCGCGATAAGGGTCAGCTCACCAATCTGACCAACGTCACCGAGCAGCAACTGCAGCAGGCCTTCTCCGGCACGAACTGCGACGCGAGTGCGTTCGGCCAGCCTGCCGGCTCGATCGGCATCTACCTGCGTGAGCCGTATTCCGGAACCATGAACGCAACCGAAGCCACCGTATTCCGCCAACCAACCGTCTATCCCTCCGCCACTGGTTTCAGCGGCGTTCTGGGCATTAGCCAGGAAGCGAACGTGGGCAGCAACAACCCCCTGAACAATCAGTCGGGAACTTGCTTGAACGGTCTCGGCGGCCGCTACCGCGGCGTCGGCACCGGTGAAATCATCAACTGGGTCAAGGGCTCCGGCTCTATCCTTGGCACCGATGGCATCGGCTACACGTTCTTCAGCTATGGCAACGTTAGCAAACTTGCTAACAACCCTGCTTATGGCTACGTAACAGTCGATAACGTCGACCCCATCTTTGCCTCTTACGGACCGCAGAACTCCACCGGCCTCGGACATGATCCTGGCCAACCCGCCTCTGCTGGCACTTTGCCGGCTGCGGCGAACCTGCCTTCGTCCTGCAGCAGCGCATTCCCCTGCCCTGAGAACCAAATCTGGGCTGGCGGACTCTCGTTCCCGAACGTCCGCAACGGTACGTATCGCTCATGGTCGCTCATCCGTCTGGTTTCCAGCGGAACCGGCCTCACCGCCGCCAAGAACCTGATCAAGGGCGCGCAAGCCTCCGCGGTCTCCGAAGTTCCTGACTTCGTTCCGTACGTGAAGACCACGTCGGGCGGCATCACCGACCCGGGTCTGTTGATCGTGCGTTCGCACTACCAGCAGTACGACGGCGCAGGCACTTTCCTCGGCGCTGCTCCCGTCAACAAGCCCTCGGCGGATCAGGGCGGCGACCAGGGTGGAACCATCCTCCCCTGCGCTTCGACGACAACCTGCTCGACGACCACACAGGAAGTCAACGGCAACCAGGGCCTGCAGACACGGCCGTAGTTGTTTCGTTCATCCTCCGAATACAGATGGCGGGCCGGTTTCATGGCCCGCCCTTTGTTTGTGTCCTTATCCTTCAGCACGCATCGCCGCCAACAATCGAGCGGCTGATGATCAACCCAACGCAGTCACAGAATATTAATCTTGATCAGATAACCTTATGATTTGCTGCCTCGGCTTTTCGGGGCGGGAATCGAATCCAAATCCGGGACTGACGATGTTCAATTCGCTTTCATCGAAATCCATAAGAGCGCTTGCCTTCGCCATTGCACTTTTATTCATGCCGCGGTTTACGCCCGCCCAGATCACGTCCACGTCCTCCACTCCTCCACTGGCCGATCCTTCCGACACTCGCTTCAAAGACGTTCACGAGGATTGGACCACCCCCGCGCTGACCACGAGCCACTTACTGCCCGTTCGTCCCATGGCAGGGTTTGTCGATCAAAAGGCCCAATACACCGTCGAACTCCTTCGTCTTCAGTGGAGATGGGGAGATCCCGTTGACGTTTATATAATGCGGCCCAAGGGGCCCAAAAGGCCGCCCGTGATCTTGTATCTCAACGGATATCCCAGCGACACCGACATCTTCAGAAACGACGACTACGAAGATCTCGTCACCAAGAATGGCATCGCCGCCGTCGGCTTCGTCTCCGGTCTCACCGGACAGCGCTACCACGACCGTCCCATGAAAGAGTGGTTCATCAGCGAATTGCAGGAGTGCCTGGCCACTTCGGCCCACGACATCCAAATGGTCCTTAATTATCTCGCCTCCCGCGGCGACCTCGATATGGACCGCGTCGGCATGTTTACCCAGGGTTCCGGAGCCAGCATCGGGATCCTCGCGTCCGCCGTCGACCCTCGCATCAAGGTGATTGAAGCCCTCGATCCCTGGGGCGATTGGCCAACCTGGATGGCAACCTCTCCATTCGTTCCCAAGGACGAGCGCGATGCCTACGTCAAGCCGGATTATCTCAAGAAAATTTCGACACTCGATCCTGTCGACTACCTCCCGAAAATTCAAGCGAAGAAATTCCGCCTCGATAACGAACTCTTCGACACCGTCACCCCAAAATCCTGTCGCGAGAAAGTTCGCGCCGCCGCTCCTTCCGGCTCCGTGATCGAAATCTACAAATCAATGGACGATTTCAAACCGGCCTTCCAGGACGGCAAAAACCTGGACTGGATCGGTGAGCAACTTCGCGCCCTCCCCAATCCCGATCCGAAGAGCGGTCCGGCAACAACGCATCCCTAGCAGGCTGCGGAAAAAGTCTCTTTCGATCGGGAATCGTCACCTCAGCGGCTGAAGCCGCATTCAAAACAAAGTGGTTATCGCAGCGCTGAACCGCTGCGCCACCCAAAATCAAACACAAAATTGAGTTTTTCCGCAGCCGGCTAGAGTGTCTTCTCATAAGTCCGAGGAATTGATCGCTTCAATCTGTAGAACTGGTGCCAGTAGAACTGGCGCTAGCAGTGTGTTTTGAAAGGGCGCGGCTTCAGCCGCGCCGCTCAAACCCGCCAAGAATATGGGCTTTAGTCCCTGAGGTCGGAGGCGTGCCCGCTCGGCCCTCACGCCATCAATTAACCCTCCTTTAACACTGACGCAACATTGCTGCAACAAACTCCTTTTACTGTTGTGCTTACCATCCGGCTTTTCCCGCTTTCCATGTATTCATTGGAGACGATCGATAATCCGCGCCCGCCCGATCTCATTTACGTCGTCGAAGACGACGTGGATGTCTCTCGCCTGATCGAGCACAACTTGCGCGGCGCGGGCTATGAGGTCTCGACATTCTTCTCCGGTGCGCCGGTAGTTGTCTCCGCTGCCAATGCCCCGCCCTCGCTCTTTCTGCTCGACATCATGCTGCCCGGCATCAGCGGCTTCGACCTCTGCCGCCAGATTCGCCAGCACGAACAACTCGGCAAAACGCCCATCATCTTTCTCTCCGCACGCACTCAGGAGCCGGACCGCCTTCAGGCCTTCGACGCCGGCGGCGACGGCTACATCACCAAGCCCTTCAGCCCGCGTGAACTGATTGCCCGCGTCCGCAACGTTCTTCGCACGCAGAAAGAAGCTCCCAATCGCGAGCTCATCGAAGTCGGAGAATTAGAGATCGACGCGGTTTCCATGACCGTCCGCATTCAGGGCAAGACCGTCCCGACCACGGTCCGCGAATTCCGGCTGCTCGAATATCTCGCGCGTCACCGCGGACGCGTCTTCACCCGCGACCACCTGCTCGATGCTGTGTGGAAAGAGGGCTCCTTCGTCACCCCGCGCTCAATCGACGTATTCGTGCGCCGCCTGCGCGAAAAAATCGAACACGACCCCCGCCACCCTCGCTACCTGAAAACCCTGCGCGGAATCGGCTACCGCTTCGAAGCCGGCCGCTGATACCCGGCAGGGAATTTTCGAATACCTGCGCTACCGTGGAAGAGCAGCCCTTTCGGGTCACGAAAGCGGCTCAATCCCCGAAACTTTCCACTGACGCTTCCACTCGCCCCGCCGGTCTGCCGCTTATCCGCGCCAGCCACAAACTCCCCAGCGACATCGCTCCCAGCAATCCCACGCATCCCGGCCATCCCTTCCACCGCCAGAACCAGTCCGTCAGGGTCGCCCCGACACTTCCTCCCAGGTAATAGAACGTCACGTATAGTCCCGCTGCTGATGACCGCGCCCGCCCGGCGATCGCCCCCGTCTGCACCGTCGCGGCTGCCTGCGCGATAAAAACGCCTGAAGAGAAAATGGCCAGCCCCGCAATCACCGCCGGCAGCGATTTCACCAGCGTCAGCAGTAATCCCGCGATCATCATCGCGCAATAAAAGAATGTCGTTTGTCGAAATCCGAAACGATCCAGAAACCGTCCCGATTGCGGCGTGACCACCACTCCCAGCAGATACACAAAGAAGATACTGCCCAGTTGCGCCGGGTTCAGCCGGAACGGCGCTGCCGCCAGGTAGAAGTTCGCATAGGTAAAACATCCCACCAGCGCAAACAGCACGCTTGCGCCCATTCCGAAGTTTGCCAGCAGCCTCGCATTGCGCAGATGCCGCTTGGCGTGATCCACCACCTCTCGCACATCTTCAGCGCGCACAAAATTCTTGGCCAATGGCAGCCAAGCTCGCACGATCACCGCCCCCACTAAATTCAGCGCAGCCAGCACAAGAAAAGTCACCCGCCAGTGCCAGTGCGCCGCAACCATGCCGGAAATAAACCGCCCCAGAAATCCGCCCAGCACCGTCCCCGCGACATATGACGACATCGCCTTCCCAACGCCGCGTCCCGCCCACTCCTCGTTCACATAAGCAAGGATGACGGCGATCACCCCCGGCACAAACAGGCCCTGCGCGAAGCGCCAGAAAATCAGCGCGCGCAAACTCGTCGACGTCGCGGCCAGCGCCGTGGGAATCGTCAGCAGAAACAACGACGGGACGATGACTTTCTTTCGTCCTCGCCGCTCCGCCACCATGCCAATCAAAGGAGCAGTCAGCGCCGTCGCAAATATGGTCGCGCTGACCGTGAAGCTGACTTCCAGTTCCGATGCGTGAAAAATCTGCCGCAGCAGCGGCAACAAAGGCTGCGTGCTGTACACGTTGAGAAACGTGCACATCCCCGCCAGCATCGTCGCAACGGTCGTCTTATCGATCTTTCTCAAGAAAAACAGAAAACTCCTGCCCTCTCGATGATATGCGAAGCAGGCGGGAAGCAAGAAAGAGGAACGTGAGAGATCGGGATGTTTTCAACCCCGAGCGGGACTCTACATTCCCGGATATCTACCAAAGAACATCAGCAGAACATCGATCGAGTCCGAGACCCCATGCGCGACGATCGGAACTGCCAGATTGCGCCCTGTCCGCAGATAAATCAGCCCCAGCAAAAGCCCCATCAGGCCTTCATCGATGATCCCGGTCGCGCCCTGGTACGCGTGCGCAAATCCAAAACCCACGTGGACCACAATCAAACTCAGCACCCACGCCGCTCGCGTACGATTCAACAGATCGGCCACCCGGTTCATCAGGTAACCGCGATACACCATCTCCTCGCCGAAAGCGGCCAATATCCAGCTCGCCACCAGTGCTAAGAAAGTCCATTTCAAATTTCCATGCAGAGCGCGAAATGTATCCAGATCCGGCTGCTTACCCAGCCATTTCACGAGCAGCGGTTGGGTGATGAACAGTTCCAGCCCTTCCATCAACACGCCGGCCGCAATCCCGAGGCTCAGCGTGATTTTCCAGCTCTTGTAGAGGGTCAGCCCGACGCCCCGCCAGCCGATTTTGCGTGCCCGCAGCGAGATCCATCCGAGCGCAACCAGCGCAGGAGTTTTGCTGAAGAAAATAAGATGTCGCGCATCCGCGACAAAAATCAGAATAACGATGACCAGTTCCGCGGCCGCCAACCATTTGCTTTGCCGCCAGCCTACTGGAGCATTCCCGCCCGTCGCTTCCCGCATAGCCCAATCCTCATTTTCAAAATTCAGTTGCGGCCCGGTTCAAATACGAGAAGCCCGAATCTTGCAAAAAAGTGGACGAAGGTCTTCCCTGGTGAACCGCCCCCTACGCGAAAAACCTGCCAGCCCAAGCTAAATTCGTCCAATCACTTCGCCCCGAATCAGCCCGCCTTCCGAAACTGCCGGGCACACCACAATCCAACCTCCGTCGTGAACAAACACAGGCCGCCTCCGACCAGCAATCCCAGCGGTACCATCCACCACCCCAGCACTTCCCTTCCGCCAACCGGCACTGGGCCAAACCCCAAGCGCAAAGAATAGTTATGAGGATCGCCGGGAAGAACCCACAATCCCGCGGTCTGCGGATGCATCGGTTTCAAAATCGCGGACAAAATGAACGACACACCCAAGACATAGCCGACGACGCATCCCAGCAAAACCCAAACTCCCGCGATGCTCAAACTCGCCCACCGCACCAACCCGCGAAACAAAAACACTGGAAACCAATTGCGCGCCGCACGCTCCAGCAGGTCATCCGTCATGTACTGCGCCGCGAGTTCGTCCGGCGTCCCTAGTCTCGCCAGCGCCCGATCAACCGCAGTCACGCTGCCATCTCCCTCCGACACTGCCTTCTCTAGAATGTGCCCGCGCAACTCCTCAATGATTTCGCACATATCTTCCGAACTCAGTCCGAGCAGCCCCTCACGCAGCTTCTCCAGATAAGCGTCCACTCGCTGTCGCGCCTCGCCCGAGAGCGTTTCGTCAGATCGCGTTGCACCCGAACCCGGTCCGCCCACCGTGCTCCCGTCCAGAATCGTCATCTCACTTCTCCTTCCCCGGCTTCTCCTTCGCAAGCGGAGCCAGCAGCTTGCTCAGGCTCGACGAGAATGCCGACCATACACGTGCCATCTCCATGGCGCGCTGCTTGCCCGCCGCCGTCAACCAGTAGTACTTTCGCGGATGTCCGCCACCCGATTCGACCCACTCCGACTGCAGCAGCCGCAGCGATTTCAGCCGGCTCAACAACGGATAGACTGTCCCCTCTGACACGATCATGTCCGATCCGCTCTCCAGCCGCCGCAAGATCTCCAGCCCGTAAAGTCTTCCGTTCCAGAGCGAAGCGAGAATCGCCAGCTCCAGGCACCCTTTGCGGAGCTGCGCCTCCCATTTGTCCGACGGCTCAGGCTCGCCCGAGTCTCCACGGATCATTTCGCTCCCCATTATTTTTATACTATGTATTACAAGGTATCATGCAGTCAAGCACAATCGCCCAGTACTATGCATCCACGATTCGCGTATTCGCGGTTTATTTTGAAAAGGGCGCTGCTTCAAGCGCCGTAGGGGCTACCGAGTCAAACAAGGCCTTAGCCGCTGAGGAAAACTATAGGATCGGAAGAGACTTTCTCCGCAAACTCTTAAGCGGCGCTGCAAGCAAACAACGCGAATAATGCACTGTTCCGCCATGGGATATTGCGGCGGGCTTCGCTCACCATCGCAGCCCGACGGTCAGCGGCCATACCACCGTCTCCGTGTCGCTGTGATATGCCTTGTGATACCGGAATTCGCCATAAATCTTTGCGTTGTGCAAGTGGTTCAGACGATAGGTAATGCCCCCGCCAAAGTTGTAGCCTCCGGCATCTTTTGTAAACGTAGAGATCGTTTGCGGCGTTTGAATGCTCGGCGGATTACCGTTGCAATACACATCCCACCACACCCACGCCGGTTGGCAGGGACCGTAAGAAAGCGTTTCCTTGGTTGTCGATTCGGTCCGGCGATAGAAGCCCACACCAAAAATTCCATAGGCGCCAAACGGACCCCAATGATACGGCGCTCGCACGATCCCGTTCAGCGAGAACGAATCCAGCGATCCCGAATTACCGGGCAGGCCCTGCCGGTTACTCACGCTGGGTCGCAGGGTCAGGTCGTAGTACATGAACTCGCCGCTCAATCCGAACACGCGGCTCAGGTTCACTCCCGCGCCTCCCACACCGAAAAACGAGTTGCCGACAAGACTTCCAACTAAGCCGCGGCCGATGCCGTATCCTCCGCCGGCGTTGAAGTTATATCGTGGAAAGTTGTCCGCCTGGTCCTGGGCTAAGGCTGGCGCTACCGCAAGGGCAATGAAAAATAGCGTGCAAAAAGCGCGATTCCGCAATCTTGATCTCCTGTTTCGTAGGTCCATTTCGTGTAATTAGAAGTTTACTGCACCGGCTCTCTATTTATGATGCGCGGCGCAATGAAGTTTGCGACGCGTTCGAGAAAAAAGACTGGCCCGCAAACTCCGCAGATCAGGGCCGGTATTCTAGCCTCAGCGGCCGAGCCTCAAAGGTCTTGCCCTCGCAGCCCTGCGCCCAAGCGCGGTCTTTATGTTCAATGCCGTGTCGACGAACCAGAACGTTCCAGCTTCTTGCTCACAATCGGCCAGTATTCGCGCATCAGATTGCCACCAATTCTGGTAGCAATATCCAGCCCGTAGCGAAAAAACGTATCCCCCACGGTCCGATTCCGGTCCGGCCAGTACGCGTTTGCAAGCCCTTCCCCCAGCAGCGGTCCAGCCAATCCCGACCAGTTTGCCTGGTTGCGGCCATCGTCGGTGCGCGTGACAAACACCCGTTGAATCGAGTACTTCACTCCCTTGCCGAATCCTGGATGCCTCTGCGGAAAGAATCGCGGGTCCTGATGCAGCGCCGAGGCCAGAATAAACGTTCCGAAGAATTCCCCGGAAGCCCCGCGCGCCAGCGAGCTGCCAAACCGATCGCCATACGCTCCCCACCCCTGGCCCCAGCCAGTCGGAGAATTGCTCGCCTGGCCCACCGCCGAACCGACCACCGACCACAAAACCGTATGCACCGAAACGCTGTTGTCCACAAACAGCTGGAATTTCTGCCCTGTCGTCAGCTTCTGCGTGCTGGCCGCAATGTCGGGAAACACGATTGATTTCCGATCCAGCAGGTTCAACATTTCCACCGGCATCTTCGCCGCGTCTGTCACCTGGTGCGCCAGAGTCTCGGGAGGCTTAGCACCTTCCTGGCCCCCTTGATCGGGTGGCTTCGAACTCTGCTGACCAGGCTGGGTAGGTTGTTTTGGCGTGTCCTGCGCAACCGACGCGACGGCAAAGGTTGCCAGCAAAATCAACACCGTCGGCGCGAACACAGCAAGTCGAAGGAAAAACGTGGGTCTCGCACTTCCGGCAGCATACGTCTCAAGGACGCTTCGGCGATGGGACATCGCTTGAGATTACAGAATCCCATGCCAGACAGCAAACGCTTGCCCGCCATCGCTTTCCAGCCGAGCTATTTCTCCTGAATCGACTCGATATATCTGACCAGCCGGTTGATCCGCAATTGCGCACTGTCATTGTGTCCATGCGCCATCGTGCGGAAGATCGGTCCCCAGATCGGCATTTCCGGCGACCCATGCGCCGGCTTCCCAAACTCCCCGTCAACCGCTTCTTTCACCCGCATCTCCGGGAAAACGTCGTGATTCTTTTTTGCCAATTGCGTCAAATCCACCGGCCAAACCTTCAACTGCGGAGAAAACGGCCCTCCGCCTTTTCCGTCTGCCCCATGGCACAAAGCGCAGTAGGAAGAGTAGAGTTCCTTCCCAGTCATCGGCTCGGCACTCGCCGCCTGCTCGCCAGCCCGCGCGTAGGATGTCAGCGCAACCATCATCACCGCGCCGGCCATCGCCGCAACCAGCGTACAAAACACCAACGCGATCCCAATCCCACTCGTTCCTTTCCCAGGCATCGCAGTCTCCTTTCTGAATCCGCAACGTCCGCCTGCTTCGTGCAAACGGATCCTGCTCAAGCAATTTCATTTGCCAGGGTCAGCAGGTATTCCAGCAACTCCCCGGCCGTCATGCCCGCCTCAAGCAACTGGATCATCTGATCCATGCCAACGCCGACCCGCGCTCCCAAAATCACTGTTTTGGCCAGCGCCCGCTCCAGTACTGCGCGCTGCTCATCCGAAAGTGCTTCGCCGTTGTCGCTGCTTGTGTTCACGAAGAAACGCATCTCTTCCATCGGAAAAACTCCCAATGCAAGCAAACGTTTAGAAATTGCCGCTGATATTATGGTCGGTTCCCTCTGCCCTGGCTGTGACCAACCTTACCGGCAATTGTGACGAAATGGCCGCCTTCGTCAAGAAAAGCCTGGCCCTCTGCACCTGCGAACAACTGACGATGCGCAGAGAATAATCGCAAACTTTCGCACCACTGGCAGCAAGACCCGGCACGCTTCTGTTAGCCTCAGAACGCAATCTGCCAAAACATAACTTTATGAATACTCCCCGCCCTTCTCATCTCGACCTGCAGGCAACTGCTAAACAAATCATGCTCGCCCAAGGCTTCGAGCCCGATTTTCCGCCCGCCGTGCCGCAACAACTCGCGCAGATCAAAGCTAATCCACCGTCTCTCGCGCCATCTGCCGCCGTCCGCGATCTCCGCAGCCTCCTCTGGTCCTCCATCGACAACGACACTTCCAAAGATCTAGACCAGATCGAGGTCGCCGAACAATTGCCCAACGGCAATGTCAAGGTCATGGTCGGAATCGCCGATGTGGACGCCTTCGTAACCAAAGACTCGCCCATCGATCAGCACGCATCGCGCGAAACCACCACCGTCTACACCGGCATCGTGAACTTCCCCATGCTCCCGGTCGAACTTTCCACCGGAGCCTCTTCCCTGCTCGAAAACGCCGACCGCCCCGCTATCGTCATCGAGTTCGTCGTCGATCGCACTGGAGCCATCGCTAGCAGCGACGTCTACCGCGCCCTGGTCCGCAACAAAGCGCAGCTCACCTACAACGCCGTAGGAAACTGGCTCGAAGCAACCGCCGCCGCTCCGCCCAAGGTCGCTGCCTCCGCCGATCTGCAGTCGCAGTTGAAGTTGCAGGATCAAGTCGCGCAGGCCCTGAAGAAGCTGCGCTACCAGCACGGCGCCCTCAACATCGACACCAGCGAAGTGCATCCTGTCGTCTTAAATGAAGGAACGAGCGCTCAGGTCGTCGACGTCGTAAAGCAAGAAAAGAATCGCGCCACCGACCTGATCGAAGACTTCATGATCGCCGCCAATGGCGTAGTCGCGCGCATGCTGGAAAAAGTCTCTTCCCTCCGCCGGATCGTCAAAACTCCGGACCATTGGGATGGCATCGTGCGCCTGGCCGCCGCGCAAGGAACGACCTTGCCCGCCCAAGCCGATTCAAAAGCTCTCAATGATTTTCTGATCAAGCGCAAAGACGCCGACCCCGACCGCTTCGCCGACCTCTCGCTCGCGGTCATCAAGCTGATGGGCCCCGGCCAATATATCCTCGAGCGTCCCGGCGATCCCGAGCAAGGCCATTTCGGTCTCGCCGTGCCGGATTACACTCACTCCACGGCGCCCAACCGACGCTTCGCCGACGTGGTCACGCAACGCCTAATCAAGGCCATGCTGGAAAGCAGGCCCGGCCCGTACTCCGATCAGGAACTCTCCGCCATCGCCACCAACTGCACGCAGAAAGAAGATGCCGCCCGCAAAGTCGAGCGCGAGATGACCAAGCGAGTCTCAGCCGTCGCCATGACTCCTCACATCGGAGAAACCTTCGACGCCATGGTCACCGGCGTGACTCCCAAAGGAACTTTCGTCCGCGTCCTCCAGCCCAGAATCGAAGGCCTCCTGGCACAAGGCGCCCAAGGCCTCCACGTAGGCGACAGAATAAAAGCCAAACTGACCCGAACCGACCCCCAGCACGGCTTCATCGACTTCGCAAAAGTGTAGGACGATGGTGGCTGACTGGACGCTATCAGTTTTGCTTCGCTTCCAATTCCGCCCATCGCTCATAAAGCTCATCCAGTTTGCGTTGCACCTCGTCCAGCGCAGCCTGCGCGCTCACTAAATGCCCCGCATCCGTCGCATTCGCCGGATCTTCCAACTCCGCTCGTTGCGCTTGCACCAACTCCTCAGCCTCGGCAATGCGCTGCTCGATCGTTGCATACTCGCGCGCTTCCAGATACGAGAGCTTCTTTCTCGACGCAGACGCCTTCCCGCTCTCGCGCGCCGATGTCGCTCCCGCGCGCGTTCCGGCCGACGATGTTCCACCCAACGTCCCCGACGACGACCCGCCCGCTTCTCTCTGCCACCCCTCCCACTGCGCATAATCCGCGAACGGCTCAGCCCCACCCTGCCCGTTCAGTCCCAGGACAATGTTCGCGACCCGATCCAGCATGTACCGGTCATGCGTGACGAGCACGAGCGATCCCGAAAACTCCATCAAACTTTCTTCCAGAATATCCATCGTCGGGATGTCTAGATCATTCGTCGGCTCGTCGAGCAGCAATATATCCGCCGGCTCCAGCATCAGTTGCGCGATCAGCACTCGCGCCCGCTCTCCGCCAGAAAGGCGCGAAACCGGCTGCCCCAGCTGCTCTCCAGTAAAAAGAAACCGCGCCGCCCATCCCGCGACGTGAATCACCCGATCGCGATACACCACCGAATCTCCATCCGGAGCCAGGGCCCGCCGCAGCGTCACATCAGGATCAAGCGAGCGAGTCTGATCGAAATAAACAATCCGCAGCCGGTCCGCCCGCCGAATCCCGCCGCTCGTCGGAGCAATCTCCCCCTGCACCAGACGCAGCAGAGTCGTCTTCCCGCTCCCGTTCGGGCCGACCAGTCCAACCCGCATCCCCGCCGTGATGGTGAAGGTCAGATTCTCGAAAAGTGTGCGAGATCCGGCACCAGCCGCGTCGCCCTTCGTGCGTGTGTCTGTTTTCGCGCCCGCCGTTGCTACCTCATCGATCGCGAAAGAAACATTCTCCAATTCGACCAACCGCTTGGTCTTTCGATCCGTTGCCGAAAAATCAATCTGCGTCGAGAGCGATCGCGTTCGATCGTTCAAGTCGGCCAGTTCATTCATCAAATCTCCGGCCTTGCCAATCCGCGCTTTCGATTTCCTTGTGCGCGCCTTGGCCCCGCGCCGCAGCCATTCAATCTCGCGATGCACCAGATTTTCCAGCGCCTCCTGCCGCAGCGCCTGCGCGTGTAAAAACTCTTCTTTCTTTTCGAGAAACGAGCTGTAATTCCCGCGCACGCGCAGCGACCCGTTCGGATAAATCCGGTTCAACTCCACCATGTCGGTCGTCACGTTCTCCAGAAAATATCGGTCATGGCTGACCACCACACTCGCGAACGACGCCGTCTCCAGCAATTCTTCCAGCCACTCGATCCCCAGCAGGTCGAGATGATTCGTCGGCTCGTCCAGCAGCAAAATATCCGGATGCTGCACCAGCGCCTCCACCAGCGCCAGCCGCTTCTGCCATCCTCCGGATAATTCCGCCGCACCCTTGTCGAGATTGTCGAACCCAGCGCGCCCCAGTGTTTCCGCAAACCGCGCTCCCCGCTCCGATCCATGCACTCCGCTGCGGTCAAGAGCCGCGTCAATCACCGACCGAACCGTAGCCTCAGCCGGAAATCGCGAATCCTGTTCGACATAACAAAGCCGCGTCCGCTTGCGCACCGCAACTTGTCCGCTGTCCGGCTCGACCTGATCTGCAAGAATGCGCAGCAGCGTCGACTTCCCCGACCCGTTCGGCCCGATCAGCCCAATGCGATCGCCTTCCGAGATCGTGAACGACACATTCTGAAAGAGCGGCTTGGCTCCGAAAGCTTTCGACAACTCCTGCGCGTTAATAAGAGGTGGCAATGCGGGGACTCCGGTTTTAGTGATTTAGCCCAGTTTTATTAGTCTGAAGTCCATGAAATAACTCTGTCATCCCGATCGGAGCGAAGGGGAGGGACCCTGCGCTTCAATTCTTCCCACGTAAACGTGCGTTCGCCGAATCATGCAACGAACTCAGACTCAGGACACTAGAAAGTCGAACGATTCAGCTAGACTTCGCAGCCTTAAGATCCTCGCCAGCCTGCTCAAGATCCGCAAGCCGCCCGAGGTCGCGCCAATAATACTGATCCGCGCGAAACGCCTGGATATCTTCCCCCTGCCCGGCCAGCCGCAGATACGAGGTAATAATGGAGAATGGACCTTGTTCCGCGAGCTTATCCAGCAGTCGCGGTGAGATGATGTGCACTCCCGAAAATGCCAGCGGCACAACTTTCCGGGACGCCCGCACAATCTCCGCCGTAGCAATCTTCCCAATCCGCCGACCGCAAAGATGACCCTGTTCGTCGAACAGAAGATAGCGCGACGTCTCCCGATCCTGCGCCGCGAGCGTTGCCAAGGCCTGGCCCGCCGCATGCGCTTCCGTCATGCGCGCCAGGTCAATCGTGCTCAGCACGTCCACGTTATGCACCAGAATCGGTTCTTGCGGATTTCCAGCGCCCGCCAAAAAGAAATGCGCCGCTTTTTTCAGCCCGCCGCCCGTGTCCAGCAAAACATCTTCGCGCGACACATCAACATGCATCCCAAAGTTGTCGTTCGCCTTCAGATATTCGACCAGTTGCTCGGCCAGATGATGCACGTTGATGACAACATCGCGGACTCCAAACTCGCGCACGCGCGTCAAAACGATTTCCAGCAGCGTCCGCCCATTGATCTCAACCAGCGCTTTCGGCCGGTCGTTGGTCAGCGGGCGCAGCCGTGCTCCCAGGCCGGCGGCAAAAATCATCGCCTTCATTGCCGTCGCACCTTCATTGCCGGCCCGCCTCATTCGCCGCCACTGATTCCGCTTTTTCCAGCTCCCGGTGATGCAGAATGACTTCCACCCCACTCGCCACTCGCAGATGCCTAGCCAGCAACTCGGCAAGATACACGCTCCGATGCTGCCCGCCCGTGCACCCGAACGACACCATCAGATCTTTGAACCCTCGGCTCTGATAGCTGCTCACGCTCGCATCCACCAGCGCGACCACATTCGCCGCAAACTGCCGCACATTCTCCTGCTGGTCCAAATACTCAATCACCGCAGCATCCCTCCCCGTCAGGGCCTTATAACGCTCCTCGCGCCCGGGATTCGGCAAGCTCCTCGCATCGAAGATAAACCCGCCGCCATTGCCCGTTTCGTCTTTCGGCAAGCCCCGGTGAAAAGAGAAACTCAACACGCGCACGGTCAGTTTGTTCGTCGCCGACGCCACTCCCTGCAACTTCTCCGACGCAACCATCGCCTTGAACGCATCCGTAAGCGTCGGCAGCGCAATCGGCAGTTCCACGTTATGCAGAAGCCAGCGGATGTTCCTCAGTGCATAAGGCACGCTCTGCAGAAAATGCGTCTTACGTTCGTAAAACCCCCGGAACCCGTACGCACCCAGCGCCTGCATGATGCGCACGTAAACGTATGGATAGTAATCGTGCATGAAGGCCGCACGCTCATCGCTTGCGTTCCCGCCGTTCGCCTTCGCCCCGCCGGCACTTGCCCCGGTGAAGTTGCCGAGCGCATCCAGATAGAGCTCCAGCAACTGCCTTCTCATCTCCGGCGGCAAATCAGCCTTGGCGTCATAGAGAAGAGACGCGATATCGTATTGCAGAGCGCCCTTGCGTCCTCCCTGATAGTCCAGAAAAAAGGGCTCGCCCCCGACCAGCATGATGTTGCGCGACTGAAAATCGCGATACAGAAAGTAGTCGCGCGGCGCGCTCAGCAGAAATTTCGTGAGCCGGCTGAAATCGTCTTCAAGCGCCTGCTCGTTGAATGGAATCCCCGCCAGCCGTAAGAAGTAATATTTGAAATAGTTGAGGTCCCACGCAATCGACTGCCGGTCAAAACTTGCCCGCGGATAGCATACCTTGTAGTTCAGATCGCGCCCGGCCTCCACCTGAAATCGCGGCAGCAGCGCCACGACTTTGCGGTAAGGTTCCACGGCCGGCGCGGCAATGGTCGCGCCATCCCGATTCTTCGACAGAAATTCGAACAGCGTCGTATCGCCCAGATCCTGCTCAAGATAAGCTCCCTGGCTTAAATCTTCCCCATAGATCTCGGGCACCGGCAGACCATGCCGCCGGAAATGCCGCGAGAACTCCAGGAACGCGACATTTTCTTCGCGCACATCATAAAGAATGCCAATTGCCGTAATTGCTTCGCTCGCCGCTCCCGTCGACAAACGCACAATCTTGCGGCCCGAGCCGCTCAATTGCCCAGCCAGCGGCTGAACACGAGTTGGGAATACCCCGAACCTCTGTTCGAACAGTCTTTTCAGAACGTCCATCGGCTGATGTCCATCGAAATTTCCACGGGATGCATTAAAGATACCATCGCAGACGCGCCCCGGTGGCAAAAGCCAACTCCCGCCGCCTTTTCCGCACTCCCCGACCATCTCACTTGCTTTGTATAAACTTTCATAAACCAGTAACTCCCCCTTAACAAACCTCTTCTACGCTAGCCCCTCAGGGCGGCTTTGCCTGTCTTCGACCGTGGCGAGGCCCATAATCGCAATAGCTCCGGAGGATGATCGGCGCCAGTAGATTTCATGCGTGTTGCCTTGCTTTTCGGGCATGAAAACCCCCATAACTGCTTTATTATTTCTACTAACCGGACAGACCCAATGGTTCGATTTCGAGGTATCAATATGCTTCCACCGACTAGAGCTGTCGTGTTTCTAATCGCATTGGCGCTCGGTATCAGTGCTTCCCTCTGCGCGCAGAATGTCGTTCTGACCGGAGCCCTCAGCGGCCGGGTAACCGACCAGACCGGAGCCGTAGTGCCGGGAGCCGCCGTCGTTGCCCGCAATCTCGCCACCGGCGTCGAACAATCTCTCCTGACCGACCAGTCCGGACTATATCGCTTCCCGGTGCTCATGCCCGGCACTTACTCCATCACCGCCAGCATCAAGGGATTTTCCGACGTCGAAGCCCTCGCCCGCGTGCTCGTCGGCAGCACAACCTCGCAGGATCTGAAGTTACGGGTGGGTGCCAGTACTGACGTCGTCAAAGTCGCCGGAACCACTCCGCTGTTTCGGCCCGAAGAATCTTCTTCCAGCACCGTGCTCGATCGCCAGTTGATTGACGACCTCCCGCTCAACGGTCGCAAGTACACCGACTTCGTAACTCTCACTCCGAACACCAGCTACGACGGCGACACCGGACTCGTCAGCATTGGCGGACAGCAGGGCGGCGAGGATTCCGGCTACGCCAATGGCAACGGCTCTACTTCCTTCACCGTCGACGGCAGCAACGCCACCAACAATTATTTTTCCGACATCCTCGGCCGCTACCGCATCCCCTACCTTTATGGCGAAGAGGCCATCCAGGAATTTCAAGTCTCCGTCAGCCCCTACTCCGCGGTCTACGGCGGCGCAGCCGGATTCGTCAACGCCGTCACCCGCTCCGGCAGCAATGCTTTCCACGGCAGCGCCTTCTACTACAATCGCAACTCGGCTTTCGAAGCGAATGACGCTCTCGATAAATCTGTCGGCAACCCGAAACCGGAAGACAATCTGCAACAGTTCGGCGCGGCCGTCGGCGGCCCGATCCTGCGCAATCGTCTGTGGTTTTTTGTGGACTACGAGCAGCAGCTCCGCAACAATCCCATCCCTGTCATTAATTCGGCGTTGTCGACGAACTCCTCGAACCTGGCTGGTTTTCTGGACAACAATTTTGGAATCACGCCCGGAACCGTCCTGCCCGCGCCCAATGGCGCCCTGCCCGTCCCGAACATCGACACCGACGCCACCGTGGCCAATGGCCCCAGCGATCCCTTATATCCCCTCTATCTCCAGCAAGTGTCGAACACCATCCTTGCCCTGAACTCTAATCTCGGCACACGCCCCCGCAAGCGCAATGACTTGGTCGTGACGCCCCGCCTCGATTATCAGCCCACGTCCCGCGACGGCCTCTTTCTCAGCTTCAACGTCAATCGCTTCAACTCCCCCGGCGGCGTCATCACCGATCCCACCGTCGGTAATTACGGACTTCAAACCCTGGCCGACGCCTACGTGCACGCATTCCAGGCAAGCTTCGGATGGACCCACACCTTCTCTCCGCGCCTGCTCAACGAATTCCACGCCAGCACCTCGCAGGATAACGAAATCTCGATCCCCACGGGCCTCGCTCCCAACACTCCCACCGTTATCCTGGATAGTCCCGCCGCGTTCATTCTCGGCAACGCTCCGTTCTCCGTCGGACGTGTTTTCGAACGCCAGTACTCCTTCGCCGACCGCATTGACTACGTGATCGGCAAGCATACTCTGCAGTTTGGTTTCGATTTCACCCGCTCGTTCGACGCCGATACCAACGACGGCGGCGCCGATCCCAACGAAGCCGTCGACTTCGGCTCGCCTCTCGGCAGTTATGAATTTTCCAATCTCGAATACTTTGCTCTTGGCGAATACAGCACTTTCTCTCAGGCCGCTGGGAACCCGAGGTTCTCTTTCGCCGTCCCCTATTACGGTTTCTACGTACAGGATTCTTTCCGCGCCTTGCCGCAGTTGACGCTCGAAATGGGCCTGCGTGAGGACTTCCAGGTTTACCCGCAGCCCGCGGAAAACCGTGCCTTCCCGCTCACGGGCCAGTATCCCAACCAGTTCCGCCGTCTTGCCCCGCGTTTCGGATTCGCCTGGCAGCCCGTTTCCAAGACCGTCGTGCGTGGAGGTTTCGGCCAGTTTTACACCAACATGAACGGGCTCAACTATCGCAATGCCGTCGTCTCCAACGGACTCGCCTCGCAGCAGACCGAAGCGAACGCCTCCTATACCTCCAGCATCGGTACTCCGAACCAACAGGTTCCGACCTTCCCCAATATTCTTCCCACGAGTTCTCCGCTCTTCGCGGCCTCGCCCGACATCTCCCTGGTCTCGCCGCAGTTCCGAGCGCCGTATATCTTGCAGGCAAGCTTGCAGGTCGAGCGCGAAATCTTCGAAAACACCACGCTGACCGTCGGCACCATGTGGAACCACGGCGTCCATCTGCTTTCCGGCAGCGCCTACGACGCAAACTTGAATCCCTTGCAGGGCACGACGACCTACACTGTCTGTCCGCCCAGCGCCGTCCATGTTTCCGACTGCAATGGCCGCACCGTCACTCTACCCACAATGGACAATGCCCTTCTCACCGACGGCCGCATCAACCCCAACTTCGGCGAGATCAACGAGCTCATCAGCCCGGGCCAAAACCACTACAACTCTTTGTTCGTCCAGGTGCAGCGACGCATGTCGCGCGGCTTCTCGATGCAGTTTTCCTACACGTACGCCAAGAGCATGATGCTCGATGGCATGGACTTCAACAATCAGTTCGACTTCAGCAACACGCACGCGCCGTCGCTGCTCGACCAGCGCCATCGTCTCTCGTTGGCCGCCGTCTACCAACCCCGCCTCGAAGGCCTCACCCGTTCTGACACGGGTCGCGCGCTGCTCGCCAACTGGAAGCTGAGCACGGTGATGGAGTTTTCTTCCGGCCGTCCCTATGCCGCCCTGCTGAGTCCAGCTTGCACCAGCCTCACCAATCCGGGCACTGTCCTGGCATCCGCCCTCAGCAGTTGCGGCCCACTGGTTGCGGGCAACCCTCCCGGAAACGACAACCTCAACGACACCGCCTTTAATCAGGACACTGCCAACACCGCCGGCGGCATCAATGGAGCCGGCCCCACGCCCGGCATAGGCTTGAATTCATTCAACGGCCCATGGTTGCAGCGCATCGACCTTGGCCTCGCCCGCAGTTTCAGAATCCGGGAAGGCAAGGAATTGGAATTTCAGGCGCAGGCCTTCAATTTGTTCAACCACGCCAATTATTACGTGCAGAACGGCAACGGCATCAACCAGCTCCAATACAATCCCGTCGGCTCCAAATGCGGGGACGGACTGAACTCCACGCAGCAGTGCTATCTGGTTCCCAACACTGGCGCCGGAAATTTCGGTGCGCTCCAGGAGATCAGCCCGAACGGCCTCCCCAGAGTCCTGCAGTTCGCCGTCAAATTCAGCTTCTAGTGGAAACCGTCAAGTTCAGCTTGTATTAGAGAAAGGCGCTGCCAAGCCTTCGTAGAGACGCGGCTTGCTGCGTTTCCCGACCCTGTGCGGTGCATTCGGAGATAGCACACCGTGCATATGAAACATCAATGACCAACGCCGCAAAGGGCAAGGTTCTCCCTCTGCGCCCTCGTCGTTCTCTGCGGTGAAAGCTTCTAAGCCACTTTGATTGGTTTGCTGCGCTTTACGGTTTGCAGAACTGTTGCGGGAAGGTGGACAACTCGCACTTGCGGATTTCTCTTGCTTTTCACTTGCACTGCAATTCCATTGTCTTCCGGATACGGTTCGGAAAGAACTTCAAATTCCTCACCATAAAGTCGAACTCGCCCCGATGTCGTATACCCAAGATGCTTGACCCGTGCACAAATTTCTAAGATGGATGGACTTTCAAGATTGCTCATGATAACCCCATTATACGTCCCAGCAACCGATCAGGACAGGGCCTCATCCCCTTGATTCCACGCATGATAGTAACGAAAGAAGATATTACCGTAGAGACGCAGCTGGCTGCGTCTCCCTACGGCCCGTTGGCTGTTGCCGAATCCCCTACGGGAGCGCTGCTCGCGCTCAACGCCGCCCTACTCTCGCGCTCTGTCTCCCGCCGCATCGTCTGTTGCAGCAGACTCCAGTCCCGCGCCACTACATTCTCCGAAACACCTCGCGCCGGACCATGCTTCAATTCCGCTTCCAGCCGCGCCGCCAGAATCCGTTCGACCATCTCCGGAGGCGCTGAGCTATCCAGCACGTTCCCCGCCGACGCGCCCAGCCGCACCAGATGCTGTTCCACCTGCAGCTTCAAAATTAACCCGCCCCGATCGTCGTACTCCGTTTTTGCCTTGGATTCCACCTTGGTCCAGGCTTTGTCCGCGCTCTCCGGGGAAGCCACCGGGCTCGCTTCCGCCAGCAGATGCTTCAACTGACGCTCGTAGGCCTTGCGATCTTCCTTGGAAATCGGCGTTTCCAGTTCGCCCCCCGGACTCAAGACCATGGCGTTCCGGTCCGGCCGGAAGACCGCAGCGCCGCCCGATGCGAAATACACCGCAAACACGCACCCCGCGAAGATCGGACTCACGATCGCGCTCGGCACAATGTAATGGCCCGACTTCAGAAACGATTCCACCACTCCTCGCGGAGCCGAACTCCTCGGCATGCTCCCCGGCACCTGCGCGATCACCATTCGCGACGTTTCCAGTTCCGGATGCCGCGCTTCGAACTTCACCAGCATCTTCGCGATCTGCTTGGGAGTCGTGATCCCCACATCCGCTATCACGCTCCGATGCAGCGTCTTCGGGTAATAAAAGTTGATGATTTCCTTCGCAAAATCCGCGCAGTTGTTCGATGCCAGGTGAAAGTGCGACCGATTTGGCGAGGAGTTCAATTTTTGAATGAGTGCCGCATCCTGCTCCGGCGTCGTCTCAAACTCGAACCCGTAAACGGTTCGATCGTACGACGTGCCGATCAGTTGATACCAGTTCCCTCCCGGAGTTTCTCCGTTCAAGCCATCCGGAATAATGTTCTCCAGGTAATTCCTGCGATAGTGGTCACGCAGGTACGCCACCATTTTCGTGTCAGCAAACAGCGGCACATCTTCCGCCCGCTCGACCGCATAAAGATAAGGAATGAGCGGCATGGCGAGCCAGTCATATGCGCCGACCCCGTCGTAGCGGCTGAGAACAATTCCGGGCTCGCCCGGTGCGCACGCCCGCAGCACCACCGGCGACTGAGCGCATATTGAGGAAAAATAGATTGCGGCGTGTCCCGTGCCGGTGAAAATGCGCATGTGCCCGTAAGGCTCTTCGAGTAGCAGCGTAGCCGATGCGTGCGCGCGCGGCGCGCCGCCCACAACCACAATCGTCAGAGCAACGACCGTGAGACGAACGATCTTCAGAGTGCAGAAAACGCGCCGCATGGATCGGATGTGGCGTGGAAACATATTCCCCCAGCTAGGGTTGAGCCCTGTCTGCTTAGAACCCAAGCGCCATTGATTAGTTGCTGATATAGGAGTGTCCGGTTGTAGCTGAATGAATACTGAGTGCGGGAAAAGGACCGAAAGTACTCCAGCCCTGTGCCCCAGTCACTGCTGGGTCCCCCACCTTTCGCGATTTTCGAAAGAGCCTGCCTGAGCGCAGTCGAAGGGTAGAATTCCACCGCTGTCAAACCCTTGGGACTTCCGCTCACTGCCAATTCGCATTATGCCGCTGCAGCCACCAGCATGGAAGATTCCACCGCGCCGCCGCATACTGCGGAAACACCGACCGCGAGCAGTTTTCGTTCGCCGTCCCCAAGTAATCGTACTCCGCTTTGTTACCCTTCAGGGGCGTCGACAAATATTGATCGACCGGCAAACTCCCCATGCCGCCTCCGCGCATATGCCGAATTTCAAACACGCTCCAATCCAGCGCATACAGAATCGCCAGACTGATCAGCGTATATTTCGCGGCATCTCCTAAGATTCGCACGGGGCAATGAGCATTCTGCGGGCTCATTGCTATCGTAAAGCATCAGACTGTGAATTCAGAACGTTATTGCCTCAGGCTAGTTCGAATATAAATAGCGCGATCCGTTGAAGTTCAAGCGGTGCACCGGCAACATAAAAACAGAGGGCGGAGCACATCTTCCCCGCCCTCCACAAACTTGGTTCTAATCGAATTCAGTTCTGGCCCGAATCTGCAGTCGTGCCCGAGCCCTGGCCCTTGTTGTGACGTCCATGCCAGTTCTGCTCCTTGCTCTGCATGACGTCCCATTTTTTCTGCTGATCCGAATTGAGCACTGCGCGGAGCTGGTCATTCGAAGCCTTGCGAATTCCCATCATCTTCGAACGGCGGTCAACCTGTGACGTCGACGAATCCGCTTTCACCGCGTCCATCTGCGATTTTTCCGAAGTCAGAATGTCCTGCACTTTCGGCTGCTGGTCCGCCGTCAGCTTCAGCTTCCTGGTCAGCTTCGCCGTCTTTTTCGCCGGATCGAAGTCGCCATGCCTGCCTCCTCTTTGGGATGATCCCGCAGTAGCAGACTGCGGATCGGCCGGCGCGCTATTCTGCGCCATCGCCGACGGCGCAATCGTGGCGACTGCTCCCGCCAGCGTCAACGCCATTAAGTATTGTTTCAACATATATTTGTTTCTCCTTTGCCTTTCGAGTGGCAATGATAAGAACCGCACTCGCCAAGCAAAGTTGCGACCCTTCCTGCGGTTTTACGAATCTTTACGCGCCTCGCGGCAAACCTCTTTATATCTAGGATATAAACGCGTTCCTAGCCGCGAACACATGCTCGATTTCCGGAGCAATCCAGATCAGGAAGAGGTTTCCAGTTTGCGCCACGCGCGCAGGTTGATTGCGTACAGCACGATGCAGAAGATATTCGCCGGAACGAATCCGGCCTGCTGCGTCCGGATCGCAATGACACAAATGATGACGCTATTCATGGCCGCCAGAACCCACCTTGCCAGCATCTCCGGCCCACCAGAATGGTCGAAACGATGGTCAGAACACACGAAACATAATCAGCCCGCAACACAGATGAAATCTCCCTGAGCACAATTCTGCTCAGAGCTGTCGTGGGCTTTCAGTAATCCCTGGACATTTTGGGAGTACGAAAGTAAGCAGCGAACTGTTTGATTTAAGACCGATGAATCGAGCGGTCTCCTCCGAAATACTTGATGCTCATTCTCGCCGGACTGCGGTAACATCGCCATCGAAAGGAGAACCGATGTGAAAGGCGCCAAGACAAAAAATGGGCTGTCAGCGGAACAACGTGAAGAACTATTCAGGGCACTGAAAGCCCGCTTTGAGAAGAATATGAGCCGTCATGAAGGTATCGAGTGGGCGAAAATAAGAGCAAAGCTGGAAGCCAATCCCGAAAAGCTCTGGTCACTCAGCGAAATGGAAAGAACGGGCGGTGAACCGGATATTATTGGTCACGATAAAAAGACGGGCGAATACGTCTTCTGTGATTGCTCGCCGGAAAGCCCGAAGGATCGCAGAAGTCTGTGCTACGACCGTGAAGCGCTGAACTCCAGGAAAGAAGCGAAACCGAAAAATAGCGCGATGGATCTGGCAGCGGCCATGGGAATGGAGCTCTTAACGGAAGAACAATATCGAGAACTGCAGAAACTCGGAGAGTTCGACACGAAGACGTCGAGCTGGCTGAGAACGCCCTCTGATATCAGAAAACTCGGCGGCGCCATCTTTGGTGATCGCCGCTTCGGCCGCGTCTTCGTGTATCACAACGGTGCCGAGTCTTACTACGCAGGCAGGGCGTTCCGTGGCTCGCTAAGCGTCTAGATTTCCGTAGCGCCGGCTTTCATGCACCTTGAACGGACCGATGGTGCCCCATTCAAGCCCGGTTTTGGCTTGAGTGGAGATGTTCATGTGCAAGCTCAAGCCAAGGACAAAGCCGAGAGGGAATAAGATGCCACAGCAATCACGAACCTTTTCTGATGGACCGATCAACGATCCGTTCGGCGGTCGACGACCAACCAGTCACGAACAGATGACAGGATTACCTTGGGATGCGTCGTATCACAACGGCGCAGCGCCCTGGGATATTGGCGAGCCGCAACCAGCAATCGTGCGTTTGGCATCGGCACGCGGGTTCGCAGGAGCGGTGCTCGATGCGGGCTGCGGGACCGGCGAGAACGCACTTCACATTGCTTACCACTCCGCTTCGCAGGGATTGTCGGTTCTGGGCGTTGACGTAGCTGAAACGGCACTCGCGATAGCCAGAGAGAAAGCAAACGCCAAGGCCAATCACGACGCCCGTGGGATCGGGGTTGAGTTCGCCGCGGCTGACGCGTTCGAGTTGCAGCGTTTGGGGCGCACGTTTCAGACAGTGCTCGACTGCGGACTGTTCCACTCCTTCGACTGCAACGGCAACGGCGACGACAATGAACGACAACGATACGTGGCGAGTCTCGCGTCGGTGACCGAGCACGGTGGAACGCTGTATGTGTTGTGCTTCAGTGATGATGGTCCCGAGACTGGCCCGCACCCGATCCGTCAGGAAGAGCTGAGAGCAGCGTTCAAGCCCAGCACTGGATGGAATGTCGCCGCTATCGAACCGGACCGGATCCAGACGAGATTTCACGGCCACGGCATACCGGCATGGCTCGCGACAATCAAACGAATCTAGCCCGGACTCCGGAACGGCAATTTCTTAGAGCTTCTCGCCGATGCTCTTTCCCTGCGTAAACAGCAGCAGATAGTCCGGCCCGCCCGCCTTCGAATCCGTGCCTGACATATTGAATCCGCCGAACGGATGCGCCCCAACCATCGCTCCCGTGCATTTGCGGTTCAAATAAAGATTGCCCACGTGAAATTCTCGCATCGCCCGATCCAGCTTTTCGCGCGAACTCGAATAAATCGCGCCCGTCAGCCCGAATTCCGTATCGTTCGCAATCTCCAGCGCGTGATCGAAGTTTCGAGACTTGATCACGACCAGCACCGGCCCGAAAATCTCTTCCTGCTCCAGTGTCGATTTCGGCGCAATATCGGCGATCACCGTCGGCTGGATGAAATATCCTTCGCCCGCCCCGGTCGCGCGCGCACCGCCTGTAATCAGCCGCCCTTCTTTCTTTCCGATTTCGATATACCGCAGAATATCGTTCATCGAGCCTTCGTTGATCACTGCGGCCATGCCCGGATTTGCCACCGGATCGCCCACGGTGACCTTTTCCACGCGCGCCTTCAGCTTTTCGAGGAACTTGTCATAGATCCGCTCGTCGATAATCGCGCGCGAGCAGGCCGAGCACTTCTGCCCCTGGAATCCAAATGCGGCCTGCGCCACGCCTTCGACCGCCGAATCGATGTCGGCATCGGAGTCCACGATGGTCGCGTCTTTCCCGCCCATCTCCAGCACGGTCCGCTTGATCCAGACCTGCCCCGGCTGCTGCGTCGCCGCCGCATGGTTGATGTGCAGTCCCACTTCGCGCGAACCCGTGAACGCGATGTACCGCACCTTCGGATGAACCACCAGCGCGTCGCCGAACGTCGCCCCGCCCCCCGGACAGAAATTCACTACACCTTCCGGCACGCCGCATTCTTCGAGTAACTCGACGAACTTCGCCGCAATCGTCGGGGAATCGCTCGATGGCTTCAGCACCACCGTGTTGCCGCACACGATCGAGGCCACCGTCATCCCCGCCATGATTGCGCACGGGAAATTCCACGGCGGAATCACCACGCCCACGCCCAGCGGAATGTAAGTCAGCGTGTCGCGTTCGCCCGGCAACTGGATCGGCGCTTCCGCCTTCGCCAGCCGCAGCGCCTCGCGTGCATAGAACTCGCAGAAGTCAATCGTCTCGGAAACATCGGCGTCAGCTTCCAGCCAGTTCTTCGAAACTTCAAACACCAGCCATGCCATGAATTCGAGCTTGCGCTCGCGCATCACGTCGGCCACGCGGAACAGCAACGCCGCCCGCTCTTCAAACGTCGTGTTCTTCCAGGTCGCGAACGCCTTCAACGCCGCGTTCACCGCCGGTTCCACGTGTTCTTTCCCGGCCTTCTGGTGGATGCCGATCACCTCCGACGGTTTCGCCGGATTGATCGACCGGATCTTGCCCTCGGTCTTGATCCGCTTCCCGCCGATGATCAGATCGTATTCGCGCCCCAGTTGCCCGCGCACCTTCTCGAGCGCGGAGTGCATCCGGCGCACATTTTCCGGCTTCGTAAAATCAACAAACGCCTGATTCTTAAACGGAACTTCATGTGCCTGCGATGGCGCGCGCGGCGGAGCTTCCATGGTTGCCATAAGATTCCTTTCCAGGACGGATTATCGAAGATTTCGAACACTCATTTTACACCTCGAAAGGAGCAGCTCTCAGCTCTCGGTTCTCGGTTCTTCGCTCTTAGCACACAGTGTGAGGTATTCCACCCGCAGCCTCACCCAACGCTGTCATCCGGAACGGAACGGGGACTTCACGAACGTGGAAGTTCCCGCGGAGTCGAAGAACCGCGACGCCGAGGCAAGAGGGCCGCAGGGAAGTCTCGCTCGAGATGTTCAGCCCTGTGGGTGACCGCAAATCCCCCCACCGGACTTCTTCTCCCGCGACAAATACCACCAGCCCACCGTGCATTTATTTTGAGAAGCTTGGTCTAATAGAATCATCGATTTAGCGGAAAATTCCTCGCAAAATCTTGAGCCCCAGTGAGTTAGAGGCAAGATCTTGAGCGAGTAGGAGTTAGCAAGACAAAATCGGAGTTTTTTGGACGTTTTCTGGATTCTTCCTGCCAAAATCTTGATTACAAATGATTTATTTGCAAAATCTCCCATGCAAAGGAGTTACGTGAGTGAAGGATAATATTCAGTGCTTCTCAGTTGTCAAAAGAGAGCGCGCAGATTGAACTGCTGACTTGATTGTAGAAGGGGCGAAAGTTGAGTCAAGAATTAAATGAACACCATGCCCGCGAGATGAGCTGTTTCGCCTGCGTCAGGCGTCGCAGGTAGTACTCGCGGGCTTTTTCAAGGCTTTTTCAAACCGAAAAGATACGCAGAATAGGGATGACGCGCAGGGTGCGTGGGGACATTCGCGAGCATTAAACCGGCGTGGGTGGGGCAACGGCCCTGCAATCACCGCCGACCCTTCATGCTCGGCGAAACCCGGCGATCGCACGAGCTTGCTCCTTATGTTTCGCCTTTTCTAAGGTCAGTGAGTGCTAGGGGGATGTTACAACAGCAATGCGTCCGGCCCCCCAACTCTGTGGTTTTCATTGACTTGCCCGTTTCACCCCGCGAGCAATGTGCCACCGAGTCAACCCCATCCGTAAGAACTTTCATCTTGACCGCAGATCCGCAGGGGAGGACAATTCTTCGGACTCTTGACTGCTGCGAGACTGCCTCCCCTAACGCGGCCATGTCGGGCATGTTTCTCCCAAACAAAACTGAAAAGGAAACTCATGAACCGCGCAACGCGATATCGGAGCTCGATTCCTGGAACTATGATTCCTAGAACCATGACTTTTGGCATACTGGCTGTGCTTTCCGCGCTGCTGCTGATCGCTGCTCGCCCAGTTCAAGCCCAAACCGAAGCCGTGCTCTACAACTTTGGCAGCCGACCGGACGATGGGTACTATCCCTATGCCGGCCTGACCTTCGATAAGAAAGGCAACCTCTACGGCACCACGTCAGAGGGCGGCGCTTACAGCGACGGCACGGTGTTCGAGGTGACCAAGGACGGCACGGAGAAAATCCTCTACAGCTTTGGCAGCCAGGCGGGTGATGGGGCCTACCCCTTTGCCGGCCTGATCTTCGATAAAGAGGGCAACCTCTACGGCACCACGTACGAGGGCGGCGCCTACGGCGACGGCACGGTGTTCGAGTTGACTGCGGCCGGCACGGAGACAGTCCTCTACAGCTTTGGCAGCCAGACGGGCGATGGGACTTATCCGTTCGCCGGTCTGATCTTCGATAAGAAAGGGAACCTCTATGGCACCACGATAAATGGCGGCGCTTACGGCGGGGGCACGGTGTTCGAGTTGACCGCGGCCGGCGCGGAGAAAGTCCTCTACAGCTTTGGCAGCCAGGCGGGGGATGGAGCCCGCCCCTATGCGGGCCTGACCTTCGGTAAGAAGGGCAACCTTTACGGCACCACGAAGGGGGGCGGCTCTGACGGCTCAGGTACGGTGTTCGAGTTGACCGCGGCCGGCACGGAGAAAGTCCTCCACAGCTTTTCCATCGA
>Ga0116121_1000122_pt1 | contig 42459 bp, 45 predicted proteins | sample June2015DPH_13_1_FD_89725 | JGI IMG/M metagenome (GOLD analysis project Ga0116121, IMG submission 89725) | Peatland microbial communities from SPRUCE experiment site at the Marcell Experimental Forest, Minnesota, USA - June2015DPH_13_10 | ecosystem: Environmental > Terrestrial > Soil > Wetlands...
GAGCGGCATCAAGTCCTTTTATGACTACGGATCGGTCGGCGTCGCGCCCCATCGGCCGTTTAAGATCATCTACGCCAGCCTTTACCGCGACGTGCGTCCCACTTTCGTTGTCGATATCACCGACCAGTTCGAAACGCGCTTCGCCTCTCTGATGGCCTACAAGTCGCAGTTCACCGATCAGGAAGCCGGTAGCGGTATCTTTCCCGCCCAAGCCGAAATCCGCGCTCGCATCGAATCCATGGCCCGTTTCTATGGAATGCTCGGAGGTGTCACCTATGCCGAGCCCTTCGTCCACAAAGAAGTTGGACTGGTCGATGATCTGTTGACGATTCCAGTCAAGTCGATCTGATCCACCATAAGAAAAAGGCGGGACCAAAGTCCCGCCAATGCATTTCTGTCCTTTGAGATTTCGTGTGCCCTCTGCGGTGAAAGCTCTCCCTAAGCCGCGACCGGCTTCTGCTCTTGCCCCGGAACGCGTTCCGCGAAGTTCACCGGAACATGCCGCCAAACCTGGATTGCGAGCACGACGGTCGTCGCGAGCAAGAGCGCTCCAACGGCCACATGGACAACCGTCGCCACCACCATCGGCAACTCCGGTTGCGCCGCATCTTTTCCCCACATGACGCGCGTAATAAAGGCGAGGAACCCGAGGCACAGTTGCGCGACCATCAGCCCCAGCATCATCACCGCCGGACGTTTCACCGCTTCCACTTCCGGATACACCGAGATGGCACGAATCGCCGTCCATGACAAAACGATCGCAACCACTCCCGCGTGCACCACGTGCGGCCACCAGCTCATGCCGTGATGCCGGAACATCGCCCCCAGCAGCAACTGTACATAGAGCACAAAAATGGACAACAAGGTCAGCGTGAACAGGGAAGGACGGCGCGAATCAAATTCCACCCGAGGCTGTTCCTCGACCCACCGTCGTCCCGTAAACACCGCAATCGAAACCGCGATACAGAAAAACGTCTGCGCTACCGCCGCGTGCGCGCTCGAGATCGGAGCCGGAAGAAAAAACAGCACAGTCAGCCCGCCCAGAACTCCCTGCGTAATGACCGTTCCCAGCGCCCCTAACGCCAGTATTCGGAGCCAGCGCCGCTTATCTGCTCGCCACGTCCAGACTGCCAGAATGATCGTCAGCAGTCCCACAAACTCGGCCACCATGCGATGACCGTGCTCATACTTCACTCCGCCAACCATATGCGGCATTTTGTAAAACGATCCGAAAGTGGTGGGCCAATCCGGGACCGAAAGCCCAGCGTCATTGCTGGTAACGAGCGCACCCGCGACGATCAAGAATAGCGTGATACTTGCCGTGAAAATGGCAAAACGGTGCAGACCCTGGTTGTATGGAAGTTGAATTCCTTTCAGCATGGCCCCTCTGGAAACGGCACGGCCCCAGCCGCCAAACCCGTTTCGGAACGCATCATTCTAGCAGACAAGGGCCGCCCAGTTGTGCTCCGGAAACAGCAACCGCACCGCACTAAACCGGCCGTGGCGGCGCGTCCGGGCGCGGCGACTGGATCGCTTCGATAATGGCATCGGCAAACTCGGAAGTTCCCGCCTTACCCCCCACATCCCGGGTCAGTTTGCTCTGGTCGCGGTAAACGGCGTCAATCGCGTTGCGGATCTGCCACGCCGCATCGGCTTCTCCAAGATGGCGCATCATCAGCAGTGCCGAGCGCAGCACCGCCGTCGGGTTGGCAATGTTTTTCCCCGCAATGTCCGGCGCCGATCCATGCACGGCTTCGAAAATCGCGCACTCATGCCCGAAGTTTGCCCCCGGGACCAATCCCAGCCCACCCACCAGCCCCGCGCACAGGTCCGAAACAATATCTCCGTAGAGGTTTTCGAGCAGCAACATGTCGTACTGATAGGGATTCATCACCAGTTGCATGCACGTGTTATCCACAATGTGCTCGCCATAAGTAATCTCCGGATATTCCTTCGAAACCTTCCGCGAACACTTCAAAAACAGTCCGTCCGACATCTTCATGATGTTGGCTTTATGGATACAATGAATCTTCTTGCGATTCGTTTTGCGCGCGTGCTCAAAAGCAAAACGCGAAATCCGCGTCGACGCCTTTTCGGTGATGATCTTCAGGCTCTCCACCACGCCCGGGATCACCTCGTGCTCAATCCCCGAATAAAGCCCCTCGGTGTTCTCGCGCACAATGATCAGGTCAATGCCGGGATACTTCGTCGGAATGTGCGGCAGATTGCGAATCGGACGAAAATTGGCAAAAAGCTCGAACTTCTTCCGCAGCTCGACGTTGATGCTGGAAAACCCGCCCCCAATCGGCGTAGTCACCGGCCCTTTCAACCCGACCCGCGTCCGCTCGATCGATTCGGTCAGTTCCTTGGGAATGTATTCGCGGTATTTTTCAAAAGCTTCGCTGCCGGCCGCAAAGCTTTCCCAGTCGAATTTCACGCCGGTTGCTTCAAGAATGCGAACGGTGGCCTGAATCACTTCCGGCCCAATACCGTCGCCAGGGATCAAAGTAACTTTATGAGTCATAAAAAGTCGTTGCTCAAAGGCTAATTTCTATTTCTACATCAACCTCGTTGTGCTAATTCGTGTCTCTATATCAGCTTTGAAAGTGCGCGGCCTGTTTAGCTCCTGAGGGAAGTTCTTGGAGCGATGCGAAACTCCACTCATTAAAGCCGACGTAATTGAAATGAAGATTGAACTCGCTGCACATCCACCCATGAAAACACCGTGTAAACTGCGCAGAAATCCGTATGCCTACTTCGGTACACTCTTGGTTTTCGGTTCAGCAGCATCTTTCGCTTTCAGCAGATCTTTCAGCTCAGTCATGAATTCCTGCACGTCCTTAAAGTCCAGATACACCGACGCGAACCGCACATAAGCGACCTTGTCATAGCGGCGTAGCCGGTTCATAATCAGCTCGCCGATCTCGCTCGTCTTGCGTTCACGCTCGGCCGATTCGATCACGAACGTCTCCGCTTCATTCACAATCTGCTCGAGCTTGCTGATCGGCACCGGCCGTTTTTCACATGCACGCATCAGCCCGTTGAGCACTTTCTGCCGGTCGAACCGCTCCCGCCGCCCGTCTTTTTTGACCACCATGTATGGGATTTCGTCGATGCGCTCGTAGGTCGTAAAGCGCTTCTCGCATTTCAGGCACTCGCGCCGACGCCGAATCGAATCTGCTTCCTTGCTTTCGCGCGAGTCGACGACTTTATCGTTTTCAAAGCCGCAAAAGGGGCATTTCATGAGTGTTTGAGTGTACCCATGATTGTAGCAGTTGAGGAATTAGGTATTCAGACCACGCGTCATTCAACCGGAATCATCGCACCAGGAGCTGTATTCCGAGCGAGCACCGGGACTGATTCGGCAAGCTTCAAACCCCGGAGGGGGCTAGCCTCTCACCGCTTCAACGTCTCCAGCACTTCTGCTTCCTCGGCTTCCGCGCTCTCCGCCGACAACTTCCTTAGCGACAGTCGCTCCCGATGAGCCAGCAGCAGCCCCACCGGAACCACCGCCACGAACGTAACCAGCCAGAGCATGATCCCGCAGCTCACCGCCAGTTCTTTCGGCGCGATGTGGAACACGTGATCCATGGCGCTGATCGTCGCCAGTTGCGATCCGCCTCCCACGCCCGGCAATTGCACCATCGACCCGATCATGCTCGACCCCATCAGCAGCAGAACCTTCGTCGTGCTCATCAGGTGCATCGGCGCCCCGTAGGCTGTCGTCACTTCTTTATAAGAAAGCGCGATGACCCACCACATCAGCACCGACACAGCCGACAATTGTAGAAACGCCATCGGCCCATGAATGGTATTGAGCCCCATCGTGAATTCCCGGATCTTCTGCGCAATCCGGTGCCCCAGATTTTCCGCCAGGTGTGCAAACCGTTCTTCTACCCAGCGCGCAATCCGATTCCCTCGGTTAGCAATCAGCACCGCCGCCGTAAGGAGTCCGAACACGAGCGCGATCAGCATGTATCCCGTGAGATAGATCCAGCGCTTCACATCGGGCGGCGCAGCCAGGGCAAATGCATGCAACTTGGATGGCAGAAAAATCCCTCCCACCATCAGCACCGTGAACCCGCCAATGTCGAATATCCGCTCCACCGTCCACACTGCCACCTGCGACGCGAAACTCAAATTCGTGTGCCGCGCAATCAGATACGGACGAATTAACTCTCCGGGACGCCCCAACAGCGCCAGTCCCGTGAATCCGATCACAGTAGGCGGCACAAGCCCTAACAAGGAAGCCTCCTTCTGAACCGGCCGCAGAAAGATCTTCCAGCGCACCGCACGCAAGAAATATGCGAAATAGATAAGGGCAACAGCGTGGAAAATGTGCCGCCAGATCAGGTTGAAATGCAACAGAAGGGCCCAGTCGAAGTTTCTCCATGTGCGAAACTGCAAGAAAACAAGCCCCACCAGCAGCAAGAACACGACCGCGTAAGCCAGGTATTTTTTATTTTTCATTTTGTGCGGAGCGAATTCGCAGGCAGGCACACGGATATCGGGCACAGCCCTATTTGAAGGTAAACGACCGAGCACGCAGGGTCAACGTCCGCAAGCGGCCCAATCTGGGTGTTCATTCTGTAATTGGAGTCCTTCGGCAAACGAGTTCAACGCGGAGAGCCCGCAGCAGAATTCACGGCTACCTGCGAAGCGGCAGGCTTGCTGGTGCCAGACGCAGTTTGGACAGAAGCTTTAGCGGATCTCGTTTTTCTCCCGCTCCTGCGTGGCCCTTTCTTTGCCGCCACACTTCCGCTCCGCGCCCGTTCCGCTTTTTCCTGAGCCGTCTTCTTTGTGTTGTACTCGTGCACAATCCGCGCTACATACGCGCGCGTCTCGTGAAAAGGAGGAACGCCGTTGTACTGCTCCACGCGCTGCGGTCCGGCATTGTAGGCCGCCAGCGCCTTGATCAGGTCGAAGTCATAGCGTTCCAGCAGTTCGCGCAGATACCGGCTCCCACCCCCAACATTTGCCTCCGGATCGAACGCATCCCGCACGCCGAGTTCGCCCGCCGTTGAAGGCATCAGTTGCATCAGCCCCTGCGCCCCCTTCGGCGAAACCGCGCGTGCATTAAATCCGCTTTCCGCATGAATCACGCTATTCACCAGATCAGGATCAAGGTGATATGTCGCACTGGCGGAATTCACGACCTGATTCAGATCCATCGGCTTCAGGTCGAGTTGATTCAAGTGGGTAATCGCAGTGGCAGACGCCGCAGTCGAAATCGCGGGCACTGCCGGCGCCGAAAGGTCCTTCTCGTACCCAGTAATCTCGGCCGTCGATACGTCAGTAAAGCTTGAGTCGTCGCTCGAGAGAAAAAGCCGCGTCGTCTCGCCCATCACAACGTGATGGTCATGCCGGATCGTGAATCCATTGCGAAGCATGGCAATCTCGGACGCTTTGACTGACCCGGCAAACGAAAGGAGGACGAACGCGCAAAAAACTGCGGCCAACAAGTTCCCCGGCAGATTTGCCATTCGTCTCATCGGCTATACCTATTTAGTCCCCACCGCCTCGAGCCCTTTTCCATCTAACACAAACTCGATCGCCGCTGCCACCCCACTCTCGGCATTCGATCGGGTGACAGTCCAGCCGCGTCCCAGCAATTCTTGCGACGCATTCCCCATGATAAAGGGTTGTCCCGCGAAAGCGAGCATCTCAATATCGTTGTAGTTATCACCAATGGCCATGACCTGTCCGCGCCCAATCCCGCGATAATTTGCCCAGCGCTCCAGCGCGTGCCCCTTCGAACAGCCTGCATTCAATACATCAACAATCGAAAGATCGCGCCCCGGATACTCCGTCCTCAGCACCGTAATCGGCAGCCCGCAACTGCCCAGTACTCCCAGCGCTCGCTTCATCCGTTCGACCGGCCCGCAGAACATCGCCTGCACCGGATCGGTCGTCAACGAATCCTCCAGCGGCGCCACAAACTGGATGTACTCCATATTTTTTTCCAGCCACCTGCGAATGCTTCCCTCTAGCTCCCGCAGGTGTTCGAGCACAATCACTCCAGCCTCATGGTTGTCGAATGTAAGAACGGTCTGCCCCCGGAATTCTTGCATCACCTTTACCAGTTCCCGGCACGTAGTCTGCGGCATCAAGTCCCGGTGAAAAGTCTCCCCGCCGAGCGATCGCGTGATCGCCCCGTTCGAACTGATCAGCCACAGATCAAACCCCAGTTGTTGTGCAATCGGCAACGCGAACGCATGCCGCCGTCCGGTCACAAGGATCACTTCAATGCCCTGGCCATTCGCGCGCCGCAGCGTGGCGAGGTCGGTCTCAGAAATCTGGAATTGGGGATTCAGCAGGGTACCATCAATATCAATGGCAATCAGGCGCAGGGAACTGGCGGTCACGCTTGATTTTAACATTCCGTGTGGCGCGGGTATTCCTGCCCGCGTTCCCCTGAATGGCTCTCCGTGAAAAAGTTTTCCACTGTGTCCCTTCGCGGTGAAAGCCTTCCCGGATCGAGTCATGCCCGCCCACCAAGGTCTCCGCCCATTCCCGCCACTCTCGTGCAACAATGCTCACCACGGAGGCCTTCATGAAACTCACATTCCTTCTCCTGTTCCTAACCCTGCTGCCAGCCACACTCCCCGCGCAAACCGCCGCTGAGAATTCCGGTAAGCCATTTGTGATCGAGTACTACTACAAAACCAAATGGGGCTACGCCGATGAGTTCCTCCAGCTCTTCAAGAAGAATCATTACCCGCTCCTCAAAAAGCAGGTCGAAATAGGCCGCATGCTCAAAGTCTGGATGGACCAGCCCCGCTATCACTCCACCGAAGACGGCCGCTGGGATTACCGCGTGACCATCGTCTTCAAGAACTCGGCTGCCGCCAACGAGCCTTTCGACGAAGACGCCCTTAAGAAGCAGCTCTGGCCCGACCAGCCCACCTATTTAAAGGAAGAGCAACGTCGCTTCGCCATCCTCGATGGTCATTGGGACGTTCCGATCAAGACCGTGGAACTGGACACGAAATAAGGGGAGACACGCGGCCGCTGCGTCCATGCCGTTTGCGCAACCACCCTGGACATGGTCTGAGCTTGGCCGCGTGTCGACTCACTTTTCCATTCGACCGATGGAATCGCCGGTTCGAGACCGCTTTCCGCACTTTAGCTGTCGGCGTTTGCTAAATCGCTTCCAATGCGAGAATATAACCTGGCAGCTCGGTGACCAGCCACCGTCACCAGGAAAGGCGAGTTCATGTACCAGAAGCAACCCGGAGTGTTCATGGCCGACTGGTGGGATGCGGACGGCCGCCGTCATCGCAAACAATTCTCAAGCTCGCAAAAAGCCAAGGAACATGAGCATCGCGAAACCGCCCTCGCGCATGCCGAACGCGCCAGCCGGGAAATGAAACTGGCTCGCGGAGGTGGCAGAATCCAGTCCTCCGAGAAGACGCCTGTCGCCTCCATTGCGCCCGCCAAAGGCAAACTCGGCGTCATGATTCCCGGCATGGGCGCTGTCGCCACTACGTTCGTCGCTGGCGTCGAAGCCGTCCGCAAGGGCATCGCGTCGCCCATCGGCTCGCTCACCCAGATGGGCACCGTCCGCCTTGGCAAGCGCACCGACGGCCGCTCGCCCAAGATCAAGGAATTCGTTCCTCTCGCCGGACTCAACGACCTCGTCTTCACCGGCTGGGACATCTTCGAGGACAACATGTACGCCGCCGCCCGCAACGCCGGCGTCCTCGAGCGCGACCTCCTCGACAAAGTGAAGTCCCGTCTCAGCTCCATCACGCCCATGAAAGCCGTCTTCGATCACAACTACGTCAAGAAAATCGATGGCCCCAACGTCAAGAAAGGGAAGAATAAGCTCGACCTCGCCGAACAGCTCCGCCAGGACATTCGCGATTTCCGCAAATCAAGCGGCGCCAGTCGTCTGATCACCATCTGGTGCGCCTCAACCGAATCCTTCATCGAACCAACCGCCGCTCATCAATCCGTGAAGTCGCTCGAAAAGGCGATGAAAGAGAACGACGAGAACATCGCCCCCTCCATGATCTACGCCTACGCTTCGCTCATGGAAGGCGTCCCGTTCGCCAATGGCGCGCCCAACCTCACCGTCGACATTCCCGCCATGCACGAACTGTCACGCGAGCGGGAAGTGCCGATTTGCGGCAAGGACTTCAAGACTGGCCAGACTCTGATCAAGACCGTGCTAGCTCCCGCCTTCAAGGCACGCTTGCTCGGCCTCAGCGGCTGGTATTCGACCAACATTCTGGGCAACCGCGACGGCGAAGTCCTAGACGATCCAGGCTCCTTCAAGACGAAAGAAGAATCCAAGCTCGGTGCCCTCGAACACATTCTCCAGCCCGCCCTGTATCCCGAACTTTACGGCAACATCTTCCACAAAGTTCGCATTAACTATTACCCGCCGCGCGGGGACAACAAAGAAGGCTGGGATAACATCGACATCTTCGGATGGCTCGGCTATCCCATGCAGATCAAAGTCGATTTCCTTTGTCGCGATTCCATCCTAGCCGCGCCCATCGTCCTCGACCTGGTCCTGTTCCTCGATCTCGCGCAGCGCACTCCCGAACTGAAAAAGCTCGGCATCCAGGAGTGGCTAAGCTTCTACTTCAAGTCACCCATGACCGCCCCCGGCCTGTATCCCGAGCACGACTTGTTTATTCAGTTGATGAAGCTGAAAAACACCCTGCGGCATTTGAAGGGGGAAGAGTTGATCACGCATCTGGGACTGGAGTATTACGACTGAGGGAGAGCTAGCTTGTGTGGTGACGGGCCTCTGGCCCGTCCTGCACTTCTTGACGGACGCCGCTGAGCACTCGAAAGGCGAAAAATTGAAACAGTAATGTTGCCGCACCCGCGATAACTACGCGAATATGGAACGACGACTTCGTATAGTGCGCTAGCAGTTCTGGCAAGAATGAACAAAGCGCGACGGCTACAGTGCGGATAATCAGGGCGGGCTTGTCAATCGGTCCGTCGGGCTCCGGCCGAATCGCGGTGTTGTCGCTTCTCCACGCTCGCACACTGAGCGCAAGCGAGCCGACAACGAAGATAACGAGCAGAAAGATGCCCAAGGGCTCACCTCTCGAACTAAGTGTAAATGTGTAGATTGAGCATTACCACACCGTCCTAACCAGCGGACTCCTTCGTATCCGCTCATCTCGCGTCACCAGCGTCATCCCCTCCGCCCGCGCCGTTGCCCCAATAATCCGGTCCGCAGGATCATGTGGATAATCGTCGGGGAACTGCGTAGCTAATACGGCGATCTCCGGCGTAATCGGCCGTACTGTTACTCCGTCCAGAAATCTGAGCAACGAAGCCTCGACCGTACCGTATCCCTGGACTCTCCCATTCGCAATCTGCCAAGCGACTTCGTAGGCTGATATGGCCGATACCGCTACACCACCGCCGACCCGCGCGCGACGAATTGCTGTGGCAGCGGCGCCCGATAGGCGTCTTGAATCAGAGACGGCCCAAATTAGTACGTGGGAGTCGAGCAAAATCACTTAGTTTCCCACCCTTCGATGGGAGACTCGATATCACCCACCACCTTGTACACTCCATCGAGCCTGCCGATCCAGTCATCTTTCTTCTTATCTACAACCGGCACCAGCTTTGCCACCGGCTTCCCGCGCTTGGTGATAACGATCGGCTGCCGCGTCGACCGCACGTCTTCCATCAGCGCCAGGCACTTTGCCTTGAACTCTCCCGCCGCAATTGTCTTCATGGTCATATCATAACATGCATGGTCATATCGAAATGACCATGGACAGGAGCAACGAAACTGTGTGCCCTGTCTTTGGGTGGGACAGTGTTTTCAGCGCTGCGATGAGATTATCTGGTTTGAGGGGCTTTAGCCGCCGAGGTCGGGAGATCTACTCATCCATCTCCCACGCCCTCTTCATCCACTTCTTCAACTCCTCATCAATATCCGCCTTCACCTTCACCTCAATCCGCCGCGTGATCCGATCCTTCTTCTCAAACCCGCCCGTATCAATCAATCGCTTCGGCGTCTTCATATTCCCCAGAGCCAGCCCCACATCCATCCGCGTATTCGTCGACGCCTTCAAATTCGCAAAAACATGATTGCGATACAGCGATACCGCGGTCTTTCCGGGCGATGCCTTCCCACCCAGCCCAAGCGCGATTTTCAGCAGCTCATCATAAAGCGGACGCAATGCCGCGCGCGGCCCCGAAAACATGGCTTCAACCCATTGCTCCGCCGCTTGCAAGTACCCTTCTGGAGTGTCGTCTTCCGTACCCTTACCCTCCGCCCGTTCCGCAATGCAATTTGCGGAATTCGTGCCCAGCCCATGCTCCTTCTTCAACCACTCCCGCCGTTCCTTCTCCGTCGCAGGCCCTGATTTCCGCGTCAACTCGATCCATTCTTCCACCGACCGCCCAGTTTTCTGCGGCAACTCCCGAATCCACTTCTGCACCATGGCAATGCCAGGATGAACGCTGTATAAGGATTTCCCAGCCTTAGCAGCCGACATCACTCACCTCCATCAAAGAAACAAAATGAGCCAGTCCCACCCATCGCTTTTCTCCGTGCCCCCCGTGGTTATCGCTTTTTTCTCAGCCGAACCAGATCGGCCAGCCATCATACCCAATCCTCCCGCTTCTCAGGATAAAATCACACGATGCCTGAGAGGAAGAAGAAAGCCGGAGCCGGACACGGCACCGCCTATGTGCGCCTTCAGAAGAATCATTGTTTCGCCTGCGGCAAGAACAACCCCGACGGCATGATGCTGCGCTTCACCTACGACAAGGAGCGCAATCGTTTCATCTGCCGCTTCCGTCTCGGGAAACGCTACACCGGTCCTCCTGGACATTGCCACGGAGGCATCATCGCCACCATCCTCGACGAAGCTATGGGCAAGGTGAACAAGCTTCATCAGGTCGTCGCCCTGACCTCCGAAATCACCGTGCGCTACCTCAAGCCGGTCCCGCTGAATAAACCTCTGCGTGTCGAGTCCCACGAGGAAGAAGTCGCCGGACGCCGCCACATCAACGTCGCGGAAATCCTGAATCAGAAAGGCGAAATCCTGGCCCGCGGCCGAGGCCTCTTCATCGCTATCGATCCCCACAAAATGTTCGCCAGATTCGTGGATCGCTAAGCCGGGAAGGGAAGATCGAAGACCGAGCGAACCATCCGTGTCTGGCGGCGAGCGGCGAATACCCGGCGACCACTCTATGATCCTGACGGTGACTGCAAGCTCAGACATACGCGCCCACATCTCGCGCCGGAAGGGCTTCCTTCCAACCCTCCCGATCTTTGTTCGATGGCTTGTCCTCGGTGTGGCGCTTCTCTGGTTGCTTGCCGCGCTCACCCTTCTGGCCGCCCGGTGGATCGATCCTCCATCAACCGCGGTGCACATCCAGCGCCGCTTGCAGGCCTGGGCTCACCACAAACCGTATCGCGAACACTACCGGTTTATTCCGCTCAGCCAGATCTCGCCCGATCTCCAGCACGCCGTGATCGCGGCAGAGGATGCGCGCTTCTACCAGCATCACGGGTTCGATTGGCACCAGATCCAAATCGCCGCCGAAGACGACTTGGAGGGCGGACGCTCTCGCGGAGCCTCCACCATTACGCAGCAACTCGTAAAAAACCTGTTCTTCGGAACCGCCCGCTCTGTCCTTCGCAAGGGTGCGGAGTTCACCCTGGTACCAGTGGCCGAAATCGTTCTTGGCAAGCAGCGCATTCTCGAGCTCTACCTCAACGTGGTCGAATGGGGTCCCGGTATTTATGGAGCTGAGTCGGCCTCCCGTTATTACTACGCAACCCCGGCCCGCAATACTGGCCGGCAAGACGCGGCTCGGCTCGCCGCGATTCTGCCAGCTCCCCTGAAGCGGCGGCCCGAGCGCATGAATCACTACAGCGAACTCATCCTTGAGCGAATGCGCCAGATGGGTTGGTAATGGTGAGCACGCATACTTTGCGCCGCTTCGTTACAGGCAATGCGATTTGTTTCTGTAAGGATCCGTTTCGTCCTAGTGTCCTGTCCCGGAAATACGCACGACAAGTTCTGGTGCTTTGAAAGGGCGCGGCTTCAGCCGCGCCGTGCTGAGCATTTGAAAACAGCGGCTTTAGCCGCTGAGGGAATGGAACCCTGACACGCGGATGAGGATAGAACTTATGTCGTGCATTTCCGGGACACCACACTTAGGAGGCTGCGGGAAAACTCACGAATGCCTGTGCCATTGTGGAAGAGCGGCCCTTTAGAGATCACTACCCGAACGCATTCCCCGTAAGATCTCTGATTGACTTCCGCTCGTCGAATATCCCCGCCAGTTCCTCGACTCCTCGCCGGATCTCTTTTGGACCAATCGCGGCAAACCCCAATACCAGCCCATTCCCCGGTGCACGCGCAGAGTAATACCTCCCCAGCGATTTCAGCTCGACATCTCTTTTCGCCGCCGCTTCCACAACCTTATCCGCATCGAATCCTTTCTGCATGCAGCCAACGGTCTGCAGTCCGGCTTCTACGTTCGAAATCTCAATTGCGCCCGCAAGTTTTTCATTCGCTGCTTTCAGCAGAACCCCGAGCCGTTCCGCATAAACCTTGCGCATCCTCCGGATGTGCCGCGCAAAATGCCCTTCGTTGATGAAGTCGCACAGCACCGCCTGCCCCAGCAGCGGCGGATGGTGTGTGCTCACCGACTGCGCCGCCGCGAATACATCCACCAGTTCCGGAGGCACAACCAGGTATCCCAGCCGCAGCGCCGGGAACATCACTGCGCTGAAACTCCCGCCGAAGATAACCACTCCAGCGCGATCCAGTCCCTGCAGCGCCGGCACCGGGCGCCCCGAATACCGGTACTCGCTGTCATAGTCGTCTTCAAAGATGAACACGCCCGACTTCCGCGCCCATTCCAGCAACCTCAGCCGCCGCCGCAGGCTCATCGTCACGCCCAGAGGGAACTGGTGCGCCGGCGTCACATACACGAGCTTCGGAGAGGGGTAGCGCTCAATTCCATACTCAAGATCGAGCCCTTCTTGATTCACGGGAACCCGGCAGATCTTCGCCCCGGACGCCTGCAACACGGCCGCCGCCGCCGGATAACCCGGTTCTTCGATCCACGCCGGATCTTCGGGATTCAGCAGCAACCGCGCCGTGCGGTCCAGCCCCTCCTGCGCGCCCGATACGATCAGCACTTGATCGGCTGTGCATTTCACGCCCCGCGACGTGTTCAGGTATTCGGCAACCGCTTCGCGCAGCGGACGATATCCCAACGTCTCGCCTCCCGCCAGTAGCCTGGCCGATGCCCGCCGCAGCCGGCTTGCCGCCACTTGTCCCCAAAGCGACGTCGGAAACAGATCGAGCGCCGCCTGGTTGGCGCGGAACGCCCGCACCGGTCCAGCCGGTACCGGACGAAACGGTTGCAACCGCTTGGCATAGGAGGAGAGCGAGATGCGCTTGTGCGGCAGCCGCCGTTGCGCTCCCGAGTCAGTCGGTCGGCGTTGTGCGCTCATCTCCGGAGCGTGCAGCAGCTGTTCCGGAAGAACCTCGCTCACATAGGTTCCCGAGCCGCTTCGTCCCTCCACATAGCCCTCGGACTTCAGTTGCTCGAATGCTGTGATCACAGTCGTGCGCGAGAGTCTGTAGGATTCCGCCAAATCGCGCGTGGCCGGCAGCCGAGCCCCGGGATGTAATCGTCCCTCCAGAATTGCCGCTCGTAACTGCTTGTAAAGCCAGTCGTAAAGGGAAACTCCCGCCACCGGCGCAGGAAGACTCAACGGCAGCGATGTGGTCTCGCGAGGCATGACTAAGCGGTATGGTCCATTGATGGTAAATGGACGTTTTGAGAATACCACTCTTCATGTACCCTAACCCTGTTCCCAACTGAAGGGGGAGATCACATCATGTCGCAAAATAACGGGCATTCGAACAACGGAAATACCAGCCTTCGTCTGAAGACGGGCTTGGCTGAGATGCTGAAGGGCGGCGTCATCATGGATGTCACGGACGCCAAGCAAGCGGAAATTGCGGAGAAGGCAGGCGCCGTCGCCGTCATGGCACTCGAACGCGTACCGGCGCAAATCCGCGCGGAGGGCGGCGTTGCGCGCATGGCTTCGCCGAAAAAGATTCGCGAGATCATGGCGACCGTCGACATTCCGGTGATGGCCAAGTGCCGCATCGGCCATTTTGCGGAGGCGCAGATTTTGCAGGAACTCGGCGTCGATTACATTGACGAGTCCGAAGTACTGACGCCTGCCGACGAAGCCCACCACGTCGACAAGCATGCTTTCACGGTTCCGTTTGTGTGCGGCGCACGCAATTTGGGCGAAGCCCTGCGACGCATTGCCGAAGGCGCAGCTATGATACGCACCAAGGGCGAGGCTGGCACGGGTGATGTAGTGCATGCGGTAAAACACATTCGCCAAATTGTGCAGGAGATGAAGATTCTCACCGTGCTCGGCGAAGAAGAACTGTATGCGAAGGCCAAGGAGCATGGCGCTCCGTATGAACTGGTGCGGATGGTCGCGCGCGACGGCAAGCTGCCGGTACCGAATTTTTCGGCGGGCGGAATCGCCACGCCAGCCGACGCGTCATTGGTCATGCAGTTAGGCGCCGAAGCGGTGTTCGTGGGCTCGGGAATCTTCATGAAAAACTCGACCGAGTTCGCCGATCCAGTCGAAGCCGAGAAACGCGCGAAGGCAATCGTGCAGGCCGCCACGCACTACAAAGACCCTAAGGTGCTACTTGAGGTGAGCGAGGATCTGGCTGGGGCGATGAAGGGTCTGGCGATTTCGGGGCTGGACGAAGCCCATATGCTGCAGACCAGAGGATGGTAGGCCGGACTCTTCTTGCACACGCATAGTGGATTGATCAATATTGATGCGTCCCCGGCTTTGGGAAGAACGACTCTGAGTGAACGACGAAGAGTAACATCGAGCGATCACTATGACCATCGGTGTCCTGGCCCTGCAAGGCGATTTCGACGCGCACCGCCGCCGGCTCGAAGAGCTGGGCGCGAAGGTTGTGCTCGTCAAGAAACCGGAGCAGCTCGATTTGATTGATGGACTGGTGATCCCCGGCGGCGAGTCTGGCACGTTTCTTAAATTGCTGGGCAAAGAAGGATTTGCGAAGCTGCGAGAGTTCGTCCGCCTGAAACCGACGTTCGGCACATGCGCGGGTGCGATCTTACTTGCATCAGAAGTCGAGAACCCGAAGCAGGCTGGCCTGGGCGCGCTCGACATTACAGTGCGGCGCAATGCCTATGGACGCCAGATCGACAGCTCGATTCGCGAAGGCCGATTCCGCGACCATCCGATCGAGATGGTCTTTATTCGTGCGCCCAAGATTGAACGCGTCGGCAAAAACGTGGAAGTGATTGGCACGGAAGGAAACGATCCGGTGCTCGTGCGGCATGGCAAAACGCTGGCAGCGACGTTTCACCCGGAGTTAAGCGACGACCCTCGCATTCACAAATATTTTCTGGAATTGGTTGCAGGGTGAGCGAGACCGAATCGCTTATGGTTCGATGAGTGCACGAACCTCACGCCCAGACGGCGCGTGCCCAAAATCGCTGTATGTAGGGCATCGCACACTGAACAGGAACGAACGGAATTGCAGGAATCCCGAGGGCTCTCGGGCAAAGACAAAGCTTACTTCGAAAAGCGATTACGAATGAGTGTTGCCAGACCCACCAGCCCTCCACCCAACGCAAACAAAACGCCGGGTTCAGGTACGGCGGAGGCGGTCACGACATGGGGAGCTGCAAAGGAATTTGTCGCCAGTACTAAAACAACAACTACAGGGGCCAAGTTGCGCACGGGTCACTCCCTTTCGTCCTTAACAGTCGCAACTGGCTTTCCACTCCTGGTGGATTTATAAACCATTCACAACTGTCTTGTTGCGCCCAAAATAGAGGGGTTTTGCAACAGGCGTTCTGCCTGACTCAAGTCACTGGATGGCGCGTTGCGCAACCCTTTGCACTGTTTAAGAACTGCAGCTTCCCTCGCGCGATGCGAGGCTTGAGCCGTTCCAGTATGCTGTGACATTCCGATTCACCACTCTCCATGGAAGCTCCCGAGCTTGAAGTCAGTCCCGTCACGTTTCGGTCCTACCTCCGACTGGTCGGCGGAAACCAGAATTTTCGCCGGCTCTGGGGCGCGCAGGTGGTCAGCGAAATCGGGGACTGGTTCTACACCCTCGTCATTTACAACCTTTTGCTTCAGTTAACCGGGCGCGCGGGGTCCGTCGCTTTAGCTCTGGTGCTGCAAGTATTGCCGCAGACGCTGATCGGCCCCACTGCCGGCGTCGTCAATGACCGGCTGCGGCGCAAACAAGTGATGATCGCCGCCGACATCGGCCGCATGGCAATCGTCCTCTGCATGTTGTTCATCCGATCGAAGCAGATGGTGTGGCTCGTCTATCCACTGCTTATGGCGGAGACTTTACTGGTCGCATTCTTTGAACCTGCGCGCAACGCAATCATTCCGAATCTCGTCGCGCCCGAAGATATCGTCGTTGCGAACACCCTTTCGTCTACGACCTGGTCGGTCAACCTGATGCTCGGCGCGACGCTGGGAGGTGTGGTTGCGGCTCTATTCGGGCGTAACGCGGTTTTCCTGCTTAATGCATTGTCGTTTGTGGCCTCGGCAACTTTGATCTGGGGAATGCATTTTGCCGAACCTCATGCCGAGAATGGGCACCCGTTCCATCTGCGTGAACTGATCGACTTCTCTCCGATCATGGCGGGGATCCGCTACGTGCGCTCGCACGCGCGTCTGCGCGCAACCATCTTCGTAAAATTCGGGAACCTGATTATCGGTCCGGGCTGGGTTCTTTTCACCGTCATGGGACAGAACGAGTTTGCCCTGCGCTGGCGCGGGATGGCCCCTGAGCGGGGAGCATTTCTCGGGATGAGTCTGTTGCTCGGTGCCCGCGGACTCGGCGCGTTGCTGGGTCCGGTGATGACGGCGTCCTGGGCAGGGCACTGGAAACCCAGGCTGGAGCGCGCAATCTTCTGGGGATATCTGGCGACGGCCACGGGCTACGCTTTGCTCGGAGTTGCAGGGCATCTCTGGCAAGCATGTCTGTGCGTCGTCCTTGCCCATTTCGGCAGTTCGATCATCTGGGTGTTCTCGACCACACTGCTGCAATTGCAGAGCGAAGATGAATTTCGCGGCCGAGTCTTTTCTGCCGACCTGGGCCTTTCCATGCTCACCATCGCACTCGGTGCTTACCTTGCCGGGCGCTTCGTGGATTGGGGCTTCGCCGCCCGATACGTGGCCAGCGTGGCAGGCATGCTGATGCTGATTCCGGCCGCACTGTGGGGATGGGCGATCCGGCGATCGTCCTCGGAGATTTAGACGCTGCCAGACAATCTACGGCAGAGACATTGAGACGCAGAGTGAAACAGGACGTTGCTCTATTTGTTCTGAAACGGCAATCGTGCGATCAGTGCCGCGATTACCGCGACAGGCGGTCAATCTTCGCAGCCAAAATGAAATCGGATTCGGTGAGGCCGTCGACGGAGTGGGTCCAGATTGTGATCGCAACCTTTCCCCAGCCTAGAAGGATGTCGGGATGGTGTCCCTGCGCTTCGGCGATTTCGCCAATGCGATTAACAAATGACAAAGCGGATTTGAAGTCGGGAAATTTGTAAGTGCGGTCAAGATGGTGTTCGTGGACGATGTTCCAGTGTTTGCTCTCTGGAAGCTGAGCGAAGACTTCCGAGAGTTGGAATCCCTTGAGCCGCGGCACACCGCCCTTGCAGGGAACACAGGTCTTATCGGCCAACGAAGCCATTGTCGAACCCCTGGGAAAGGAGCGTTCCTAGAACGGAATATCTTCATCCGTGATCGGAGAACTCCCGGCCGGCGCGTGTTCGGCTTCGGGAGGAGCACTCTGATCGAAATTGTTGCTGCCTGCGGATGCTCCACGCGACCCGCCGGAATGTTCGGCGCCTTCGCCGCGCCCGCCGAGCAAAACCAGATCGTTGGCCACGACTTCGGTCATATATTTCTTCTGGCCGGTTTGCTTGTCATCCCAGGAGCGGGTCTGCAGGCGTCCTTCGATGTAGACCTTGCCGCCCTTCTTCAGATACTCGCCGGCAATCTCAGCCAGGCGCTGCCAGAGCACGACGTTGTGCCATTCGGTGCGGTCCTGCCAATTACCGTCTTTACCCTTGAAGCGTTCGTTGGTTGCCAGGGTGATCTTCGCCACGGGCGTCCCCTGCGGCGTGTATTTCACTTCCGGATCCTTGCCAAGATTTCCGATCAGGATCACTTTATTGACGCTTTTGCCGGCCATGATTGCGGGCTCCTTCTAGAAAACTGGGGTTCAAGACGCTCACTATAACAGAATTGGGCAGGGCGAGGTCGGTGTCGCACGTACCGGAATTTTGTGACGAATCGTCTGGCGCTGTGACGGAGTCGTCGGCGCGAGCTAGAGACGCAGCTTGCTGCGTCTCCGACTGCGTGAACCTGCAAGCACATCTTTACGAAGGTAGCGATGGGACCTCGCGACGAGTCTCCTATCCTGACATTTGAAACAGCATCAAGTAGACGACGACGCCGGTTACGGAGACGTAAAGCCAGATCGGGAACGTCCAGCGCGCGATCGCTCGATGCCGCTCAAACTGCTCGCGCAGTCCGCGCGTCAGTGTGATCAGCACCATCGGTACAATCACGATTGCCAGGATCGTGTGCGAGATCAAGATTGTGAAATAAAGCGCGCGGATCCACCCCGTGCCGTGGAAATAGATGATGCCGCCGTGATGGGGCCAGTGGTAGTACAGATAACAGATAAGAAAGATAGTCGAGGTCGCGAAGGCCGTCAGCATCACGAAGCGATGCGCCGCCACTTTGCCGCGGGCGATCAGCGCTCGCCCGGTCACCAACAGCACCGCACTCAATCCGTTGAGCGTGGCATTGATCTTCGGAAAAATCGAATAGTCGGTCATGAGAATCTCTTTTTACGGGAAGAGTGGCGACTTGGCAAGGGTTGCGAAGTCTCGTGGCATACAGATCCATCCCTTCGCCTAGGATTTCGGCGTACGGCTCGGACGCCGCGCAAGCGCCGCAACTTCTGCATTCTGACTTCTAACTTCTGACTTGTTTTCCCTCTTTGCGTATAAAATGAGGGCACAATGTCTGACGTGGGCACACCGCAGCCACCTGTTCCTGGAACTGCGCCGACACAAAACTCATCTCGCCCTGTCCCAGTCGTCGCCGTCTGGGCGCGCGATCTGCTTGTCTCGCTCGCCATTTCCGCCTTTATCATCATTTTTCTTTATCAACCGGTTAAGGTCGAAGGCACCAGCATGATGCCGGGTCTCGAGGACCAGGAGCGCATCTTCGTCAACAAGTTCGTCTATCGATGGGAGCCCATTCAGCGCGGTGACATCGTTGTGTTCCGCTACCCACGCGATCCATCGAAAAGCTACATTAAGCGAGTCATCGGCGTGGCCGGAGACCGCATCCGCATCGAAAACGGCCAGGTCTACGTCAACGAACAGCCACTCGACGAAGACTATGTCCCCACCGACTACGCTGACGCACGGTCCTACCCGGAGATCGTTGTCCCGGCCGACAGCTATTTCGTACTCGGCGATCACCGCACCATGTCGAACGATAGCCGGGACTTCGGCCCGGTGAACGAGCGCTTCATCTATGGCAAAGCGGTCTTCGGCTATTGGCCGATGGAGAAACTGGGACGGCTGCGCTAGTGTGGCGCGGGCACTCTTGCCCGCGCGATTCCGTACACACAGAATCGGGTCTACCTGGTCGTTGCGGTGAGGGTTACGCTCGCGTCAAGCGCTGTTGCTGCAGTCCCGCTATAAAATAGGTGGATGATCAGGCTCTTGGCAGTTATTCTTGCTTGCCTCGCCTCCGCATCGGCCCAGTCCGGGCAGATGTTGATTTTCGATCGCGCCCCGTCATCGGATTCCAACCAGTCTCTGGGGCTGGCGAAGCCATCGGAGGGATTTCTGGCCGATGATTTTCAGGTTGGTGCGGCAAAAGAAGATTGGGTGATCGAGCGCATCCGAATCTGGGCTGTGCCGGATCTTAAGGCGACGGCTCCGCATGGGCTGGGAGATGTGGTGAACAAGATCAGCCTTTTCGGCGGCATCGCGCCCGATTCTCCTCCTCCCGGCCAGAAGCCGGCGGCCGATTGCGATTGCCACAACCTTCCCACAATCAAGGTTGCCACGGTCGAACCCGGCGGTAATGCGACCGACATGAAGGATGTGACGATTGCGACGATTCAGCAGAACGGCTCCGATGTCTGGCAGATTGACTTCAAGGATTTGAAGTGGTCGGTTCCGGGAGGAACGAATATCCAGTTTGGCGTGCTGGCCGAGTCTTCTTCCCTCTACAACTGGTACAACCTGGGTGCCGCGCCCGCCCAAGGGCAGCATTTGCGGGTATTCTCGAGCGCGGGCAAGTTGCAGAGCGTGTTTCAGGCCGAGACTCCGGCGCGCATGAACGTCCAGGTGTGGGGGCACTTGCTGGCGAGAATCTCGATTCGACAAGCGGGGCAGAAACTGCGAGTGGTGCTCAAGAGCGATCCGTTCCTTGATTCACGCCAAGTCGACACTACCAGCCTTCGGTTCGGGCCGGGAAACGCGTCTCCCGAAAATGTGAGGACGGAGGATGTGAACCATGACGGGAAGACGGCGCTGGTCATGATGTTCGGTGCGCGCGATGGCATTGCTCCGAACAGCATCAACGCGTGCCTGACGGGAAAGCGACTCGACGGGGCGCCGTTTGAGGGCTGCGACCTGCTGAAGCACTGAATCAGTTAATCTGCACGCTCGATAGATCGCGCATTTTACCCGGCGTCTAGTGTCATGTCCCGCAAGTTCGTGGAATAACTATCCGATTGTTTTGAAAGGGAGCGGCTTCAGCCGCACCTCAACGGTTCCCAAGAAGCGGGGGCTTTAGCCACTGAGGTGAAGAAAGTCGACTCGGATTCACCGCGTCCACTTCGCCCGCGTATTTCTGGGACACCACACTAGCCGTGCTTGATAAACCGTAACGACGCGGAATTCATGCAGTAGCGAAGGCCTGTGGGCCTTGGTCCGTCGTCGAAGACATGACCCAGATGCGCGTCGCATTCGGTGCATGAAACTGCGATGCGTGACATCCCGATGCTCGGGTCGCTGGTTTCGCGAACATTTTCTTTCGCGATGGGCGCCCAGAAACTGGGCCAGCCTGTTCCCGAGTCAAACTTGGTGTCGGACGTGAAGAGCGCATTGCTGCAGCAAATGCAGCGGTAGAGCCCCTTGCCTTTCGACTCGGCATACTCACCGGTGAACGCGCGCTCGGTCCCTGCCTTGCGCGTGACTTCGAATTGCAAAGGGCTCAATTGCTGTTTCCATTCGGTGTCGGTCTTGCGGATCTTCGTGACTTGGGCCGGTCCGAGTTTCTTGCCGGCATCGTCAAAGGCGATTACGGTCACGGTGTTTTTGTCTTCGTTGGTTTTGGCAGCGGCGGTCCCGATTAGGGAATTCGTCATCCAACTAGCCGCAGCCGCGCCCGTGATTGCAAGCGCCGAACTGCTTAGGAACCTTCTTCGGTCCATGATTCTCACCCCTTTGAATCGCCATTTGGGCGATCCGTCTTAGCCTGATGTAAAGACAAATAGACTCTACATCTGTCTGCCGGCCAAGACGGGTTTGCATAGTGAGATGAATGTGGGCCGCAGAAGTTACGTGGTTAGAGGAATTTTTCGGTAACGGAAGGAAACGCGGCGTAAGGTACCGGTTGAATCGAAGGGTCAAGAATGGTGCGGAAGGGGGGATTTGAACCCCCACGCCTTTCGGCGCCACCCCCTCAAGATGGTGTGTCTGCCAGTTCCACCACTTCCGCTTACAAGACTGCGCGCAAACCGCATGAGGGAACCGAAGTTTGCCCTAAGTCTTTATACACGGTCGAACCGGAGCGTTCAAGGTCAGCAGCGCTTTGTCTCCGTGCATTCGTTGACCCGGCTGCGCTTGGTTCAAGGCGAAAACCATTGTGGCGCGGCGATTGCGCGGAGTTCGCGATGTGTTTATCGTGGGATGCGTTCACCAACCATCTTTGAATGCTTGGAACGGGCTACGTTTTTTCGTTTTTTGCCAGGATGATGGTGCTGCAACCGTTGTGGGTAGCGACGATGGTGCCCGAGACGAAAGGTGTGCCGCTGGAACAGATTCAAAAACAACTCGGAATGGATCTTGCTGCCGATGAACTTTAACGTTATTGGCGTGGGAGAAGTTCTTTGGGATTTGCTGCTCACTGGACCGAAGATGGGCGGGGCTCCGGCGAACTTCGCCTATCACGCGCACGCGCTGGGAGCGCGCGGCCACGTGATCACTCGAGTTGGAAATGACGATCTCGGGCGAAACATTATCGGACGGTTCCGGGAAATGGACCTGCCGGAGAAGACTGTGCAAGTGGATGACTCCGCGCCGACCGGAACGGCCAAGGTCAGCCTGAGCGGCGACGGGCTGGCTCATTTCACGATTCAGGAAAATGTCGCGTGGGATTTTATTGCCGCGGGAACCGAGGCGCTCGAGGCTGCGAGGGGCGCGGATGCGATCTGTTTCGGAAGCCTTGCGCAGCGCAACGAGGTTTCGCGGCGTACGATTCAACAACTCCTTGGGGCTGCGCCCGCCGAAGCGCTGCGGGTTTTCGACATCAACCTGCGCCAGCATTACTATTCGCGTGAGGTGATCGAGCAGTCGCTGAGGCTCGCGGATGTGCTCAAGCTGAATGACGATGAGCTGCCAGTTCTGGCGGAGATGTTTGTGCTCGGTGAGTCGGACGCGGACCGGATAGAGCGTTTGGCCGGGTTGTATGAACTGCAGGTGGTTGCTCTGACGCGCGGCGCGCAGGGCAGCCTGCTCTACGCAGGCGGGAGATGGGCGGAGTGTTCATCGCGTCCGGTGGAAGTGGTGGACACGGTGGGCGCGGGCGACTCTTTCACCGCCGCACTCGCGCTCGGACTTCTTCAAAAGATGGATCTCGACGAAATTAATAACGTGGCGAACGAAGTCGCGCGCTATGTGTGTTCTCAGGCGGGGGCTACTCCTGCTATGCCGACTGAGTTTGCGAAGAGATTCAGGGCGACGGGTCCGAGCGCGCTGCATCCTAGTTTGTAGTGCGCGCCTCAGATCACGTTCGGCTCACGGCTTCGGCGCTGGGTCATTGGGCAGTGGCGCAACTGCAGGACTCGCTCGCGGTTGGTTTGTTGTGGTGGCTCGGGCTTTGGGTTATTCACGTGCCCTGGGCGCCATTGTGGGCGCTGCTTGCGGCGGTGCTGCAGATTATTCCGCACCTCGGGCCCATCTTGGGTCTGGTCGGGCCGGTGCTGGCCGCGGTTGTTCGATGGCAGGACTGGCGGCATCCTCTCTACGTTCTCATTCTTTATGCGGTGATCATCGTCGTGGATGGATTGCTGCTGCAGCCTTACATTATGCGGAGGGTTGCGAAGGTTCCGATGTGGGCGTCGATCCTGGTGCCGCTGGTGCTGGGATTCCTGATTCCGTTCTGGGGATTTGTGCTTGCGCCGCCGCTGCTGGCCGTGGTGTGGGCGTATAGAGCGCGGAAAACGGAAAGGTTGTGAAATCGAGATTACGTCAAATATCCCAATGGGTGAGGGCACGTGCTTGCGCGTGCCATTACAATTCCTGTGTGAACATTCGAGATAAGAGCCCTGACTGGTCTACGATCCAAGTTTAAGAATCGCCTCTCGCAGTCTTCCGTGCTGCTGCGTCAAGTGCAGGTAGAGCATTTCGTCTGGCTTCGACTTGGCGCGGATTATTCGAAGTAAATCGTCTTTTTCTCGTTGCGTCCAGCGCTGAAATTTCGACGTTTGCGCCAAAATGAGTGCAAAGTTACCGAAGGCTGCTTTCTCCAGCGGCTTCCAGGAGCTTGTCTTGACCCCTAACGCTTGCTCCAGCCTCTGCCTTGAATGCTCGCGCATTTTCTCGGCATCGCCTCCGAAGTCTTGTGCCATTTGTTGATTCACGCGCAGGCCGATATTGCGGGTCGAAAACGTATCCCACGCGCCAACTTCGCTTCCCGGTAATTCGTAGAAGACGTGTCCGGCGGCCAGACGCTTCAGCGTGCGCGCGGGAGTGCGGTATTTGGGATCAGCTTCGATTTTCTTTTCTTCGCGCGCGACTAATGCGCGGAGATCGGCGCGGCCGGGGCGGAAGCCCAGCTTGCGGTAAAACCAGAATGCGCCTGACTCGATTGCCTCGTCGTTGTCGTGGCCGAGCTGATAGGGATAGACGGAGACGACGTTCGTTCCCATCCACGCGCAGAGAGAGCGCAGGACTTGCGCGTAGATCCATCCGGCCTCGCCGCCGCGGAAGGTGTAGAAGGTGTTGAAGCCGACTTCCATCCATTCGCAGAGGCCGATGGCTTCGATGTAATTGATAGGGACGCCGTTCTTCAGAGTAAAACCGGCAACGTAGGCGCGCAGCGGGAGACGGCGGTCGGGCGGGAGGTTCCATAGATAGATGGAGATGCCGCGGCCGGCTTCACTTGTACCAAAATCTGCGCGCACGACCGAGCGCGGATCGGCCAGAGTCGTGCCGTAGAGTTCGCGGTAGCGGACGAGCATGATTTCGCGAATCTGCTCGGCAACGGCTTGTCCTTCGCGCAGGGAAACGCCTGTAAGGACGGGCGGGCGCTTGGCTAATTCCGCGGCGAGTGAGATCTGGCTGCGGCTGATGAGCGGACCATCGTGATAGAAAACTTTGCGCACCGGCTTCCAGTTGCGCGTGCGCGTGAGGGAAGAGTTGCCGAGGTGCCAGCGCAGGGGCACGCGTAGAGAGTCGTAGAGTTCGGCTTTTTGCTGCGACGGTAGCTCCAAATTTTCGAAGCGTTCGATCAGCGATGCCGAAGTTGGGTTGTTCTTTCCGCTTGCCGTCTCCAACCAGCGCTGCCACGGAGTGTCCGCCTCGACGCAGGCGTCATCTTCGAGCAGCGGAATGAAGCGCGGGCCGGCGTTGCCGAGTTCTCGGCCGGGTTCGTACTTGTCCCATGCGATCCCAACCTGGCCCGGCATTCGTCGGACAAGCCATCGCGCGACGTCGAAACCGAGCGTGTCTTCCATGGTTGTCCCGGTAATGCCGGCGTCCTCGAAGGTGTCGAAGGCATCCATGTCGGCGCCAGCTTCGCGCAAGGCTTCCACTTTCTTGTGGAACTTATTGAGAATGCGCTCGGCGGCTCGCGAGACCGCCGGACCGTGCGGAAATGCTCGCAGGAAAAGCAGCGCCTCGTGAAAGCGGATCAGCGATGCTGGGGCGGGGAAGCGTGCGGCGTTCAGTGCGCGCAACAGTTTGAGAACGTTGGCTGACTGGCCGCGGCCAAATCGGTAGCGTGCGCCTTCGAGATCGGAGAGCAGGCGGTCGAGAGATTTAGCAGACATATTGGGCAAAACAAGGGTATCTCATGCCGTTCGGCAAAGGGTTGCTGTCTCGGATGCCCGGGCTTGGTCCTGGCCCCGCATGCTATAATCTTCATTCGCCTGAAGGTTTTACCGTTGAGGCTATCCTGATGATTTCCTCCGTCGGCGAGTTCATAGATCTGAAAAAAGCTCTGCGAATCAGCGAAATCTAAGACCGAAAGATCCGAGGTATTCCCATGTCCGGCCATTCAAAATGGGCAACAATTAAACATAAAAAGGGCGCACTCGACGCCAAACGCGGCAAGATTTTTACCCGTCTCATCAAGGAAATCTCCATGGCTGCCAAGAGTGGCGGCGACCCCGACATGAACCCGCGCCTGCGCACCGCCATCCTTGCGGCGAAGGCAGAAAACATGCCTGCCGACAACATCAAGCGCGCCATCCAGCGCGGGACGGGCGAACTCCCCGGCCTCACGTACGAAGAATTCGTGCTCGAAGGCTATGGACCGGGCGGCGTGGCGCTGCTCGCCGAGATTTCCACCGACAACCGCAATCGCACGGTCAGCGAGATCCGCCACGTTTTCGGCAAAAACAATGGAAACATGGCCACGGCAGGGGCGGTCGCCTATATGTTCCACAAAAAGGGCGACATCATCATCGCCAAGTCGACGGCCAAGGAAGATGATTTGATGAACATCATTCTCGAAGCGGGTGGCGAAGACCTGAAGGATGATGGCGAGAATTGGGAGATCCTCACCCAGCCCTCGGCGTATGAAACGGTTCTGGAAGCGGTAAAAAAAGCGGGGATCGCTCCGGTATCGTCGAGCATGGCGATGGTCCCAGATACCTACATCAAACTGGAAGGCCAACAGGCGGCGCAGATGATTCGCCTCCTCGAAGCGCTCGAAGATAACGAAGACGTGCAGAACGTTCACGCCAACTTTGACATCGACCAGAAAGTGCTGGAAGAGGTCGCGGGATAGTTTCACGGCAGAGTTTTTCAATCTTGTTCAACAAGCCGCCATGCAAGGGCGGCTTTTTTGTGATTGCGCGCACTTTTCAGTGTGACAATGAGCCCATATTTGGAATTCCCGAAGAAGTTTTCAACATCGCTGAGGAAAAGTGTGTGGAAAAGCAGGGGCTAAGTTCTGTAACCTCCTGTTAACGAAGTCGCTTCTACATTCTGCACCGTAGGAAGTGCTAGGCGCATCGCGCGAAAAGTTGATCGCCACTTCTAACGAACATGAATGATCTTGCTGAAACCGGATATTAGCATTTGAAAACGCGTCTCGATAAGCTACTGGTGGATCGCGGACTGACGCCTTCGCGCGAGCGTGCGCAGGCGCTCATTCTTGCCGGCAACGTGCTGGTCAATGGGCAAAAAGTCGAGAAGGCCGGCACTTCAATCGACTCCGATGCTGCGATCCGGCTGCTAGGCGGTGATCTGCGCTACGTCAGCCGCGGTGGTCTCAAACTTGAGAAGGCGCTGGAGCATTGGCGGATCGATCTGAACGGTAAGCTGTGTTTGGATGTCGGAGCCTCTACCGGCGGATTCAGCGATTGCATGTTGCAGCATGGCGCGGCCAAGGTGATTGCGGTTGACACCGGTTATGGCCAGATGGACTTCGGGCTACGTAATCATCCGCGGCTGCGGTTGCTGGAAAAAACCAATGCTCGCTATCTGACGAGTGAAGACATCGGCGACCATGAAATCCATTTCGTTGCGATGGATGTTTCGTTTATCTCGGCAACCCTGGTGCTTCCGGCGGTGGTTCGAGCGGTCCTTGGCGCGGGGAATTCATGCGAGGTCGTTGTGCTCGTGAAGCCGCAATTTGAGGTGGGCAGGGAACTGGTGGGTAAGGGCGGAATCGTGCGCGACCAAACGGCTCAGCAATCCGCAGTGAAGAAAGTGGAGGCGGCGCTGGTGGAACTCGGCGGTACCAATCTCGAATGCATCGAATCGCCCATCCTCGGCGGTGAGGGCAACCGCGAATTTCTGCTGCACGCAGTTCTTTCCTGCGGTCGGCAATAAAATATCACAGACGCATGGAGGCACAGAGAAGCCTTACGGCTAAAGACCTCGTCTATGACTGAGATTCAACCTCTGCCATCTGACCTCTGCCCCCTGAAATCGCCTTCCACTTCTGCATTCCGACTTCTTACTTCTGACTTGCCCCTCCTGACTTCTGTACAATCGGAAGTCCGGTTCCGAAAGATATGCCTGAAAGCGCACACAACCTGTCGCGTCCGAAGAGGGTCGCGATCCTGTCCAAGCCCGATCGTCCAGAGTTGTCGGAGGTGCTGCCGGCGCTCGAGAAATGGCTGCTGGCACGGGAATACACCGTCGCCATGGACGACGAGAGCGCGGCCTACTATCCCGCGGCGCAGGTCGTGCCTCGCAGCGAACTGGGCAAGTTTGTTCCCAGTCTGGCGCTCGTGTTGGGAGGCGACGGCACGTTGCTTTCGGCCGCGCGCGCGGTTTCGAACTCCGGGACGCTGATTCTTGGCATTAACCTGGGCACGCTAGGCTTTCTCACGGAGGTTGCCCTCACCGGACTCTATCCGGCGCTGGAGGCGATCGAACTGGGGAAATACGTTGTCGACAGCCGCTCGATGTTGAGTTGCTCGCTGGTGCGCGGTGGCTCGACGCTCGCTACCCACGCTGCGCTCAACGATCTGGTCGTGAGCAAGAGCGCGATCTCGCGTCTGAATCATTTCGAGCTTTACGTGGATGGGGAATTTGTATCGAGCTACAAGGCCGATGGGCTGATCATTGCTACGCCAACGGGCTCGACCGCCTACTCGCTGGGCGCGGGCGGCCCGATCCTCAAGCCGGACGTGCAGGCGTTTGTTATCACGCCGGTTTCGCCGCATGGGTTAACCCATCGTCCGGTCGTCGTGCGCGACACGGTTGAGATCGAAATTCACGTCAAAACCGGGCAGGAAGAGGCGTACCTCAGCCTGGACGGGCAGGTTGGCATGCCGATTCTGGATGGCGACCTGGTGCGCGGTGTAAAAGCGGAGCATCCGGCGAAGCTGCTGCGGTTCCAGAAAACATTCTTCGAGGTGCTCTCCACCAAATTGAAGTGGGGTGAACGCTGACTGTCCGACGATTGCTCGCGAGACGCGGCTCGGCCTGTTTCACACACGCGGCAAGCTCACGTATGACGCCAGCGCCGCCAAACACGAAGAATCAGGACGATGAGTCGGTGGTGATCTTTTGAGCGAGCTGCATCCGGGAATCGTCGAACGCGCCTTTGATACGGGCGAAGTTTCTTTGAATTATGCGGAAGGTCCGCCGAATGGGCCCCCGCTAGTGCTGCTTCATGGCTTGGGGCGGCGCTGGCAGGTTTTTTTGCCACTGATTCCGGCGCTCAGCATGCGCTGGCATATTATCGCGCCCGATTTTCGCGGGCATGGCAAATCGGGACGCGTCGTACGCGGATATCATGGCGTGCAATATGCGGAAGATGTCGCCCGGTTGCTGCGAGAACGTGTGCAGCAACCGGCCGTGATCTTCGGGCATTCGCTGGGTGGCATGATCGGAATGTGGGTCGCGAGCCATCATCCGGAACTGGTGCGGGCGTTGATCCTGGGCGACAACATGATCATGACGCAGCCGGGCAGACCGCTGCTTCACGAACGATATTCCGAAGATCCGCATAATCAAAAACAGCATCTCGAAAATCGGAACCTGGAAAATCAGCCCGCTCAAAGCTCAGCTCCGCGGGCGGCGAGTATGCGCAATCCGATGTACATTGCGCTGTTCACAGGGTTGCGCGAACTGGCGCGGCGCGGCGGATCGCTGGAGTCCATCGCGGAGGGAATTGGAAAGATTGTTCTGCCGCTGCCCGGTTCCGACGACACGATTGCCATCCGGCAATTGCCGGGCAACGACGAAGCGTACCTGCTCTCATGGGCGCGGTCCGTGCACCAGGCGGACCCCGAAACTTATGAAATGACGCTGGACGGTTCGGCACTCGAAGGCTGGGAGGGCGAAGCCGTGCTGCGGGGAATTTCCTGTCCGACGCTTCTCCTGCAAGGCAATCCCGAGTTGGGTGGGCTAATGTCGGACGCGGATGTCGCATTGGCTAAGCGACTGTTGCCGCATCACGCCCACGTCCGCTTCCGGAATGTCGGACATGCTCTTTTTATTCAACAGCCAGAACCCGTGCTGCGAGCAGTTACGAATTTTCTGGAATCGTTGTAGTGAGAACCTCTCACCACAGAGGACACGGAGTACACAGAGGAAAAGCATCCGCTCGCCCCTCTTTCCCCCTTGTCGCCGCCTTAGCCTTCGAACTCACCCACTACACGAAAGCGCAGGCCCGATCCTAGAAGTTCTCCTGGCGGAGTTGATCGCTTACAGTTTCCCGACGCCGAATCACCTTCGCTTTTGTGCCGTCGACCAGAATTTCTGCGGGGCGGCCACGGGTGTTGTAGTTGGAGCCGAGGACAGATCCGTAGGCTCCGGTGTCGAGAATCGCGAGCAGATCGCCTTCGTGAGTGATGGGGAGCTTACGGTCGCGGGCGAAGAAATCTCCGGTTTCGCAGATGGGCCCGACTACGTCGGTGAGTTCGGATGCGGCATCGCCGGATGCAGTGTGGCGAGAGGCGTCGTCGGGAGACGAAGCCAGCTGCGTCTCTACGGAGCCAGCCACACTTACCGGGACGATCTCGTGGTGGGCGGAGTAAAGGGAAGGACGGATTAGATCGTTCATGGCGGCGTCAACGATCAGGAAACGTTTGCGGTTGTTTGTTTTGCGGTAAACGACACGGGTGACCAAGACCCCGGCGGGGGCGATGATGGAGCGGCCGGGTTCAAGCAAAAGATGAACCTTCAGACCGCGCAGCGGTTCCAGCACGGCTTTCGCGTAAGCCGCAAGCTGGTTCGCGAAAGATCCGGGCGCCGACGAATCGGCGGTCGGCTGATAGGAAATGCCGAGGCCGCCTCCGGCGTCGACGTAGCGGATGTTATGGCCTGTTCGTCGCAGTTCGCGGACGAGGTCGGCAACGCGCAACAGTGCGTCTTTGAAAGAACCGACGTCGGTGATTTGAGATCCGATGTGGACGCTGACGCCCGCGACAACGAGGTTGGGGTGACGCGCGGCTTCCGCATAAAGCGCGCGGGATTCGGGGATCGGCACACCGAATTTGTGCTGATGCAGCCCGGTTGAAATGTAGGGATGCGTTTTCGCGGAGACGTCGGGATTGACGCGGATCGCGATGGACGCCTTTTTCTTGAGACGAGCAGCGGTCGCCGCCAGCGCGCGAAGCTCCGAAGCGCTCTCGACATTGAAGAGCAGTATGCCGGATTTGAGCGCGAGCTCCATCTCGGGTACGGTCTTCCCAACTCCGGAGAAAACGAGTTTGGACGCGGCCTTTGGTTGCACGCGCAAAATGCGTTCGACTTCGCCCCCGGAGACGACGTCGAATCCTCCGCCTTGCTCTGCAACAAGGCGCAGAATGGCGAGCGTGGAGTTGGCTTTTACCGAGTAACAGATCGTATGAGGGATGGAGCGGAACGCCTGCGCGTAGGCTTTGAGGCGGGTGCGGATCGTCTGCGCCGAATAGACGTAGAGCGGTGTGCCATGGCGTTCAGCCAGGAGCTGGAGATCGACTTTTTCGCAAGATAAGCACAGGGGCTGGCGCGCGGCCGAGCGGCGGTAGGCGAAAGCGGGCGGGCGCAAGATCCGATTCTTAGGCGCGGTTGAAGCCGCCGATTTAGTCGAGCGTCTCACTTGCGTTTGCCCGGGCCGCCTTTGACTTTGATCGCGACCACGGTTTGATCGTCGAAGGCTTCGACTCCGGCAGCGTGTTCGGTAACGGCTTTGAAGATTTCTTTCACAACGCAATCGGCCGATTTGTCCATGCAGCCGGAGACGATTGCCTCCACGCGCTCGACCCCGAAGGACTGTCCGTGGCGATTCCGGGCATCGAGGATGCCGTCGCTGAAGAATACGAACATATCTCCAGGCTTGGCCTTGAAGTGAAGCTCGTCATACTCGGCTTCGTCGAAGAGACCGAGGGGCAATCCAGTGACGTCGATCTGTTCGATCTTGCCATCGTGACAATAAAGCGGAAGCGGCAGGCCGGAATTCGCGACCACGAGCGTGCGGCGGTCGTCGTCCCAGACCGCGTAAATGATGGAGACGAACTGCGCGGCAATGCGGCGCTCGGCGAGCGAGAGATTCACGGCGGAAAGCATTTCGGCGGGGCCGGGCTCGATGGGTGCGTGGGAACGCAGGATGCCACTCACCAGCGCTGCGTAAATGGCGGCCGGTGCTCCTTTGCCGCTCACGTCGCCGATGGCGATGCCAAGGCGTCCCAGAGAGTAGGGAACGAAGTCGTAGAGGTCGCCGCCAATGGCGCGGGCGGGAACGAATTTCGCCTGGACTTCGAGATGGGCCATGGTCGGCTGGGAATGAGGTAGCAGGCGAAACTGCAACTCGCGAGCGAGGGCGAGATCGCGTTCCAGGCGAGTTTCCTGCCGGGCAATCTGTTCGTAGAGGCGCGCATTTTCGATGGCAATGGCGAGTTGCGCGGCGAGCGTAGTTAGGATTTTCTTGTGCTCCTCGGTGAAGTAGCCGCGGCGCATGTGCTCAAGATCGAGCACGCCGATCACTTTTTCCTGATAGATGAGGGGAACGGCCAGCTCGGAACGGGTTTCGGGATTGGTCGCGATGTAACGGGGACTCTTGGCGACGTCGGGAACGAGCACAGCTTCCTTAGCTTGTGCGGCGTAGCCGACTACACCACGGCCGAGAGGGATGTCGTGCTTCAGATGAAGGCGCTCCTCAAAACGCTGCGAGAAGCGATGCTGAAGTTTTTCGCCAGTCTGATCCAGCAGAAGGATGCTGAACATCTGGTAGTCAATCAGACGCCGCAACAGCTCGGCAATGCGCTTGAGCAGTTCGTCAAGATTCAGAATCGACGTAAGTTCGCGGGCGATTTCATTGAGCAACAGCAGCGTGCGGGCCTGGCGGGTGATGCGGGTATGCAGGCGGGCGTTCTCGATGCCGACCGCCATGCGGGAAGCAATCAGCGTCAGCAGGCGCTTGTGTTCTTCCTTGAAATAACCTTTTTCGCGGGCTTCGATGTCGATCACACCGATCAGGCGATTCTTCACGATCAGAGGGATCGCAAGCTCGGAATGCACATTCGGAAGAGCGGAGATGTAAAAGTCTTCACGTGTGGCATCGGCAACCAGCACGGGCTGACGGGTTTCGGCGGCGCGTCCAGTGACGCCCTGTCCGACTTTTACGCGGATTCGCTCGGCAACGTCAGGCGGATAGCCCACGCTAAAACGGACGTAAAGCTCGTGACGCGGTTCGTTGAGAAGAAGTATTGCGAAGATCTCGTAATCAATAACCTTGCGGACAAGCTCGGCAACCCGGCGCAGTGTGGTTTCGAGGTCGAGCGTGGTGTTGACGACGTCGGCCACTTCAAGAAGAAGGGGCTCCGCTTCATACGGGAGAGCGATTTGAGGAGTGGTCGTCGTTTTCACAGGCTTCATCATAGCAGCGGGTTGAGCAGTGCTTGGTAGTTCGTGATGAGTGATTACTAAATTCCGCTTCCCTCGCACGAGCTCCACGATGGGAGATCTCAAATTACGAAGCCAGATTCTTATGGATTTTCGATGATGCAGATATCGGCCAGATTACGGTACTTCTCGGCGTAATCGAGGCCATATCCGACAACATAGGCATCGGGAATGCTGAAGCCGATATAGCGAGCGGCGATCGGTTGTTTACGGCGCGAGGGCTTGTCGAGCAAAGCGGCGATGCTGAGCGAGCGCGGCTGGTGGGCAAGCACGAGCTTGGAGATGTAGTTCAAAGTCAGCCCCGTATCGAGGATGTCTTCTACCAGGATGACATTGCGGTCGGCGAGAGACTGATCCATGTCTTTGGTAAGACGAACCTCTCCGAGAGAATCCCAGGAAGCGTGGCCGGCGGGATCTTCTTTGGCAATGGGCCGGTTGCCGTAGCTGGAGACGCCGATAAAGTCGAAGGTGGCGTCGAGTGGAACCCGGCGGGCGAGATCGCTCAGAAAAATGGCTGCGCCTTTCAGGACGCCGACAAAAATGATGGATTGGCCCTGAAAATCGCGAGTGATTTCGGCGCCCAGTTCGGCAACCCGCTTGGCGATCTGTTCGCGAGAGAGGAAAACTTTAAGGTCGGGCATGGACCTCAATTTTATACACGAGTTGGGACGGGATCGGAATGGCGAAGAACGCGACATGACAGCCAGACGCCCACATCTGCCGTAGCAAGAATTCCCAGCGCTTAGGATCGCAACTACTTGTGGTCTTTGGCCGATCAGGCCAGCTTTATTCGAGGACGCCCGTACCGCCCGCGTTGCGCGCTTTCTGGCGCGTCACTAAAATACTTCTTCGCAAGAAAGGCCTGCGGCTGCTGCATCCAAAAGCGTGTGAAATAACGGATTTGACGAGGCAATTTATGGATCTAAAGGGAATTAAGCTGACGTGGTTGGGCCATGCGACATTTCGCATCGAGACTCCGGAAGGAAGAACGTTTTATGTCGACCCATGGGTCGGCGGGAACCCGATGTGCCCGGAGAACGAGAAGAATGTCAAGAAGGCGGACGTACTGGTGTGCACGCACGGGCACGGCGATCACATCGGCGACGCGGTGGATATCGGTAAGAAACATGGGTCGACTGCGGTCGGCATTTTTGAGCTTTGTACATGGCTGCAGAAGAAAGGCGTGAAACCGATTGCGCCCATGAATAAGGGCGGCACGCAGACTGTCGGCGGGGTGAAGATCACCATGGTGCACGCCGTTCATTCCTGCGGCATCCAGGATGGCGACCAGATCATTTATGGCGGCGAGGCCTGCGGGTACGTGCTGGAATTTTCAAATGGCGTGAAGCTTTATCACGCGGGCGATACGAACGTGTTCAGCGATATGGCGATTATCCGGGATCTCTATGCCCCGAAGATCGTTATGCTGCCGATTGGCGATCATTTCACGATGTCGCCCCGCGAGGCGGCATATGCCTGCAAACTACTCAAACCGGAGGTCGTCATTCCGATGCATTTCGGAACGTTCCCAATGCTGACGGGGAAACCCAGTGAGTTGCAGGCATTGGTGCCGGAGGTCAAAGTAGTGGAGATGAAACCGGGGCAGACGATTTCGTAAAGTTGGCGTTCGGTGCATGATCCGGAGATCCACAACACAACCGGCATCGCAAACCGAACAATTTTCTGGAAGGAAACCATGACTGAGCGAAAGACGGCGGCGCCGGATTGGCGCATGGGTGGAATCACGGTTCCTGCAGTTGAAGACTACCTGTACGACATGCTGCCTCCGCGGGACGAAGTGCTGGCGGAGATGGAGGACGACGCGGCGAACAACGATTACGCGATCGTGGGCCCGGCCGTTGCTCGCGTGCTCTATCAACTGGCAAAGATCAGTGGCGCCAGGAAGGTTTTCGAAATGGGCTCGGCGATCGGATATTCGACGATCTGGTGGGCGCGAGCGGTCGGCGAAGGCGGAAAGGTCATTTATACGGACGGCGATCCCAAGCGGGCCGACAAAGCGCGCAAGTATTTTGATCGAGCGGGCGTGAGCGAGCGGATCGTAGTGCGCGTCGGCGACGCGCTCGAGATCCTCTCGGAGGAGAAGGGGACCTACGACATCATCTTCAGTGACGTGGACAAAACCGACTACCCGCGGGTTCCGCGACTGGCGCTGCCGCGGCTGAAAAGTGGCGGCCTCTTTATTGCAGATAATGTGCTCTGGAGCGGGAAACTCCGGAACCCCGATCCAGACGAGCAGACCCGCGCCATCCTCGAATTCAACCGGATGATTTGCGGATCGAAGGATCTGTTTACGACCATCCTGCCCATTCGCGACGGGGTAGCCGTTTGCGTCAAGAAGTAGGGAATTCGAGCGTCGCCGCGCGGTGCTAGAATGTTGGGTTTTCTATCCCTTCGATGAAAGCTTTCATACCCTTGTCCGCTGAACAGGTTTCTGAAACTCCCACCCGCTCTGAAAGTCACTCGCCTGAAACGCTCACGCGCGCGCAGGCGCACTCGCGGCCCGACTCCTCTTGCGATCTGCTCGTGGTGGGCGCCGGGCCAACCGGCTTAGCGTGCGCGATCGAGGCGGAAAAAGCCGGATTCAAGGCCCTGATCGTTGATAAGGGCTGCCTGGTTAATTCACTCTTTCACTATCCCAACAACATGGTGTTTTTTACGACGCCGGAACTGCTGGAAATTGGCGACATTCCGTTTACAACCTCGTCGGCAAAGCCTACCCGGCTGGAAGCGCTCGAATATTACCGGCGCGTGGCGGAACACTTCCAGTTGCACATCAAACAATACCAGTGGGTCAAGACGATCACGGGCGAAGACGGCAAGTTCTGCGTGACAACGACCGACCGGCACGGCGCCATCCATGATTACCGTGCGCGGAAGATCGTGGTGGCGACAGGTTATTACGACCTGGCCAACCAGCTCAATATTCCCGGCGAAGACCTTGACAAGGTTTTTCATTACTACAAGGAGCCCCATCCTTATTACGACGCCGACGTCGTGGTCATCGGAGGCAAGAACTCGGCGGCGGAAGCCGCTCTGGATTTGTGGCGGCACGGAGCGCGTGTGACCCTCGTGCACCGCGGAGCCCAGATGCATCACCACGTCAAATACTGGGTGCGGCCCGACATTGAGAATCGCATCAAGGCGGGCGAGATCGCGGCCCATTTCAACAGCACGGTGCAACAGATTGGGGGGGACCACGTCGTAGTCAAAACGCAGTCGGGACCCGTGCGGCTGAAGAACGATTTTGTGTTCGCGCTGACCGGATACCATCCTGATTACGATTTCTTGCGCAGTATCGGGATCGAGTTATCGCCCGAGCAACTGCGGCCCGTGTGCGACCCGGAGACCCTGGAGTCGAATGTCCCGGGCATCTATGTGGCGGGAGTGATTGTGGCGGGGTCGCGGACGAATGAAATCTTCATTGAGAATGGGCGCTTTCACGGAAAACTGATCGCCGGGCACCTGGGCGAAAAGATGGGGCGCGGAAACCCGAATTTTCCTCTTGACGCGACCTGATATGTGAGCATATGGTTACGCATTGTGCGGAACCGTTCGGTTACATATTCGACGGAGACCACTTTCCGGGCACTCGCTGACCCCACGCGCCGGGCGGTTCTTGATCTACTTCGCAAGGGAGCGCAGCCAGCCGGCCAGATTGCTGATGCCTTTCCGGTTTCGCGGCCGGCCATTTCTAAACATCTGCGTCTCCTGCGCAAGGCCCACCTCGTCGTTGAACAGCATCGAGGCCGTCATCGTTTCTATCAACTCGATCCGACACCGCTGAAAACGGTCGATTCCTGGCTCGAAGACTATCGCCGCCACTGGCAAATCAATCTGGCAAATCTGAAGACTTTTGTGGAGAACGAGTACGCCCGCGAGGCCGGCAAGACCTCGGGCAAAACCAAATAAACCTCAGGAGGATTTCATGAAGCTGTCACGCAACCCGATCGCGATCGCTGCCGTTCTTGCCGTTATGCTTTGCGCCAACTTTGCATTGGCCCAGACCGACGCACACAAGTCCTTTGACCTGCTCAAAGGCATGGAAGGGAAGTGGGTTGGCAAGAACTCCAAGGGCGAGCCCCTGGAAGTTACCTTCCGCATGACCGCCGGAGGCTCCGCGCTCATGAGCGAGATTCACGGCCACGGCCCGGAGAATATGATCACCATGTTCCACATGGATGGCGATCGGCTGATCATGACCCATTACTGCGGCGCAGGCAACCAGCCGCGGATGAAAGTCGTAGCTGTCGATCCGAAGTCTGTCAGCTTTGAGTTCTTCGATGGCACCAACATTGCGCCGGGCGATGGACACATGCAGCATGTGACATTCACGACGCCGGATGCGGATCACCACACCGAGGAATGGGTATTCGCGGATAAAGGGAAAGAGATGAAGGAAGTTTTCACGCTCGAACGGGCAAAGTAACGGCCGCAGGACCATTTTTCGGAGAAGCGGATCGCCGCTCCACCGGAACGCGTTTTCCAGGCTCCGACCTCGCGCACTTCGCAGACCACCGCGTCCCGGTCGAGAGTGATGATGGCTTCGGGCATGAAAGCCGCCTCGACTTGCCCCGTGCTTTATACTGATGACAATGTCGGGGACCAGCGAAAAGACGTTCTACCTCGAAACCTTCGGCTGCCAGATGAATGCGCACGACTCCGAAAAGGTAGTCGGCACGCTCATGCAGCAGGGGTATCGCCAGGTCAATACGGTCGACGAAGCCGGCCTGATCCTCTATAACACCTGCTCCATCCGCGATAAGGCCGAACAGAAGGTCTTCAACCGGCTGAACGACTTCAAGAAACTGCGAAAGCTGGGCAAGAAATTCGGCGTGCTCGGCTGCGTCGCGCAGCAGGAGGGCGAGCGGATATTCGAGAAGGCGCCTCATGTTGACATGGTGTGCGGGTCGGCATCGTACCGAAATCTTCCGCAAATGCTCGTTCAAATCGAGGAAGGGAAGCGGACCACCGGGCTCGACGACCGCCAGACGGATTATTGCTTCGAAACCGAATACACGTCGCGCATCAACCCGCATCGGGGATACATCACGATCATTGAGGGTTGTGACAAGTTCTGCGCGTATTGTGTGGTTCCCTATACACGCGGGAAGGAGCGCAGTCGGACCTCAAGTTCAGTTCTGGCCGAGGCGCGCCAACTGGTCGACCTGGGATACAGCGAGATTCAGCTCCTCGGGCAAAACGTGAGTTCTTACCGTGACCCTGATGGAAATAAATGCTTTGCCGAATTGCTGGCCGCAATCGGCGAAATCCCGGGGATCCAACGCGTTCGCTTTACAACTTCACATCCGCGGGACTTTGGGCGGGATATTGTCGACGCCCTTGATGCCGTGCCAACGCTTTGCAATCACGTGCACCTGCCGGTCCAGAGCGGATCGACCCGTGTGCTGGATGCCATGCAAAGGCTCTACACGCGCGAAGAATATCTGGAGCGGATTAGCTGGCTGCATTCCGCCAAGCGGGAGATCTCGCTGACGACCGATATTATTGTTGGTTTTCCGGGCGAGACCGAGCGGGAATTCGAGGAGACGTTGTCGCTGCTGGAAATGGTTGGCTATGACAGCGCGTTTACATTCAAGTACTCGCCGCGGCCGAATACGCCGGCCTTGAAGCTGGAAGATGCCATTCCGGATGAAGAGAAGATTCGAAGATTGGCGGTTGTCAACGAGAAACAGCGGCAGATCTCTGTGCATCGTAACAAGAGGCATCTGGGGCAGGTTCTCGAGGTCATGGTGGAAGGGAAGAATCCGCCCCGAGGACAGTGGATTGGCAGGACCTCCCAGATCAAGGTCATGAACTTCACGGTGCCGCAGGGTGTTGAGCTGGCGACGGGAAGCTACGTTAGCGTCCGGGTGACGAACAGCTTTCCGAATAGTTTGGCGGGAGAAATTGTGGAAGTCAGTGGTTAGTGATTAATGGTTGGTGGGCAGTCGTTCTTTGGCGGGGATATGGAAGTTGAGATGAAAATTCGGGGCTTGATGATGGACCCGGTATCGAACATGCCGATCGTGCTGCTGAAAGATGTTGGCAGCGACACGGTGCTTCCGATCTGGGTGGGTGTATATGAGGCAAATGCGATCGCGTTGGAGATCGAAAAAGTGAACACTCCGCGCCCGATGACGCACGACCTGATCAAGAATGTCCTGACCGGCCTCGAAACGCTGATTCACAAAGTGGTGGTTACCGAATTGAAAGATGACACGTTCTACGCGGTGATCTGGCTGGAAAGGGAAGGCCACATTGTCAGCGTTGATTCCCGCCCGTCGGACGCACTGGCCCTCGCGCTGCGGATGGATTGCCCGATTTTTGTCGAGGATGAGGTGCTGAAGCACTCCAAACAAACGGCGAATGCCTCCGATCGAGTGACCAGCGACGAACTCCGTAAGTGGCTGGAAGGCCTGGGCGACGATGACCTGGGCAAGTACAAGATGTAGCTTGTCGCTCGCTGATCATTACTCTTGAGTGGCATTCCGGTGCAAGTTGCGAATAGCGAACGGCGAAAAGCGACCAGCCTATGCCTGATTCCGCCGAACAGCTCCAGCGTATCTACCTCGCAGGTTTCGAACTCCAGACATTCGAACGCTATCCAAAGTGCGTCGGGGTGATTCGCGACAACTGCATCGCGCTGCTGGTTCCCGGAGTCGATGGCTTGCAAATTCTGGGAACCCCCGGCTGGCGGATGGGTGAAGTGATGGGCGTGCTCAGGGAGGTGCAAGGGCGAAATGTGTTTCAGGCGAAGGTCGAAATGCTGGAAGCCACCGAACAGAGGATCGCGACCCTGCAACGTTTTAGGGCCGATTTGATGCGGCTCCTGGGCCGGTGAGACCACCGTATTTTGTCCATATGACTGGGACTCGACTCGGGTGCTGCGGCGCTATAGAATGCGGCCAGTAGTGCCTGACGAACCCTTGCACGGGATTTTGTGCAGAGTTTCCTCGGAGGACAGCCTTGCAGATCAATCGCCAGAATCTGAAGTGGTATGGCAGGATGGGGCTGATTGTCGTGCTGGTCGCGCTGGCAGAGGGTCTAGTCGGTGTCTTCGCCCGGAAGCCCTTTCCTTGGGTGGCCGTCATTCCATGCCTGATTCCTTTACTCTCGGCGATCTTTGTGATCATCCCGATGATGAGGGAAGAAAAACCTGCCCCTCCGCCCGCCTAAGTTCGAATCCCGGTAGCTACTGTTGTAGGCTCGGCCAAGCGATTCCGGCTCGCGGCACCATCAAAGTATCCCGCCTCTTTTGGTGAGTTAACATAATACCTGTTATCGGACATTTCATGGAATGCCTAGGGTCATTTCCGTTTGGCGCGCAACCCGGGCCTGCTTAGCCGGTGAGCACAATTCCGGCATGAAAGAGCGTCCCGGCAATGCGGGTTGCGATGGCAATCAACTCTCGTTGACCGTAAAAGACCTTAACCATTGGCGCGCGGGACATTTCCGGCAGGTTGACAGCGCGGCCATTGCGGATGAGCGCCACGGTTTCGTCCGTTGCCGTGACGCTGGGCAAGTGAGGCGCGAGCTTACGCGGATGGACAAAAAGATCCTCCGCAATTCCCTTCTGCTTAGCCTGATCCAACTCTTCGAGGGTCCGCGCGTCCCCAATTTCAAATTCGGCTACAGCGGTGCGTCGCAGAGAAGCCAGATGTGCGCCGCAACCTGATCTCTGTCCCATCTCGTGAGCGATGGACCGAATGTAGGTTCCGGAGCCGACCTGGGCGCGAAAGGTGACTCGGTCGCCATCGACCTTCAGGATGGAGAATTCCTTGATCTCAACCTGAACTGGTTTGAGGGGCACGTCTTTGCCTTTGCGAGCGAGTTTGTAGGCTGGGACGCCACCGATCTTCTTCGCCGAAAACGGGGGCGGCATCTGCTGCAGGGTGCCGCGGAAGCACGCGGCTACGGTCTCGATCTGGTCGGGCTCGAGTTTCACGGTCTGAGGTGGAGTGATCGGTTCGCCATCCGCATCGTAGGTGCTGGTCGCAAACCCGAAGCGGATGTCACCCTCATATCTCTTCTCGGAATGCGTGTAGAACTGCGCCAGCCGTGTGAAGCTGCCTACGACAACGGGCAGAACGCCAGTGGCGGACGGATCGAGCGTTCCTAGGTGCCCGACCGAGCGCTGGCCGAGAATTCGGCGGACGCGGTTGACCACGTCGTGCGAGGTCAGACCCTGCGGCTTGTCGATCACCAGAACGCCATTCATAGGAATTGTGTAAATTGGTAATTTGTAATCGGGTAATTGGAAGGCAACAGGACAGCATGAAAGGAACGGCCCGGCCCGGTCATTAGATTACCAAATTAGAGATTACACAATTACCCATTTCCCATGATTCCTCTTCGCGACGATCAGCCCAGCTTTTCCACCCCGTTTGTAAATTATTTCCTGATCGCGCTCAACATTCTCATCTTTGTCTGGGAACTCTCCATCGGACTCAACACTCGGGCCTTTCAGTCGTTTGCTTTCCAGTTTGGAGACGTTCCTCGGCACACGATTGCGGTGCTCAGCGGCCATTCCCATGCTCCGCTGGCGACTGCGATTCTTCCGCTCTTCACCTCGATGTTCCTCCACGCCTCGCCTTTGCATGTGCTTGGGAACATGCTCTTTCTTTGGATCTTTGGCGACAATGTTGAAGACTATCTGGGCCACTTCCGCTATCTGTTCTTTTACCTTGTCAGCGGAGTTGCCGCCGCCCTCACGCATATTCTGCTCAATGCCAACTCCCGCGTTCCCATCATCGGAGCCAGCGGAGCGATCGCCGGAGTGATGGGAGCTTACTTCATACTCTATCCGCGGGCCCGTGTCCTGGTCTGGTTTCCGCCGATATTTTTCTTTCATGTGCCCGCATGGCTCATGCTGGGGTACTGGTTCCTGATCAACTTCTTGAGCGGAACCGCCAGCTCTGCAGAGGCAACCCAAGCATCTGGCGGAATCGCCTTCTGGGCGCACGTTGGAGGGTTTGTGGCGGGCATGCTGATGGTTAAAGTGTTTCATGAACGTCCGCACCGATATCGCTATGGGACGTGGTGATAGACAAGCTCTCAGCTGTTTCTCAGCTCTCAGGAAATGCCCGAGATTGCCAGGCCAGCTCCGCCTTCAGGAGCAGCCATCCTCGGGGGACAGCATCTGCCGGCGACCGTGAGCCTACCGCCTCGGTTCAGGCGCGGGGCCGGGAGGTAAGACTTCCTGCTCGCCGACACGAAGCTGCTGACGGGTGACGAACCATACGGCTGCGGTCCAGGTCGGAAACAGGTCCGCGCCAGGAATCAATTCGGCTGCGAGGGTCGGCAGAAATGCCCAATGCCAGCCAAGTAGGCGAATCAGGATGAAAGCGACGATCAGGTCGAGCGCTGAATCGGCGGGAGACACGCCGCCTTCCACGAAGAACGGGAAGGCCATAATCTGGAGCGCGTCGGCGCCGAGGGCCACAGCCCATGCCATCCGGTGCTCCGGCTTCAGCGATTTGAAATATTCCAGCAAAGACATGGCTCGATCTCTGTCTCCACCTTGTTTCATCAATCAGCTTTAAAAGC
>Ga0116121_1000123_pt1 | contig 42424 bp, 30 predicted proteins | sample June2015DPH_13_1_FD_89725 | JGI IMG/M metagenome (GOLD analysis project Ga0116121, IMG submission 89725) | Peatland microbial communities from SPRUCE experiment site at the Marcell Experimental Forest, Minnesota, USA - June2015DPH_13_10 | ecosystem: Environmental > Terrestrial > Soil > Wetlands...
GGAGAGTTCACGCAGCAATTCCTCCTGCCCCGCCTCGTTGACATCCCATGCCGCCACCCGGCAGCCTTCGCTCGCAAACCGCCGGGCCGTGGCGCGACCGATCCCCGCCGCGGCGCCGGTGACGACGACGACCTTACCCCGTAGACCTGTGTCTTTCATGTGTCCTCTAAAACGAATACTTCAACGCGAATTGGATCACTCGCGGTCCCGTGGTAGTAGTCGCGATCTGCCCAAAGTTTCCCGAGGTCTTCACGCTCACGGGGTTGGCGAAGTTCACGTTGTTAAACAAATTGAAGAACTCGGCTCGGAACTCCAGTTTTTGGCCTTCGATGACCGGAACGAGTTTCATGATGGAGAAGTCTGTGTTGATCTCTTTCGGTCCTCGAATGATGTTGCGCCCCAGAGTGCCGAAATCAGTCGTGTCCGCCGCCGGGGGCACAAAGGCAGTCGTGTCGAAATAGGGTGGCTCATTGCCGATCCCCAATCGGTCGACCACGTTCCCACTCTTGATCGCAGATGCCACCGTCCGGCCTGGTGCCAGGTCGGCTTGGGTCAACGCAAACAGCGAGTCCGAACCCAGGACGGAGAACGGAACACCGGATTGCAACGTTACGATTCCCGATACGCTCCAGGAATTCACCAGTTTTTTCCCGAAAGCCGAACTACCGCGATAGAGGTCCGGAAGGTTATATAAGTAACTCCCGACAAAGCGCTGCCGACGGTCGAAATCCGACGTGCCATAGTTGTGCGCTTGATTGACCATGTCACCCGGGAGCAGTGTGATATCGCTGACGTCACTCCCCGAGTAGTCGTCAATGGAGTGCGACCAGGTGTAGCTGAGCCGCATTTGCAAACCATGGGAGAAGCGTTTGTCGACAGTTGCCTGGAAAGAGTTGTAATTGGAGTTAGAGTTGCTCTCCATCAGATAGGCGCCCAATCCGGGGGCAGGCAGATCGCCGAAACCGGGGAAGAGCGGTCCGCCCAAGCTTCCCAACGCAGGCACTCCAGCGAATGAAGGACCGAACGCCTGGTTGAAGGAGAATAAGCGCGGATACTTGCGTCCTAGTGTGCCGACATAGCCCAGGTCCAACATCCAGTTATTGGCGAAGCTGGTCTGTACTCCAAGATTGAAGGTCTGCACGTAAGGGATGCTCCAATCGTGGATGTCCGGATAGAGCCCGGTAGCCGGAACTGCAGTAATTGAGGGGGCGCCCGCGGGGTTAAACGGCGCCCATGACGTCTGGGGCAGGTACGCTGGATATCCTCCATAGGGGAATATACCGCTATTACTGAGGCTCAGCGGGAAGGCACTCGGTAGGGGAACCTGCACAAATGGATTCTCGTTTGAAGTCTCCAGCGCAGTGGCCATCATTTCGTAGGGCATATTGAACAATTGGCTGTTATAGAGTCGCATGTTCGGCCGGTCAAAGAAGATGCCGTATCCTCCGCGTAGAACAACCTTGCTGTCATTGGTCACCTGGTAGGCAAAGCCAAGTCTTGGCCCGAAATTCTTGCGGTTGGAATTCACCAAGCCGTCGCTGACTTTGGAGAATCCCGGGACGCCTGCGCTCGGAAGCGGCAAGTTTCCGTTTCCAGCCTGGACGAAGCCACCGGTGACCGCAACCCCACAAGTGTCCACGCAGCCCGTCACAATCGGCAGAGGAGTGGTCACAGCCCGCGACGGATCAAAGCCCACAAAGTGGCCCTGCGTCTCGGTGGTGGGACCGAAATAGTCGTAACGCATTCCGAGGTTCAGCGTAAGGCGTGGCGTGACCTTCCAATCGTCCTGGAAGAAAGCCGAAAAATCGTTGGCGCGATTGTGGATGCTGTTGGTACCCGAGCCAATCACGGATACGTCGGCAAGCCCGGCCAGAAAATCTACGAACGGACTGCCCGCCAGTGGGAATGTCGCCGTGGGAATGAAGCCCGCGTACGCGATTTCGCCGTTGGGAAATACATCAAAATAAGGAGCGTCGAGTTCCTGGCGTTTGTATTCACCGCCGAATTTCATGGTGTGCCGGCCCTTGGTCCAGGTCATCATGTCGCTGCCGCTATACATGTTGGTCGCCGCGTACGTGATGCCCAAGGGAGACGGCCCAAGAGTGAACTGGTTCGCAAAGATCATGGTTGGCATTCCGGGGAATAGACCGCTCAACGGAGAACTGGTGCCTAATTGCGCCGAACTGATGGGTTGCGATGGCGTTCCAGGACCGTAGATCGTGCTCCAACCGAATCTGGCTTCATTCACCAAACGGTTCGAGATCACAGAAGAAACACCGAACGAAAGGATGCGCTGGTCAACATCTTCCTCGGTTGGCCATCCGGGCGCCTGGAGCCCGTTGCCGTCGCCAAATTGGTTGTAGAGCGCCTGATTGGTTCGGTTGGCCGCAAAGAAATACTTGGCAAAAAAGCGGTTCGCTTCATTCAGCTTGATATCGAGATTGGTGTTGAACTGGTCTTCCTTGTAAGTGGAGGTGGACGGAATCGTCTCGAGAACTGGATTGAAGTTGGATGGGCAACCGGTAGTGACGCCGGGGATCCCAGGAATCATGTATTGCCCGTTGGGGAGCTTGGCGTTCAGAGCCGTAAAAGCCACGGGATCGACGTATCCCAAAAAAGCGGGGTTGTAACACGCCGAAAGGGTAGCCAGAGACGTGGCATCACGCTGCGACCCCAAACCGGCCGGTATGAATACCGTCGCGAGGGAATTCGTCAGCGAGGTGCCGTTCCTTTCGCGAGTGCCCTGATAGGAGATAAAGAACCAGGCACGATCTTTCAGCAGCGGACCGCCGAGCGTGCCGCCAAACTGGTTGCGGTCGTAGGTGGGGCGCGGCGTAACAAGACCAGTGACTCCGTTTAGAAAGAAGTTGTTCCCATCCAGATGTTTGTTCCGCAGGAATTCATAGGCATCCCCATGGAAACCGTTGGTGCCGGACTTGGTGACCGCAGCCACATTGCCCCCCGCATTGCGTCCTGCTGACGCATCGTACATGCTGGTCTGAACGATGAACTCCTGCAACGAGTCAATCGAGGGGACGGCAAGATTTGGGTTCTCGCCCGTACCGATGGAATTCGCATCCACACCATTGATGATCACGTTGTTGGAGAGCGCGCGCTGTCCGTTCACATAGACCGCTACGTCGCCACGCCCCAGATCGGAGGAGTTCTGGAGGGAGCCCGAGGTTCCAGTCGTCAGAGTCAATAACTGTTGGAAATTACGGGTCGGCAGTGGCAGAGCGTTGATCTCCTGCTGTTCAATCACCGAACCGCGGGCAGAGCTTTCCGTCTGCACCTGCGGCGATTCGCCTGTCACCGAAATCGTGCTCGGCGCACCGGCCACTTTGAGCGCAACATCGGTGACCCTGCTTTCGGTGATCCTGACTGTGATACCTTCCAGCTTGATCGATACGAATCCGCTGGCGCTTACTTCGAGCCGATACGCACCAGGGTTAAGCAGGGGAAACTCGTACCGGCCATTCGCGCCGGTGGTGCTCTGGCGCCTCACACCAGAATCGTTCGTCAGCGTGAGGGTTGCGCCCACCACGAGAGCCCCGGTCGGATCTGTCACAAGGCCCACGATTTGCCCGGTGGTGGCTGTCTGCGCTTGCGTCGTCGACACCATGAAACAGAAAATGGTGGCCACCACCAGCAGCGTTGCAAGTTGTCCTATCCGCATAGATTCCTCCTTGTTTCGCAATTACGGCTTCGAAGCCCGGCTCTTCCGGCTGCTGGTGTACAGACGGACAAACTGATCGACTGCCTCTTCGTCACTCACGCCCAGATAGCGCTGAGCACCGAAGAGTTTTTCCACCAGAAAATGGGTAACGAACTGCAGGTATAAACTGACGTACGCGAATCCCGGATTCACGTCACCGGGAAAGGGAATCGGCGCCTTCTGGAACAAAGCAGCTGAATAAGTGCGCAGCCCGCCTGCGACTTCACGATAGCTTTGAATGAAGTGCTTATGGCGGAACTCAACCACGTCCACGTACATAAGCCGCCAGTAGTCCAGGTTCTCTGAGACGAAACGGCCGATGGCCATCCCCAGCTTCTTCAGCGACTCGGCATCCGGGGATTGCATCAAGGGAAGAAGCTCTCTTTGCCGAAGGACCTCCATTCGCTGCTCCATGTGCTGAACCAGTCCGACGAATATGTCTTCCTTGGTCGGATAGTAGATGTATAGCTTGCCGATCGATATGCCGGCCTGATCAGCGATTTCCCGGACGGAGGTACCGTGGAAGCCTTGGCGCGTGAAGAGCCTTTGCGCGGCGCGGTCGATCTTGCGCCTGTTCTTGTCCATCGTATCGGCGGAAAGCTTCGGCATGTATTCCCTCGCGTAACCAAAACGAGCGCTCGCTCTTGTTGGGAAGAAGTCTAGGATGCCTCCTTTAGGCTGTCAAGAAAATTTCGTGACAGAAATTTCGTGACCAGGACTTGGCGGGCACGGAACGCGCGGGCTCGGAATCATGGCCGGACAATTTCTGGACTCTCAATGGGCGAATCCGTCCTTCATCCTTGCTGGAAATACCTGCGCGGGCGTTGGCATTCTGTTGATCGGGAAGTCGCCCGCCCGGAAGCGGACCTGTTCATGGTGGCGTGTCGGAAGATCGGGGGATGATGTTCGCTGTGGATGGCAACCGCGATGGCAGCGGACCGGAACGCTGATACTGCTGATCCCCGTCCCGTGACACCCCGGTCCAGAACATCCAAATGTCCGCAAACGCCTGAATCTAAAGCTTCGAAAACCTCGAACTCCCACGAACGACATCTCTCTTCACGTAACAATGGCCGAGGATCACCTATCTACGTGATGGATGTCACGAGGTGTCGGTGATGGGTGAAATCCCGATGACCCCGGATCGCTATGCGCGATTTGGCCCAAACTGGAGCGGCGTCGCAGGCTGCGACGCGATCCTATCCCATTTAGTATCAGCTGCTTACCTCCGGTAACTCGCGTGGCTCCGAAAGTGCACTCCTACTCGTGTACTGGGGGAGAAATATGGCTGCGGCTGCAAGCGCAAAACCTGGCAAATCGGTGGCCCGCAAGATCTGGGAAACCGCTGCCTCGATCAAAACCGGCGTTGTTCTTCTTATTCTGGTCGTGATCTTAGCGGCCGCTGGCACGGTCATCTTGCAGCGTCCCATGACCGATCCGGACGACATGCAGCGCGCGTATTCTCCTCAGGTTCTGAAACTGCTCGATGCTACCGGCTTGACCGACGTATTTCACGCCTGGTGGTTCCTCGGCCTGATGGCCCTGGTCAGCCTTTGCATCATCGCGGCCTCCATCGAGCGCTTCCCCAACGCATGGCGTTATTACTCGCGTCCCTACAAGTATCCCGATGCCAGCTTCCGGCGCGCTCTGCACCCGCAGAAATCGATTGCGGTTCAGGATGAAGAGACCGGTCTGGTAGCTGCGGAGCGCGCACTGCACTCGCTCGGCCTCAAGCCCGAACGCGTGGTGCGTGAAGATCACTTCGGAATTTTCGCCGAGCGTCACCGCATTTCCGAGATGGCCGTTTACATCGTGCATGCCAGCCTGTTGCTGATTTTCTTTGGTTGGATCATCGATGGCGTCTACGGCTGGCGTGGATCGCTGAGCCTCAATGAAGGTCAGACAACGAACACCGTCGAATTGCGTGGCGGTGGAACGCGCGTGCTGCCTTTCGCAATCCGCTGCGATGCCGCGGGCCAGCAGAACTATCAGGACGGCACTCCCAAGAAGTGGTGGTCGCAACTGGCGATCGTGGAAGGCGGCAAAGATGTAAAGGCAAAAGAAATCGTCGTCAACGATCCTTTGCTCTACAGCGGCGTGCGTTTCTACCAGGCCAGCTACGGAGATAGCGGCAAGCCGGAAAAACTGGTGTTCACAGCAACACGCAACACCGCTTTCAAGGCCGAGGTCTCTGGATCCTCGAATAAGTTTAGTGCGGCGACTGCGCCTTCCGGAGCGCCACAGGAAATCACTCTCGCTCCGGCTGCCACAGCCGATCTCGACGCCAATACCACGGTGCGCTTCGCCGAATTTTTCTCCGACTATGCGGTACGGGACGGGCAGGTCTATAAGCGCTCGAACGATCTGGGGAGTCCAGCGGCGCATCTGATCGTGACGGCCAAGTCGAGCGGCGAGAGCTTCGACGTATGGTTCCCCGCGCTTGAAGAAGTCGCCGACAATTCCAAGGCTCCCTATCTTCTCGAAGCAAAAGATCTGAAGATGACACACTTCACCGGTCTCGAGGTCTCGCACGAACCCGGGCAGTGGGGGGTGTGGGCAGGTGTAGTGCTCATGGGCGTTGGACTCGCCTTCGTTTTCTATGTAGTGCACATGCGTTTCTGGGCAGTGCCGGTCCGCAATCAGGAGACCGGTCAAGTTTGCCTTTGGATCGGTGGCAGCACCAATCGCAACCGCGACGTGTTCGAGCAGCGGTTCGACGAGTTGGTTGCCGCCGTGGAGAAAGAACTGAATCCCATTCCTACACCCGCTCCCAGTGAGCATATCGCGACGGCCGCGTCACGCTAACCGGCCGCAACGGAGGATCTACCAATGTCGCAAGCAAAAACGGAACAGCAGCAGCCACCGGCAGCAACGGGCACGACCCTGATCGTGTTCGTCGGACTGGCTATCGCATTTCTGTTGTTCATGGCGTTTCTGAATGTGGTCAAAAGCGGCAATCTGCTGAACGAATCCAACCTGCTGTTTGCGGCTCTGATTTTTTACGCCGGTGCAGGCGCTCTCTATCTCGGATTCGGTGTCACCGGAACAGAGTCCTATGTGAAGTTCGCATCTCTCGTAACCTGGGCCGGACTGCTCGCCAACACCGGCGCCGTTGCCCATCGCTGGCACGAGGCCGGACACCCGCCCTTTGCGAGTGTCTATGAGATGTTGTTGAGTTTCGTGTGGACGCTCGCCGTGCTCACGCTGATTGCGGAAAAGAAATATCACGTGAAGGTCATCGGCACCGTCACCATGCCGGTCGCGATTGTCGGCGTCGTGCTGATGCAGTTATTGCGGACTGAAGTCCACCCCTTGGTTCCAGCCCTGCAGTCCACATGGCTACATGTGCATGTAACGCTCGCCATGCTGGCTTACGCGGCATGCGCCTTGAGCTTCGCTTTAGCCATGATGTTCCTGATTCAGGACGACATGAAGACTGAAACCTTTCTCGCCGTCACCAGCGCAAGTTGCGCAGCCATTTATGCCAGCATCGTGCTGACCCGCTTCGAAAAATGGGGAGGCTTGAGCCTGGTCGCCTGGAACGTGGATGAAAAGCGGGAAGTTTTTCTGGCGAAGGGTGTACGCCTCTTCGTCACCGTCCCTGACCTCGGATGGCTCATGCTGCTCGCATTCATCGTCATTGTGGTGCCGCTGGCTTTGTACGGAGTGGCGCGCTGGCAGAAAAATGCCGGCTTTCTGGCGATCGCAAATCGCGCGGTATTCGTCAGCATTCTGCTTCAGATCATGACTCTGGTGTTGTTTCTCCTGCGGGCGCGCGAGGGCAGCTATCCGTCGCTCGACGCAGAAGGCTTGTTCACCACCAGCCTTGCTGCCAGCCCGTTCATTCTGTCGGCGCTGGTCGGAAGCATTTTCATCTCGCTGCTTTATCTTCTTCTGTTGTGGCGGCGCGCCGATCTCGAACGCTTGCTGCCCACGGCCGACGCCCTGGACCGCATCACCTACAAAACGATCTGCCTCGCCTTCCCGTTGCTCACACTGATGATCGCCGCGGGCGCTTATTGGGCAAACCAGACCTGGGGTTCTTACTGGAACTGGGATCCGAAGGAGACGTGGGCTGCGATCACATGGCTGGTGTATGCGGGCTATCTGCACATGAGGATTACGCGCGGCTGGCGGGGACGCCGGGCCGCGTACTTCGCGATTCTGGGATTCGGAGTCGTAATGTTTACGTTCTTCGGAGTGACTTACCTGCTGCCCGGATTGCATGCATATGCCTGATATCCGCGGTCAGCAAGCACGGTTGATCTGACCCTCAGTGCAAGAGCTTCGGGCCGCGCAACAGCCATACTCGCTGCAGGCGAGCCAGAGGAGAAAATACGATGTCTTCGATGCGCGTGAACTGGCAACTGAAGGCCCTTTGGCCGGTGGCCGTCGTTTTGCTGAATGGCATGCTCCTTTTCTTGCTGGCAACTCTTTCCCTACAGGACACCGAGCGGCATCGCCTCTTGATGATTGCGGGTTCCGGAGCAGTGGCAATCTGCGGAGTCATCATCGTTGTCCTCGTCACCACGATCCAGAAACCGGTGGTCGAACTGCAGGAGCAGATGGAGCGCGTAGGACAAGGTGATCTGGCTGCCTCAGTGAGCTTTGCCAAGAGAAATGACGAGATCGGCGACCTGGGGCGGAATTTCAACCTCATGGTGAAGCAGTTGCGCGAAAGCCGGGAAGAAATCGAACTGTTGCATCGCACGCAGATGTCGCGCGCCGAGCACTTTGCAACTCTTGGCGAACTGGCCACCGGATTGGCCCATGAGATTCGGAATCCGCTGGCAGGAATCGCCGGCGTAATTGAAATCGTCGGCCGCGACCTGCCCGCAACAAGTCCCGCCAAAGCTGTCGTGAAAGAAGTCCGCGAAGAGATCAACCAGATCAACCGGATCTTGACCGACCTGCTGGGAACGGCCCGGCCGCGCGCTTCGGAGATGCGATCGAGCGACCTGAATACGACAGTCGAGCACGCTGTGATGCTGGTGCGGCAACAGGTGCTCTCCAAGCCGATCAAGATCGAGTTCACGCCCTCCCAGGATCTGCTCGAAGTGGAACACGACAGCGACCAGGTGCATCAGGTGCTGCTCAATCTCCTGCTCAATTCCGTGCAGGCAATCCAAGGCACGGGCATGGTTCAGGTTGCCGTATTTGCACGCGACAACGGAGACGAGAGCGTGATCACGGTGTCGGACACGGGTCGTGGCATCCCGGCGGAGCACCTCCCAAACATCTTCCGGCCGTTTTACACGACCAAGGGAAACGGAACCGGCCTCGGGCTATCTCTGGCACGGCGCATCGTTGAAGAACACCACGGACGCATCGAAGTTGCCAGCAGTTCCGGCAAGGGCACAACCTTCTCGGTCACGCTGCCCTTGCGCCAAGCAGTACACGAACATCTCATCGAGAAGTGAGGTTGACGCGGGCGCGGTCTGTTCGGCGCTCCACTCGCCTGCAACCTGGAGTTCCAATCCGGTTGTCAATCCTGCCGTCGATCACCGGAGAATAGAACAGCTCTCAGCCCATCAGCCTTCAGCTTTCAGTCTCCTTGTCTTAGGGAGCAACCGACTTGACGATAGCTCCTCCTCCTTAATTCTTTTAGGTCGATCTATTAGAATCATCGATTTAGCGGGAATTGCCTTGCAAAATTTTGAACGCGTGAGGGTTAGGGGCAAAATATTGAGCGAGTAGGACTTAGTGATGGAAAGTCGGTAGTTTCCGCCGGGGATGCCCGTAAAATCTTGATTCCAAAGGGTGTATTATACAAAATCCTGATAACACGGCAGTTAGCGGTGATCGTCATACGACAATCAATTATCAAGGAAGTCACGCAATTGCCGCCTGGGCAGCGAATGAGTCCAATCGTCGGAACTGAGATTGGGCTCTCCTTCATCGTAGAGATGCCGGTCGCTATGTCAAGGATTTCGCGAGTCGGTGACCGGGTCAGGCGAAATCTGGTCGATAGGCGATGTCACAACAATATTTGAGGATGGCTTCAACCATCTCGGTGGCGGCAGGCCGCGAGCGCGCAATCAACGAATCCAGTCGCTAGAGGCTGCAGCCGTTTTTCTTCCCGAACGCTAGTAGGCCAATGTCGGTGATGCCAAAATAATTGAAGACGCCTTTGCCGATGTGGCCGTTGCTGGCGCGAGCGGTGAACACGAAGTAATCACAACAGTCGCCTTCGCCCGATGGAAAGGTAAAAGTTACAGTGATGAGTCCATCGACGACTGTGAAATAGCCGGGATACGGGTTGTTATTGGGAATCAGCGTGGCCTCGCCGCTGTGAGGGAAGCCGTAGCTGCCATCGTCGGTCAGAGACATGCAGTACGTGCCATTGTCGCGCTGCGACTGGGTCACAGTCACCGGCCAATCGCCAGTGTAGCTCTGCGCCATGGCAGCGCTGGTCGTGAAAGCGAAGGCTGCAACCACAAAGGCCGTTGCGATGAACCTGATGCGTCTATTCATGTTGCTACCTCGAGATGAGAGTCGAAATTCTCTCGCGCCCTCGAACATAACTGACGAAGGCTCAGCGGTTGTCATGGGAATGTAAAACCGTTGTAAAAACCCCTGAGGACTGGCCCAAATTGTCGAAATAGGCATTTACACGCAATATAGAAAGGCGCCCACTTTGCGGTAGGTTGCGAGTGTTGGGCGGCTGCGTCTAGAGAGCACGTTTTTCCAATCGCCTCAACGAACGGGACTTGTATTCCACACCTTTCCCACAGTTACAGCGCTACTGAACTCTTCCCCTGTCCTCTTGCAAGCCTCACAATGAGATGAGGCAACGCGCACCGACCATGACCTCTTCCGACAATTTCAAGGAAACGCTCAAGCAGCAGGCGGACATCGTCCGGATTGTGGGGGACTACGTCAAGCTGCGGAAGGCGGGGGCGCAGAATTTTTCGGGGCTTTGTCCGTTTCACAGCGAGAAGACGGCGTCGTTTTCGGTGCATGCTACGCGGCAGTTTTATCACTGCTTTGGGTGCGGAGCGTCGGGGGATGTGTTCAGCTTTGTGCAGAAAGTGGAGAACGTTTCTTTTCCTGAGGCGGTTCGGCTGATTGCGCAGAAGCTGGGCGTGCCGATGCCGAAGGTCGCGTTTTCGAGTCCGGCGGAGGCTCGCGACGCGCATTTGCGCGGGGCGCTGCTGGATGTGCACGAGAAGGCTACGGCGTTTTTTCTGCAATGCTTGCGGCGTCCGGAGGGGGCGCATGCGCGGGAGTATTTGAAGGGACGGGGGCTGGACGACGAGACGATTGCGCGGTTTCGGATCGGGTATGCGCCGGACTCGGGGTTTCTGCTGCGGGATGCGCTGCGGCGGGAGTTTGACGAGGAGTTGTTGCGGGAGAGCGGCTTATTCTCCTGGAAGGACAGCGGTCAGCCATCAGCCATCAGCTCCCAGCAAGGCAGGTCGCTGGTCACAGGCGGCACGACGCAAGAGGGTGGCAGTCGGGAGCATGAGATTCCTCGCTCTGCTCGGGATGACAAGGACGATGGGACGAATTCTTCCCTCGCTATCTACTCGAAGTTTCGCAACCGGGTGATGTTTCCGATTGCTAATGATCAGGGGAAGGTGATTGCGTTTACTGGGAGGACGCTTTCTTCGGATGAGAAGGCTGGGCCGAAGTATTTGAATTCTCCGGAAACGAAGATTTATTCGAAGTCGCGAGTGCTGTTCAACCTGGACAACGCCAAGGAAGCGATTCGCAAGCTGGAGTACACGGTGCTGGTCGAAGGGCAGATGGATTGTATTTCGGTGTATGCGGCGGGATTTCACAATGTGGTTGCCAGTTCGGGGACGGCGTTTACTGAGCTACAGACGAAGCTGCTGGGGCGGTTTTCGAAGAACATCATCGTGAATTTTGATCCCGATACGGCAGGGGCGCGGGCTACGGAGCGGACACTGGGGCTGCTGGTGGAGGAGGAATTCAACATCCGCGTACTGACGCTGGAAGCGGGATTTGATCCGGACCTGTTTATTCGACGCAAGGGGAAAGACGCTTATGGAGCCGCACTGAAGAATTCCCAGAAATATTTTGACTATCTGATTGACCGAGCGAGGGCGCAGTTTGGAGTGAAGAGCGCCGAGGGAAAGGTGAAGGCGGTCAACCATCTTCTGCCGCATATTCAGCGCGTGCCTAGCAGGATCGTGCGGGACGAGCTGGCGATGGAAATTTCGCAGAAGTTGGGGATTGATTCGGCGGTGCTGCGGCAGGAGTTGAAACATGCGGCGACTTCGCGGGCGGCTGCGGCGGTAAAGGCTCCGGCGGAGGCTCAGGTGACAGGAGCGGAGCGGGTGCTGATCCGGGCGCTGGCGGCGGCGCGGCAGATGCAGGCGGGGGACGGGCGGAGTTCGGCTCGGGATGGAGCGGAGGAGGAGTTTGATCCGGCGCGGCAGGCGCAGTTTGCACTCACGTCAGAGCGGCTCTATGAAGGGTTGGCCTCGGAATCATTGATGACAGCCCTGCTGGATCCCGAGAGCGAGGGTGTGGATCCGCTGGAGTTGGCTCGCAGCGAGGAGGACCGGCGTTTGTTAGCGTCGATCCTGATGCGCGAGGAAGAGGAGTTGACGGCGGAGACGGTTGAGGGCGCGATCCGAGGGCTGCGGCGGATTACCTTGCGGCGGCGGCTGGACCAGACACAGCGCAGTTTGTCGCGGAGCGGTCTTTCGATGGAGGAAAAGCAGGCGCTTCTGCAGGAAAAGGTGCGGTTGAAGCGGGCCCTGATGGACCCGTCGCTGGCGGAAGCGGCAGGGCGGGCGAGTTAGCAAGACCGTTGCGTCTTGCCCCCGAATTTCACCCTAAGGTTGTCGGTGGGGCAGGGGTCCTTCGACTCCGGGGCAGCTCGCGATGCGAGCCGCTCCTACGCTCAGGATGACAGGACTTTGGAATGGCCGAAGAAGATGGCAGCAGCGGAAGGAAGCAGCTTGGAACCTAATCGACGATCTGACCATCTAAAGAGTTAGCGGGAAAAGAGATACGGGCGGTTTTTGGAGTGCGGCAACCTGGCGGCGTTGTATTGGCAGCATCGGATTCGATGGTGCTATAATTTCAGGGTTTGTGCGCTTTCGCACAGCTCCGTAACAACTCCTACCGTTCGTAAAGTTCGGCGTTCGCCAATCGGCGGGCGTCCTGAGGACAATCTGTTTTGGCACTTGACGACAAGTTCGACGACATAAAAAAGCTGATCGACGCAGGCAAAGAGAAGGGATATCTGACCTATGACCAGGTCAACGACCTAATCCCGCACGATGTGCACTCTCCTGAAGACCTGGAAGATCTGCTAACCACGATCGGAACGCAAGGAATCGACGTACTCGAAAGCTCGAAGGGGCCTTCGACCGATCTGGAAAAAAAATTCGAGGAAGTGGAAGAAGGCGGCGAGGATGTTGAGCTCGACCTCACTCCCGGCGCCCTGGAAAAAACCAATGATCCCGTCCGCATGTATTTGCGCGAGATGGGAACCGTGCCGTTGCTCACGCGCGAGGGCGAAGTGGAAATCGCCAAGCGCATCGAGCGGGGCCAAAACCGCGTTCTGAAGGCGCTTTCGCGCTCTCCGATTGTGATCCGTGAACTCCTTGCCCTGGGCGAGGACCTCGAAAAAGGCGTCCGCTCGATCAAAGAGCTGGTCACCTTTGACGAAGAGGAAATCACCGAAGAGATCGTCGACAAACGCCTGAAGGATTTTCTCGGCAAAATCGGCGCGCTCGACAAGGCATACAAGAAAGTTGCGCCACTGCAGGAAAAGTTTGTTGACGTCAACGCAAAGAAGCGTCCGCGCGATCACCGTCGCTACCGATTCAACCTGGCGCGTGCGGTCGTGCGCACTTCGAAGGCGGTCCGGAATCTTGGGTTCACCAACAACGAACGCAAGCGGCTGATCGAACGCGTCAATCGGACGGTCGATGGCATGCGCTCGCTCGACCGGCAAATCCAGAATCTGGAGAAGCGAGCCGAGGCCACACGCAGCGAAGAGCAGAAGAAGGAATACAAAAAGCAGGCACGGGCAGTTCGCGGAGAGCTCGAAAAGCTCGAGGTTGAAGCGGGCCTGTTGTTCCAGGAGCTCAAGCGCACACAGCGCGAGATCATCCAGGGCGACATGGACGCCGAGCAGGCGAAGAGGGAGTTAATCGAAGCTAACCTTCGACTGGTCGTTTCCATCGCTAAGAAATATACGAATCGCGGACTGCAGTTCCTCGACCTGATTCAGGAAGGCAACATCGGCCTGATGAAGGCGGTCGACAAGTTCGAGTACCGGCGCGGGTATAAGTTTTCGACTTATGCGACGTGGTGGATTCGGCAGGCGATTACTCGCGCGATTGCCGACCAGGCACGTACGATTCGTATCCCGGTGCACATGATCGAAACGATCAACAAGCTGATCCGCACATCGCGGCAACTGGTGCAGGAACTGGGACGCGAACCGACGTCAGAAGAGATTGCCAAGCGGATGGATATTCCGGTGGCGAAGGTGCGCAAGGTGCTGAAGATTGCACAGGAGCCGATCTCACTCGAAACGCCGATCGGCGAAGAGGAGGATTCGCATCTGGGCGACTTCATCGAAGATCGCGGAGTTGTTTCGCCGGCCGATGCAGTGATCAACGTTAATCTCAAGGACCAGACGGGACAGGTTCTGCGCACGCTCACGCCGCGCGAAGAGAAGGTAATCAAGATGCGGTTTGGGCTGGAGGACGGCTCCGAGCACACGCTGGAGGAAGTCGGCCAGTCGTTCGCGGTCACGCGGGAACGCATCCGGCAGATCGAGGCGAAGGCGCTGCGGAAGCTGAGACATCCATCGAGATCGCGAAAGTTGCGAGCGTTCATGGATGGGGTCAGGGACTAAGTCAGAAGTAAGAAGTCAGAATGCAGAAGTGGGGCGCGAGTGATCGCGCCCGTTTTGTTTCTCTACTGCTCTTGGCGGACTCGTTTAGCGCGATAGCCTCGTTCCTCGCCCGTTGCCGAGGGCAGGGTGCCGGCGCTACACTCATGCAGCGGAGCAGCTAGTTAGTAGGATCCTACACCGTTGGCATTGCGGATTCGGAACCAATCGTAGGCGGTTTTGCCTCGGTTCCAAACCACGTCGCAGCGGACTCGCAGGAAGGCCTGCTGAATGCGGCCGATGACCAGCCAATTATCGCGATTGCTGCGGGCGTCGATGCGCTGGGAGCGGCGCTCGGTAATATTGCGCTGCTGGATCTTCTGGTAATCCGGATCATTTTGCGGGTATTGATACCCGTCCTGGGCCACTTCCATTTTGAGCTGATTAGTCTGGGCAATTCTGTTATTGGCGTCGATCGCGCCCGCAAGGACCTCCGACTGCTCGTCGAACCACTCATGGACGACCTGCTCGGTTTCGGCGGGAGTGTGCGTCCTTTTGAATTCGTGGATTGCACTCAATATTTCGTCAATATTGTCAGCGCCCTGGAGAGCGATGACCGGGATGGGGTTGGTGCGAGCGGGAGCATCTTCGTCCGTGAAAACGCGTTTGGCCTTGCTTTTGGGGGCTTCCTTATTTTTCTTGGCGGCGTCGCCAAGGGAGGGGGTAGCCTCGTCGGAACTCTGGGCGCGCATTTGTCCCGCGAACAACAAAATAAGTGTCAGCGCGTACAGGCACTTCCAACGCATACGTCCTCTTGTGGGGGAGATCGCGATAACCGACACTTCCATACTATCGATTGGTGAAGGGGGCCGAATGTTACCTGCGTTGCGAGACGAACGTGCTGGAATGTTTTCGTCTATGTCACAGACTTTCGGCGAGGACGTCAGGCGGGATTTGGCGTCCCGTGGGCGGGGATGTCCGAGGACGCGGTGCTCGTCGATTCGGCAGACAACGAGCATGAAGAGGGCAATTTGGCTACAAACAAAAGGCCGGGCAGAATCGCCCGGCTCCTTCGCACTGAGAAACTGTTCCGATTGCTGGGTTGAGCTGGAGTAGTTTCCCGTTAACCTCGTCTGCTAACTTTTCCCTCTTCCCCTTGCCACTGCCGTTTCGAATCGCCACCCGCTTGCCAGATGGATAGGTCGGGAGCGTTGCTTTACATCACCAGTGCGAGGCTTTCCAGTTCGCGCTCGAGCACAGGCAGAGAGCAACCGGCCATTTCGACTCTGCCGGCGGCATCCATAGCGGCCTGCGGAGAAACGCCATAACCGCGGCCCATCAGGAATACCTGAAGCACTTCGGCGGCCTCGCGTGAATCAGCCAGACCGTTTTGCAACAGGTCATTTCGCAAAGCTGACAACTCCGTGACCGAGAATTTGTCTTTCATGGCCGTCCTCACCTTCGGCATCCCTAGCTCCATTAGAGTCATCGGCAACCAACTTCGTTGCATGCAATTGGAATACCGTAACGTAGGTACCCCACTCGGGAAGATTTTCTGATTCCCTTAGTCACTAGAACCCAATATTTTGCAAAAGGTTGCGAAGAGAGCGAGCCTGGACTGCCGGGGCGGCCGGTGGCGCATATTGTCCAATGCGGAAGGCCAATTTGACACAATGTGACATTTCATCCGGAAATTAGACGCAGATTTTGTTGGTAAGGCGACGGAGCGATTCGTCGATTTCGACCAGTTCGGCCGCGCGGCAAACGGAAAGATCAGAATCAGGCGCCTTTGGTTGCGACCATCAAATTCAAGCTACCTCGATGGTGGCGGCATCAATGAGCATGATGGGGATATCGTCCTGGATGGGGTAGGCGCGGCGGCATTCGGAGCACTTCAGGCTGGCGCCGTTCTGGTGCAGAACGACCGGCTTTTTGCAAACCGGACAAACCAGCAAATCGAGCAGATCCTGGGCAATCATGGCCTGCTCATTGTAGCTCGGGTGACTACTTGGGCAGAGGAAACTTTCACCACGGAGAACACGAGGGCACACGGGTAAGACCTTTCCGGTTTTCGACCCCGCGCCATCATGCGAGAGGGATGCGATAGAATCGCTGGTTCGATTCCAGGACATAGCGAGGTGGAATGACAGCCAGGATTCTTGACGGGACAAAATTGGCGGCTGAGATTCGCGCTGAGGTCGCGACCGAGGTCAAAGGGCTGGCTGGGTCGGGCATACGGCCGGGGCTTGCGGTCGTGCTCGTCGGGCACAACCCGGCGTCGGAAGTTTACGTTCGCGGGAAAGTGAAGAGCTCGCAGGAAGTTGGGCTCTACAGCGAACAGCACTCGCCGGCAGAGACATCCACGACGGGCGAGTTGCTGGCGCTGATTGACTCGCTCAACCGGCGGGATGAGATCGATGGCATCCTTGTGCAGTTACCGCTTCCGGGCCACGTGGATTCCAAGAAGGTACTGCTGGCGGTTGATCCGGCAAAGGATGTTGACGGATTTCACCCCATGAATGTCGGCAATCTCTCCACGCAGCGCCCGGGGCTGGTGCCATGCACTCCGGCAGGAGTGATGGAGATTCTGCGGCGGAGCTCGATTGCCATTGCGGGGCAGGAGGCGGTCGTGGTCGGGCGGAGCGATATTGTAGGTAAGCCGGTTGCGATGCTCCTGTTGAATGAGAATGCCACCGTCACGGTGTGCCATTCCAAGACGCGCGACCTGCCGGGAGTGTGCCGGCGCGCCGACATTCTTGTGGCGGCGATCGGACGCGCGGGGATGGTGACCCGCGAGTTTGTGAAGCCGGGAGCGACGGTGATCGACGTCGGCATTAATAAGGTTACGGAGCGTGGCGAGTTCGACCGCTTCTTTGCCGGGAACGCGAAACGGCTCGAGACTTTCCTGGCGAAGGGATCGACGCTTGTAGGAGATGTGCATCCTTCGGTCGCAGAAGTTGCGGGAGCGATCACGCCGGTGCCTGGCGGCGTCGGCCCGCTCACGATCGCAATGCTGATGGCGAATACGGTCAAGGCGGCGAGACTAAGACGAAGTCTTTCGTGGTAAATTCTTGGCCGAGGTCCCCTTGCTTAAGATCGGCCTGACTGGCGGGATGGCGAGTGGTAAATCGGTCGTGGGCGAGATGTTTGTGAAGCTTGGGGCGCACCTGGTCCAGTCAGACGCGATTGCACATTGGCTCATGGATCCGGGACGGCCCGTTTATGAAGAGGTCGTGCGGAGGTTCGGCAGGGGGATCCTCAATGCCGATGGGACAGTCGACCGTCCCAAGCTTGCGGAAGTGGCGTTCGGAAACGCGGCTGGGAGCGGAGACGCGAGTGCGCCCCGGGTGAAGGAACTGAATGCCATCGTGCATCCGGCGGTGATTGCGCACGAAAATGAATGGATGGCGGATATTGGGGCGCGCGACCCGGAAGCGATCGCCATCGTGGAGGCGGCGCTGATTCTGGAAGCAGGGACGGCCGACCGATTCGATTATCTGGTGGTGGTGACTTGCCATCCGGAGCAGCGGATTGAGCGGCTGGCGAAGCGCCTGGGAATTTCGGAAGAGGCGGCGCGCGCAGAAGTCACGCGGCGTATGGCGGCTCAGATGCCGGATGCAGAAAAGATTAAGGCAGCCGATTTTGTAATTGATAATTCGGGATCGCTGGACGCGAGCGAGGAACAAGTCCGGCAGGTAGTCGCGGCATTGAAGAGCCGCTGAGAGTCACGAAAACGCGTTGCTGCGTAGTGAACACGACGAGCCGCTTTGAATTTGAGTTTTACCTTGCAGCCTCTTAGGGCCCGTAGGATGCACGGCGGCCAGCGATTCCGTGATTCTTGAAGTAAGTCCGACCGGTGCGGAGTCTGCTGGATATACGCCTCCAGTTCCGGCGGGAGCAAAGGCCGGCTTTCCCTGCTACGAGCATCCAGTTTTACCCGACTTGTTCGGGCCGGTGACGAACCCGACCATTACGTGGAAGTATTACGCGAGCGGGGCTGGATCCCTGTGGATGACGCCAAACGCAATCCAGCATATCTGCGACCCGTCGGGGTTCAAGGGAAAATGCGAGGGCGATCCGTGGACTGCCGGGAACGTGAGCACGAACCCCGCCGGTATTCTGAGCGATCTGGGCGTGCAGGGAACGGGGCCGTCGTCGTGCACGCTTGCACAGGTGACGTGGGTGACGCCGGACGGATTTTGGTCCGATCATCCGGGAACTGTCGGGCATGACGGTGGGCCATCGTGGGTTTCGGCGATTGGGGAAACACCGCAATCCTGATCACTTGGGATGACTGGGGCGGATTCTTCGACGACATCAACCCGGTGAAGTATATGAGCCGCAATAACAATGGGACAGGCGGATATCCCGGAACCTGCGTGAGCTGGGTTTGCAATGGCACGCACTACGTTTATGGATTCCGCGTGCCGCTGATCGTCGTCTCGCCTTACACGCCCAGCGGTTATATTTCCGGCGGCGGAATTTACCCGCCGAACTGTCCGTCGTCATACTGTCACGACTTCGGCAGTATTTTGAATTTCATCGAATATGCCTTTGGAACCAATGGGAACTCCATAGGCTCAGTGGGTCCGACACAGTGGCCTTATGCGGATTTCTTCGCACAGGATACGGGCCCCGCGCCGAACAATTTCGGGCTGCACGATTTCTTCAATTTTTCAGGGCAGGCACGGGGTTTCACGCCGATCACCACCGGTATCAAGTATCAGGATAATTGCTTCTTTGATCCGACCGGGCTCGGCTGCTTTTCGAACTATAAGCCGACCGCTGCCGATAGCGATTTGGAGGACGCAGACTAGGCTCAACTTTTGGACGGGTGCTCGACTCTCTTCCAGCGCAGCACCCGCGTCTTTCCCGCTGATTCAAAGAAGTTTTCACCTCCATAAACAATTTTCATAGCAGAAGGTGCGTCGCGCAGACGCGGACGGTGATCTATTGAAGTGCAGAACCAGCGTCTGCGCGGAGCTTGGCATGAATTCCACAAGCCAGCCGGCCACTTGGAGAGTTCTGCTGGCGTTCGGTATCATCTATTTTGTCTGGGGATCGACGTTCCTGGCGATCCGCATAGGCGTGCGCGAGGTTCCGCCGTTTCTGCTGGCGGGAATGCGGTTTCTGGTAGCGGGCGCAGCTCTGTATGCGTGGATGCGAGCAAAAGGAACGGTTTCGCCGACGCGGCGGGAGTGGATGTCTGTCTCGATCGTTTCTCTGTTGATTTTTGTGTGCGATTACGGCCTGCTGTTCTGGGCAGAGCAGCGTGTGCCCTCGGGGATGGCAGCCGTGATGATGGCGACGATTCCCGTTTTCATGGCGCTGTCGGAAATCGTTTTCCTCGGGACACAGAGGTTCACGTTCCGCCTGGCATTCGCGCTGCTGGTGGGAATTGGTGGGGTCGCGGTGCTGGTAAGCCGATCAGTGGGTCTGAGAGAGGCTCCGATCAGTACGGCCGGAGCGGGCGCGTTAGTCATCGCCGCGGTCAGTTGGTCAATGGCGGCGGTGCTGATGCGCAAGTTGCCGCTGCCGGCTGCAAAGGCGATGAGCTCGGGGGCGCAGATGCTTGCGGGCGGCGGCCTGCTATTGCTCACTTCACTTGGGCTGGGTGAGTTTCGCGGATTTCACCTGCAATCGGTCTCGCTGGAAGCTTGGCTGGCACTTGCCTATCTGATCATTGCAGGATCCATCGTTGGTTTCAGCGCGTATGTTTGGTTGCTGTACCATGAATCGCCGACCAAAGTGGGGACCTATGCGTACGTCAATCCGGTTGTGGCGGTTGCGGTGGGATATCTGCTGGGCGGCGAGCTAATCGGCCCGCGAACATTGCTCGGTACGTTGTTGGTGCTGGTGAGTGTGATTGTGATTACTACAACTCCAGCGAAAAAGACTTCGTTGGTACCGGCCGTTGAAACCGCGGATTGACCGGAACCACGCCAGCGGATGCACTTTCTGCTATCGAGTGCTTGGCCCGAGTTTGAGCCCGGACCAGCCCAGTGCTGCGCGGGAGTTGATGTCTAGGGCATTTCCTGACTTGCTTCGCGCTTCCGGGAGGGGTAACATGCATCCCCACAGTAGTCTTACTCCTCAATTAACCCGCCACGCCGTGCTCGCTTCTGGAGGTCGAAAATGAAATCACCGGCTTCGCTGATCGTGACTTTACTGATTCTAGCTTCGCTAACCGCAACCCTCGCACTGGCCCAGACTTATAACTTGCCGATCCAGCACGTGATCGTCGTGGTGCAGGAAAACCGGACATCGACCAACTTGTTCGGACAGGATACTGCGCTGGTTGCCAATGGATTTCACCTGGTGACGAGCGGAGCGTGCGGAACGCAGACAATTTCTTTTGCCCCGTACCAGCTCGACGCCTGCTTTGATGCCTCACATGCGCACACCGCGTGGGAAACCGCTTACGACACAGGAAAGATGGATGGATTCTGCCAGATACCGTCGGGCGTATCTGGATGCAATGCGCAGCAGCAGCAGGGGATTCCGAGTTGCCTGGTGAATGGAGTGGCAACGCCGTGTCCGCAATATACGACGGTCAACGCATCCCAGCTCGGAACCTATTATCAGCTCGCGCAGAGCGGCGGTTTTGCCAACTACATGTTCCAGACGAACCAGGGGCCGAGCTTTCCGGCGCACCAGTTCCTGTTTTCGGGAACATCGGAGCCGATCGCACCGACGACAACTGATTACAGGTTTTTCGTCGCGGAAAATGCGACCTTCCCAAAGACTGACAAGGACAAGCACTATGGCTGCCTGGCCGATGTCGGGACTTACATGAACCAGGTGAATCCCACGACGGGCGCCGAGGTCAAGGGTTACAAACCGACCTACGTAGCAGCGGCCGACCAGACGGCGGGCTATCCGTGCTACGAGCACCGCACGATGGTTGACGTGTTGAACAGCACAACTCCCAACATTTCGTGGAAGTATTACTCCCCCGGCCAAAACCCGCCAAGCGATGGCTCCCTGTGGAACGCACCGAATGCGATATTCGACATCTGCGTGCCGAGCGGCAGCACGACGGACGGCACCAGCACGTGCACGGGGTCGGTTTATGCGACGAACGTCGTCAACGATCTGCAACTATTTACGGATTTGGGGGCCAATCCCGGGCAGCCGCAATGTGCGTTGCCCCAAGTCAGTTGGGTGATTCCGGACGGCAACTGGTCGGATCACCCGGGGACTGTTGGGCACGATGGTGGACCGTCATGGGTAGCAGCGATCGTCAATGCGGTTGGCGGCTATAACAATGACGGGTCGGCGCTGACGACTTCATGCGGATATTGGGCGAACACCGTGATTCTAACCACCTGGGATGACTGGGGTGGCTACTATGACGATATCAACTCGGTAGCCATAATGAGCGCGGCGAACGGGCCGGGCGTTGGCGGGTATCCGGGCACGAAGAACGGTACCTACTACGTTTATGGGTACCGCGTGCCGCTGCTGGTCACTTCGACGTTCGCCAAGCCCAATTACGTTTCGGGAGCGAATGTTTATCCTCCGGTGTGTCCGAATTCTTATTGTCACGACTTTGGCAGCATCCTGAATTTCGTCGAGTATGCTTTCGGCTCGGGCGGGACTTCGCTGGGAGAAATTGGATACTCCAACTGGCACTATGCCGACCACTATGCCCAGGACAGAGGGAAGGCTCCGAACAACTATTCGCTTTACGATTTTTTCAATTTCAAAACAAAGAGTCCATTCACAATGATCACCGGAGCCAAGTACGACACAAGTTGCTTTCTGTCGCCGACGGCGGCGCTGGGATGCTTCCCGGGATATCCGAAGCCTCCCGATAATGACGCGGAGGATGGAGATGTGAATTGAGCATCTCGAATTTTCGGGGAGCTGAGGCTTTTTTCGCCGCTCCTGCGATTTCCCGTTCTTGACATTGCCCACGGCTTGCAAGCCGTGGGCAAGGATCAGATTCGGAAGCCAAGCCCCGTAGGGGCGAAAGATTGTTACACCCTCAACTCCACCACCGTGGCCCCGCCCCCGCCCTCATTCAACGGCGGTTCCGTCACTGACTCCACGTGCGGATGCTCCTGCAAATACTGCCGCAGCGCCTTCCGCAAAATCCCCATCCCGCTCCCGTGTACAATCCGCACGCGCGGCATTCCCGCGAGAAACGCGCGGTCCACGAACTTCTCAACTTCGCTCGTAGCTTCGTCAACCGTCTTTCCAATCACGTTAATCTCGCTAGCCGTCGCGTCTCCCGCGTCCCGATTCAGCGATACCTTGATCCCCCGCGCCCGCGCCGCCTCCAACGGAGAATCCGCCACTCGCGACACCACCTCCGCGATGTCCTCTCGCGCAATGCGCATCTTCATCGACCCGATTTCGACATCGAAGTGATTGTCGCCAACCTTCTTCTTGACCACCGCCGCCCGTCCCATTGACTTGAGCTTCACCGTGTCGCCCTCGGAAACATGTTTCACGACAGAAGGCTGCGCATGCGGGTCGCCTCGATCCGCCCCAGTCGCATGCGCCACCACGGCCGAATCGAACTGTTCCCGAAATTCCCGCCGCTGCTTGGCAATCCGCCGCTCCGCGTCCTTCGACAGCTTCTGCTGCGCCGCCCGGTCCTGAACCGCATTCACCGCCTCGCGCGCGTGATACTCGAAATCGCGGAACAGCGTTTCCAGCTTCTTCTCCATCTCTCGAATCTTCGCTTGCTGTTCCGTGCGTCCCTCGTTCGCGAGCTTCGATTTCTCGCGCTCCAACTCCTGCTCGCGCGTCTTCATCCGCGCCCGCTCGTCTTCCAGCGTGCGCAATTCCGAATGCAGCTTGTCGAGAAACCGCGCCACGTCCTGCGTCTGCGACCCCAACCGTCCCTGCGCCGAAGAAATAATCGCCGGATTCAATCCCAGCCGCCGCGCGATGTTGATTCCCGCCGAAGCTCCCGGCACGCCGATCTTGAGTTCATAAGTCGGCTGCAGTGTCGCCTCGTCAAATCCGACCGACGCATTCACGACTCCTGCCGTGTTCGCCCCATACACCTTCAGCGAAGTGTGGTGCGTCGAAATCACGATCATGCATCCAACTTCGCGAAAGTGCTCGGCAATCGCCACCGCCAGCGCCGCGCCTTCTTCCGGATCGGTAGCAGACCCGAGCTCGTCCAGCAGCACCAGCGAATCCGCCGTCGCCGTGCGCGAAATGAAATCGATATTGGTGACGTGCGCCGAAAACGTAGAAAGATTCTGTTCGATCGACTGGTAATCGCCAATGTCCGCCAGAATCGCATCGAACACCGGCATGTCCGCGCGATCCGCCGGAACCGGCATCCCCGACTGCGCCATGAGTGCCAGCAATCCAAGCGTCTTCAATGTGACGGTCTTGCCGCCAGTATTCGGCCCCGTTATAACCAGCTGCCGCCGCTCGCCCTCCAGCTCAATCGACACGGGAACAATCGCCGCATTCTTGAGTTTCAAATTTCGCTCCAGCAGCGGATGCCGCGCCCGATGCAGAATGAGCGCTGACCGTAGTGCCGGCGTCCCCGCCTCCGATAGCTTCACCTCCACGCAGTTGTAATCCTCCGCAAACCGCGCCTTGGCAAACTGCAGCTCCAATTCGGCAAGTACATCGGCCGCCGCCAGAATCGCCGCCGCATTCTCGCCAATCTGCCGCGTCATCTCCAGCAGAATCCGGTGCACCTCCGCCATCTCTTCGTCGATCAGCCGCACCAGCTCGTTATTCTGCTCAATCGTCTCCAGCGGCTCGACAAACACCGTCTGCCCGCTCGACGACGCCCCATGCACCACGCCCTGCACGCGCCGCTTCTGCTCCACCTTCACCGGAATCACAAACCGCTCGCCGCGAATCGTGATCAGCTCATCCTGAACTGTCCCGCCCTCGGCCAGTTTTCGCAGGTGTCCGCGCAGCGATTCCTGAATCTGCCGCTTCTGTTTCTCAACCTCGCGCCGAATCCGGCTCAGCTCCGGAGACGCTTTGTCGTCCAGCGTCCCATCCGGCAAAATCTTGTTGCGGAAGGCGCGCAGAAAGCAGCTGAAATCGCCAATTCCCGAAGAAAGCGCATTCACCGCCTTCCATTCCGTTCGCATCGCCGCCGGAGGCTGCCGCACAATCTCCGTCCACTCCGACGCGCGATCCGCCACCAGCACGACGTCACGAATCTCGGTCGTCTCGAGCGCCGCCCCGCTGATCCGCGACTTTTCGAGCAGTCGGTCAACCTCGGGAAGCCCCGCGAACTCAAACCGCCCGCCCACTCGCCGGTACTCTCGGATCTCGGAAGTCAGGGTTTGCTGATTTTCAATCCACCCGCGCTCGAGCGATGCTCGCAACTCCTCCACCCGCCGCTTCCCGAGCGGCGAAGACGCATATCCCCCCAACAACTCGCGCAAAGTTTCAAACTCCAGCAGTCGCGCGCTCGAGTGCTGCATCGGATTGGGCACAAATGTCATGGCCCTTCGATGGTACAACGAGCAGGGATCAAGATGATTGTGTGGCGCGGACCCGACCTGAGCGGAGTCGAAGGAGCCCTCGTCCGCGTAAAGCGGACCACGTCGATGACCGAAGCTCCGCACGCGTCCTTCATTTCGCGCATACACTCTGGTTACTTGCCTCCTGCCCGGCTTCGCGCTGCAATAGAGATCGAACAACCGCGGAGCAACCCATGCGCCTTTTCGGATTTCTCGGCACCCTCATCACCGTCGCCATCGGTATGTACATCTACTCGCTGCAGGTCAAGACGCTCGAGCCTACAGCCACCGGCACTCCCGAAGAAGCCGCGCTCATCACCGGCGTTAAGAGCGACCTCATTGCCATCGGCAGCGCTGAGCGGGGATTCATCGCCAGCCAGGGCAAATACGCTTCGCTCGACGAGCTGCGCTCCGGCAACTACATCACCATCAAGTCCGACCGCCCTCCATATATCTACGACGTCGAAACTTCCGCCAGCAACTTCCGAGCCACCGCAACCCGCACCACCAAGGGCGCACCCGCCCAACTCTGGATCACCGACTCCATGCAAATCCAGGCTTCGGACTAAACTTTTGCACTTTTGTTCCTGAATTCAGCATCTTCACGTTTCTCGAATTCAGCAACTTCGCCAATCTACTATCGCCGCTCGTGTTTTGCGTTGACACTCACCCCGTAAGCCGCTACTCTCGCCTGTCGAGGCGGGGATCGCCTGCATGTCACGCGACATCATCATTCCCCCGAGAGTCCTCGCCGCGTCCAGCGGACCAGTTCGATCAGCCCGCAAACCATCACTCATAACAGCACTCATGAGGTCTGACTCGCTATGAATATTCGCAAGCACTCTTATGCTCGGAATTTGTTTCTCCTGATTGCGGCGCTCGCTGTCGTTACTTCGATTGCCTCCGCCCAGGTGACCCTCACCCAGCTCAGCCAGGACACTTTTACCGACGGCGCCAGCCAGCACGCCTCCGAGGTCGAACCCGGAGCCTATGCTTGGGGATCGACCATCGTCACCGCTTTCCAAGTCGCCCGCATTTATAGCGGCGGCGGGGCCGACATCGGATTCGCTACTTCAACCGACAGCGGCGCAACTTGGACCAATGGCTATCTGCCCGGTCTTACGATTTACGAAGGCAATGGCCTTAACGACGCGGCCAGCGACGCTTCCGTCGCCTATGATGCCCTCCATAACACCTGGTTGATCTCCGTCCTCCCGATCGGCAACAACACCGCCGTTTCCGTGAGCCGTTCAACCGATGGCATCAACTGGCAGAATCCGGTTCCCGTGACGACTCTTGGCTCGCCCGACAAGAACTGGATCGTCTGCGACAACACCGCTACCAGCAAGTTTTACGGCCACTGTTACTCCGAATGGGACGACACCGATCAAGGCGATCTGATTGAGATGAGTACCTCGACCGATGGTGGTCTGACCTGGAGCAAGGAGATGCACACCCTCGCCGATGACTACGGCATTGGCGGAGTTCCGGTCGTGCGTCCGAATGGCACGGTGGTAGTCCCCATCAACGGCTTCAACGGCGATGTCGTTGCCTTTACTTCAGCAAATGGCGGTAAGAGTTGGGGCGCCGCAGTTAACGTCTCCAGCGACACGACTCACAATGAAGCCGGCAACCTGCGCAGCGCCGGACTGGTTTCATCCGCCATCGACGCGAAAGGCAATGTCTATGTGGCATGGTCCGATTGCCGCTATCGCACCAGTTGCGCCGAGAATGACATCGTCTACAGCACATCCTCGAACGGCAAGAAGTGGAGCGCTGTGCAGCGCGTTCCCATCGATCCCACCACCAGCACCGTTGATCACTTCATTACCGGACTGGCCGTTGATCCAACCACCTCAGGTGCCAAGGCTCACGTAGCCCTGGCCTACTACTATTACCCGGTATCCAATTGCGGTAACGCTTGCCAGCTTTACGCCGGATTCATCCAGTCTTCGACCGCAGGAAAAACGTGGAGCAATGCCGAAACCCTCTCCGGGCCAATGAAGCTCACCTGGCTGCCCAATACTTTTTCCGGATACATGGTTGCCGACTACATTTCCGTAGCTTTCGTGGGCGGCAAGGCGTTTCCGATATTCGCCTCTGCCGGGCCGAATTCAGGCACTCTTCTGGACGAGGCGATGTTCACCACCGCAACCGGTCAAGACGCATCGCGCCCTGAAGAGGAATTTCTGACCGCCGAAGGCGATCAACCGATCCCAGGAGCCCATTCCGACCACGGTCCGCGCGAGTTCCTTGACCAGGAAGACAGAATCCCTGTCTCTGGCCAGCGTCCTCCCGAGCGGGACTAGCACTGGGTCGTAGAAGCGAAGTGGACGCGGTGAAGTAGAAGTAGTGAAGACAACAAGCATGGGGCGCCGAGCCTCACGTTTTGTCGTAGTTTGATTTCGGCCGCCAGCAAGGCTGGCGGCCTTCGTAGCCGCATGAAAAGATCCAAACTGCCTGCGCCACCGTGGAAGAGCGGTCCTTTAGGGCCGCGTGGGCCGCGCATCTTTAACAGGGCTTTTAGCCCCGTTAATCAAAGCTCGTGCCTACGGCGCGCCTGAAGGCGCGCCCTTTCAAAGCCTCCTAACTTGGGCTGCCGTGCACGCCGGGTCCGGTTGCTCCTCGACGGGGCAGAGAGATAGTATTTAGTCAGGTCTTATCCTCATGTATACGGACTTTACGGCAACTGACCGCTGGACGAAGAAACGGGTACACGTCCTCTACCAGGCCTTGGTTGTGGCCATTGCCACGCGCCATGCCGATGCAGTGGACATCAAATTCCTGGTGGACGGCCGGCCGGTCTGGGTTGCCCTGCCCCACCCCGCTTGGGTTGAGTACAGGGAACGCAGCGGGCAGACGATCACAGACTCGCTGGCGAAGGAGATCGCGGGGCACTTCCTGAAAACGGCGCTGGAATCGGGAGAAGGTCTGGGCCGGGAGATGTATTCGCTGACCGTAGACGAAACGCTCAAGCACCTGGACGCGATCGCGGCGGAGCTAGAACCCGCGGTAGCTGCCGCCCGCTAACCAACCGCCCGGTTGGATATGCCGGCAAACCGACCTCTCAGATTTTCCCATCACAGTGATTTGTGATCTTTGACACATTCCAGTTCTACGGCCGATGGGGATAATCGTCCGACCAACGCCGCCAGGACCTCGGCACTTGGAAGTGCCCTCGAAATGAGGGACAATATAACTCCGTCCTCGGGGTCTGCGCGGACTCTCTTCGGTCGCCCGCCTCGTCTATGTGCCCGATGACTGTTCTTTTCGGGTGCAGTCTTGCAGAGCTTGTTCTTCTCATGGAGAAAGAATACTTATGGCCAGCCATACGTTGGATGCGGAAACAGTGACTGATTTAAACGGCGGAAAAAAGCACAAGTTCCTGTTGGCGTGGGTTGAAGGGCTGGCGGAACTGTGCAGGCCGGATCGAGTTCACTGGTGTGACGGCTCCGACGACGAGTATCAGGCTATGATCCGGCTGATGGTGCTGGCCGGGACGGCCATCCCGCTGAATGAAGAGAAGCGGCCGAACAGCATCCTGGTGCGCTCCAGCCCAGCCGATGTGGCTCGCGTCGAGGAACGGACATTTATCTGTGCGCGCAGCAAGGAAGAAGCCGGTCCGACCAACAACTGGGAAGATCCGGCCAAGATGAAGGCGAGGCTGACTGAACTTTACGCCGGCTCGATGTCGGGGCGAACGATGTACGTGATCCCCTACAGCATGGGGCCAATCGGGTCGCCGATCGCCAACATCGGAGTGGAACTCACCGACTCGCCCTATGTAGTCGCGAACATGCACATCATGGCACGGGTCGGCACGCGGGTGCTCGACGTTCTTGGAACGGATGGTGAGTTTGTCCGGGGATTGCACTCCGTCGGTGCACCCCTCAGCCAGAATGAACAAGACGCGGCCTGGCCGAATAACGCGCAAGAAAAGTACATCTGTCATTTTCCGGAAACACGGGAAATCTGGTCATACGGCTCGGGCTACGGCGGGAATGCATTGCTGGGAAAGAAGTGCCACGCCCTGCGAATTGCCTCGGTGCAAGCTCGCGACGAAGGATGGCTGGCTGAGCACATGCTCATCCTCAAGATGACGAGCCCTTCCGGCCAGGTTAAGTACATCACGGGCGCCTTCCCTTCGGCTTGTGGCAAGACGAATCTTGCCATGATGATCCCGACGATCCCGGGATGGAAGGTGGAGACTGTGGGCGATGACATCGCCTGGATGAAGTTCGGCGCGGATGGCCGGCTGTACGCGATCAATCCGGAATATGGCTTTTTCGGCGTCGCTCCGGGTACGAGCGCGAAGTCGAACAAGAACGCCATGCTGACAATCGCCAAGAACTCTATCTTCACCAATTGCGCGATCACGCCGGATCGCGACATCTGGTGGGAAGGCATGACGGACGAGAAACCGGAGGAATTGCTGGACTGGCTGCGCCGGCCGTGGACGCCGCATTCACTGCGCAAGGCCGCGCATCCGAATGCGAGATTTACCACGCCGGCACGGCAGTGCCCGGTGGTCGCCGACGAGTGGGAAGACCCGAGAGGCGTTCCGATTGACGCGATCCTGTTCGGTGGCCGCAGGGCTGGCGTTGTGCCGCTCGTCACCGAAGCCTTCAACTGGCAGCATGGAACGTTTTTGGGCGCCACGGTGAGCAGTGAAACTACCGCGGCCGCATCGGGGCAGGTCGGCCAGCTTCGGCGCGATCCGATGGCGATGCTTCCCTTCTGCGGATATAACATGGGCGATTATTTCGCACACTATCTGAAGATCGGAGAGCATGCCGGCGCACAACTCCCCAGGATTTACTACGTCAACTGGTTCCGGACCAATGATGATGGGAAGTTCCTGTGGCCTGGTTATGGCGAGAACAGCCGCATCCTGAAATGGGTCTTTGAACGCTGCGAAGGCACGGCCCACGCGATCGAAACTGCGATTGGGATGCTGCCGAAGCCTGCCGACCTCGATACGAAGGGGCTGGATGTTCGCGAAGAAGATCTCTGGACGCTGCTCAGCGTCGATATTGATGGATGGCTGGCGGAGATTCCGCTCATTCGCGAACACTTTGCCAAGTTCGGGACTCACCTGCCCGAGGGCCTGAATCGAGAACTTGAGGAACTGGACCACCGGCTGCGGCACAGCATCACCCGAACGGGCAAGTTGCGCCGTTTTGCCAGGGTGAGCAAGCTAGGTCAGAAAACGGAGTGAGACGCCTGCTTTATGAATGCGGCCCGGAAGCCTGCTTCCGGGCCCCATGTTTTAGAGACCTTCTGTTTTGCACTTAGCGTCTTGCAGGCTCCGGCGTGTGCTTAAATCGTAGTATGTTCGTCAGGAAAGTCCGGGTTGAATACCAACAAAATGGCCAGCGTCAACTTTGCCCGCTGCAGTGGCTCGACAACTTCAGCATGCGCAATTTCACGAACGCCTCGGTCTTCGACGATACGTTGCCGGTGGCCGACGGATATCTCGAAATTGGAAATCAGGTGCCGCTCGAGCAACTCCGGGAAGCGATGGAAGACTGGTTTCGACGAAAAAGCTACTTACCGAAGAATGCGACGCTGGTAGTGGCGCAGGTTTAGGCTCTCCCGCCCATAATGGAGGTTTTCTCCGCTTTGAGCAGCCGAGAGAACAGGCGGACGATCATTCCGTCGAAGCGAGTGCCGCTCAACTTTTCAAGCTCTGCGATTGCTTGCTCATTTGTCTTTGAAGGTGCGAAGGAGCGTTCGCTCACCATATTGACATAGGTATCAACGACGGCCAGGATTCGTCCAAACAACGGAATACTCTCCCCGCAGAGTCCGAAAGGATAGCCGCTCCCATCGAAAGCTTCGTGGTGTGCCAGAACGGCCTGTGCGACCGGGTCGATATGGGGGATTGCCCGCAAGACATCGGCCCCAATCTGGGGATGAGTCTTGATCAGGAAGAACTCATCTTCGGTTAACGGGCCGGATTTATTCAGAATCCGCTCGTCGATAAACAGTTTGCCAACATCGTGCACACGGGCGGCGAAGGTCACATCCGCGACTTCCTGCGGAGGAAGATTCAAGCCCTTCGCAATGATGGCCGCGTAGTGGACGCACCGTTCTCCGTGGCCGGAAGAACCAGGCTCGCGCAGTTCGGCAGCCTGTGCCAGAACCTCGACTGCCTCCCGCAGCGCGGTGGTGTCGTTGTCATTTCCACACAGTTTGCGCAGGGTGCCCACCAACTCTTCCAACTGTTCGGGTCCGTTGTGCTCACGTTGCAGAAATCCCTCGATGTAAGAAGAGGTGAGCTGCCGCTGCACGGCAGAGCCTTCGCGATACGGTTCGGAAGTAGAAACCTGGTTTCCGCCGGCGTGCTTCGAAACATACATGCCGGCATCCGCCACGCGAATGAGATCTTCCATCGCAAATCCGTGAACCGGGAAGCTGGCCACACCGAAGCTGCCGGTGATCTTGTGTTCTTCCAGCATCGGGTCGGTAGCCAACCAGAGCCGCAGGCGTTCGGCCAGCACCTGCGCCTGATCGATCCCGGTTTCCGGCATGAGAATGATGAATTCGTCTCCACCATAGCGCGCGACCACGTTCGACTGACGGCACTTTTGCTCCAGCAAGCGGCCTACGCGGGCCAGCACGAGGTCGCCTTCAAGGTGGCCTAACGAATCGTTTACTTCCTTGAACTTGTCCAGGTCGATCAGCACCACCGAGAAGGGACGGCCGGAGCGCGACGCGCGCTTCCACTCGGAGCTAAGCGCTTCCCAGAAGAAGCGGCGGGTCTTGATTCCGGTCAAGCCGTCGGTGATCGACTGCTGCTGCAGACGCTGGAAAACGAAAGAATTGTGCAACGCCGTCGCCAGCAGATCCGCGAGCGTATTCAGGATCAACACGTCCTGAGGAGCAAATGCGTTTTCGTCACGGCTCTCTACATTGAGCACGCCCAGCAAAGATTCTCCGTAGGTGATGGGCAGGCAGAGAACGGCGCGCGACTCCGGCAAAACGCCCGCTAGTTGGCCGGGCCCAGCGTTTTGTACGAGGGCGCTTACGCCGGTGCGAGCAACTTTGCCAAGCACGCCAGTTCCTACTGCGATCCGGCGGCCCAACGCCTGCGATGTGGATCCGGCTTCGGCCTTGATCTCGATATCTTTCGTGGCGTAGTCGAGGATGCCGATGCCGATGTGGTCGTAGTGGAAGTTTTTCTGAATCTCGCGCACGATATCGGCCATCATCTGCTCGGCGTCTTGGCTGGAGATTGCCATCTTCGAAATCGTATTCAGGAACGCCAGGTGGCGGGCGCGTCTCTGCTCTTCGGTGAACAGACGAGCGTTCTCGATGGCCACACCAAGTTGGCCGGCCGCGGTCTGCATGAGCTCGAGATCTCGTTCCTGGAACTGAAATTCGCGCTCGGTGCTGAGCGCCGCCATCACGCCTGCAGGTTTGCCGCCCAAGAAAATCGGCACTGCACAGAACGATCGCGCCGGCCGGGGAGGAACGAAATCGAGACCTAGTTTCGCGCGGGTCTTTTCCAGATCGCACGGAATCAGCAACGGCTGCCCCGTTCTGAGGATGTGTTCCGTCAATCCGTTTCTGACTTTGCGGGAGCGCTTGGAGAGGACGTTCCCATCTTCGAGCTCCAGCTCAAATTGAATTTCGTCTTCTTCCTGAAAGGCAATGTAGAAAGTACTCGTGTCAAAAATCTGGCCCAGTTCCTCCTGTACGGTGCGCAAAACTTCATCCTGGTTGAGGTGAGAGCTGATGGCCTGTCCGATTTCGGTGAGCAGCTCATACTCCTTGGTCCTGCGCTGCGCTTCGTGCATAACGACGTAATTTTCGAGCGTCAGGGCGATCTGAAGGGCCAGACCAATCAGCAGACGAAGATTGGACGAGCCGAACATCCGCCGTTCCGCGTGCGGAAACAAAATCACGCCGAAATTGTGCTCGCGAGTCTGGAGGCTAACGGCCATCAGGTCTTTGATGCCCTCAGAACCCAGCGCTTGCCGGAAGGCTTCAAACCTGCCAGTCGAGAGTGCGGGCAAAGGTTCTTCCAGTTCGGCGAGATTGCGGAACGTGACGACGCCTCCGCGCCGGTACGCAAGTTCGCAGATGTAATCGCCGGCCTGGGTTTTCTGCATCTTCTCCAGGAAGCCCGAAGAAAAGCCCTTTTGGACCGGGGGAATAGTGGCGCGCCATTGTTCGGAAATAAGAACGGCCGCGCGCCGCGAAACGAGCGGCGCCACCAACCGGTCCACGAATGCCTGCAAACTGGGAACAAGGTCGGCCGACACGAGCAACCGGCGCGGATCGATGCCCAGCGTCGAGAATGCCAGAGCATTTTCCTGCACCGCATTGCGCTCGTTTTCAAACAGCACCATCACCATCGCGATGGCCAGCAACATTTGCGGGATTGGACCCAGGAAGCCACCGAGCCGCCCGACAGTTTCGAGGAAGGTCTGGCGGAACTGGCCCGCGCCCATCAATGCTGCCCATAAAGCGAGCGAGAAGGCGAGCGCGCGGAACGCAACCGAGTTCCGGCGGAACGCATAGCGGTAGTAATGGAATGAGGCATACAGCAGCATGGCCGCCAGGCCGGTTTCCAGACGGAGATAGACCGGCACGGGCGCAGCGTTCTCACTGAAGATGCCGGCCGACATGTGTGCTCGCAGTCCTACATAGGCTAGAAATATCCCGGCCACGCTGATCGCCACGTCATACCACTGCAACTGAAACGATTCCTTCATGAGGCGGGTCGAGACGAAGATGCAAATCGCCATCCCGACAAGCGTTAGTGAGCTGATGAAGAACAGTACGGCGGATGGGCCTTCAAAGTAGATCAAGGCCTCGACGACGTAGTGCAACGAATATGCGGCCCAAGCCAGTTGCCAGGCGCGAAAATAGCTGTGGCGGTTTTGCTCGTACAGGTAGGTGAACACAAGCAGCACCAAAAGCGCTACGGCGCCGGGGCGAAGCACCAGACCTGTGACCACGCTATTCATCGGTTCTCAAAACCTTGATTATCACGCCCCGGATGGAGCCGCCAGATCATCTATCGTGACATGCCAGACAGACCAAAACAACATGTGTCTTCTGGCTGCTTCTGCCCTGGGAACGCTTGTTTAACAGTATCTTCTTATAAGATGCTGAGCTGCCAGCGCGTTCTTCGGGGCTGGAGTTACCTTGGTAATACCTAAGTAACCTGACGCCCGCGCTAGGGCGGCATCTCGCGGCCCGCGAGCCGGATGCCCAAAACCTATATACTCAAACGTTATGCTTCGTGTTCGATTCGCCCCCTCTCCTACCGGTTTTCTGCACGTCGGCAGCGCCCGCACGTTTATTTTTAACTGGCTCTACGCCCGCCACAACGGGGGAACGATGGTTCTCCGGCTCGACGACACGGACGTGGAGCGCAACACCGACGCCAGCGTGAATTCGATTTTCGACGGCCTGCGCTGGCTCGATCTGGGCTGGGATGAAGAGTACAAGCAGTCTGAACGGGTGGCGCTCCACCGCCAAGTGGCCGAGGCCATCTTTCAAAAAGAACTGGCCTATCGCGACTTCACCCCCGCTCACACCGGGGACAGCGAAAAGTCCGGCGCCAATCAAACCTGGCTCTTCAACCCCGGCATGCGCGAGCTGTCCCGGGAGGAAAGCAACCGCCGGGCCTCTGCTGGTGAGACTTTCGCTCTGCGTTTTCGCGTGCCGCGTGGTTCCGGAGAACAAATTCGTTTTACCGACGCCGTTTACGGGCACCAGGCTAAAGCGGCGGACGATATTGAGGATTTTGCTTTGTTGCGGAGCGATGGCATGCCGACGTATCACCTGGCATCGTGCGCCGACGATATCGATCTGAAAATCAGCCACATCATTCGTGGCCAGGACCATCTGTCCAATACGTACAAGCACGTGTTGATCTTCGAAGCTGCCGGCAGCGGTGCACCGCAGTTTGCCCATCTGCCGCTGCTGGTTGCGCCTGACGGATCGAAGCTTTCAAAGCGCCGTCACGGGCCGGTGGTCAGTGTCACCACATATCGCGACGCGGGATTTCTCTCTGCGGCCTTTATTAATTTTCTCTGTTTGCTGGGTTGGTCGCCGAAGAACGACCGCGAACACATGACAATTGCGGAATTGACGGAGGCGTTTTCTCTCGAGGGAATCAATCGCGCCAACGCCGTCGTCAATTTCAAGGAACCGGCGGCTACGTCCGAAGAGATGTTCGATCCGAAAGCGGTGTGGCTGAATGCCGAACATATTCGAGCGCTTCCGGTCGAAGATCTCAGCGCGCGGTTGCTGCCGATTGTGCGGGAAGCCGGATTCCAGGTCAAGCCGGAAAAGATGCTGGCGATTACGCCGCTGATCCGCGAGCGCATCAAGTTGCTGCGCGATGTACTCACGGCCGCTGACTTCTTCTTTGTGGACCGTTTGCCGCCCTATGACACGGCGGAACTGATCCCGCAAAAGGGCGACGCGGCGATGGCGCTGAAAGTTCTGACCCGAGCGCACGAAGTGCTTGCACAAACCGAATTCAAGCACGATCCGCTGGATCAAGCCTTGCGTGCCGCAGCTGGCGAGTTGGGACTAAAGGCTGGCCAGATGTTCCAACCTGTGCGGGTAGCTGTTTGCGGGCGCAAGAACGCTCCGCCGCTTTTCGAGACACTCCAGGTCCTGGGCAAGGACACGGTGTTGAAGAGGATTGAAGAGGCGATTCAGAAGAACCCGTCACCCTAGGGCGCTCTCAAGAGTCGTCACCGATAGCCCGCGATCTATCGTCGTGATGGGGATGCGAAGCCCCCCGCCCACGGGGCCTCATCGCGCAGTATGATGTCCGTTATGAAGAGACACGTAGCGGTGCTGTTCTTTTTGCATTTCTGTCTTATAGTCGCCGTTTTTGCGCAGCCCCCCCAAGGAAATTCGCCTGCTGATCCCTACCAGCCAGCGCTGGACCGTCTTCAGTCGCTGGTTACGACTCCATTGCCAGAGTGGCATTTTCATGCCGATGTGCCGCATCCGGAAGACGCCACGCTGAACGATGCGGACTGGCAGATCGTGAAAGTGCGCGATGACTGGGAGACGGGGCCGCGCGTGGTGCGGCGGTGGATCGAGATTCCTGAGAAGATCAACGGCTATGCGACGCAGGGAGCGCGCATCGACCTGAATCTGGTAATCCGCAGCGATGACGCGTTGATGATGACGGTCTTTTCGAACGGCGGGATTGTCTATCGTGGCGACGAAGATATGGAGGAACCGATCCCGCTGACACCCAACGCGCAGCCGGGACAGAAATTTCTGGTGGCAGTGCGCATTAACTGCTCGAATGCGAAGACCGGGATATCTGAGAGTGAACTGGTGATTCGACCTGCGGCGAACCGGCCGGATCCTGCGCTGCTGCGCATGGAGATGTTATCGGCGCTGCCTGTGATCGGCGCTTATGAGGACGGGAAGGCGGAGCGGCAACAGCAATTTGCGGCGGCGGTTGCGGCGATTGATTTTGCTCCGCTGGAGCGCGGTGATCAGGCGGGGTTTGACCGCTCTTTGAATAATGCGCAGGAGAAACTGGCGGTGCTCAAGCCCTGGCTGCAGCAATTCAAGATTCACGCGGTTGGGAATTCGCATATCGACATGGCGTGGCTCTGGCCGTGGACTGAAACGGTTGAGGTGGTACGCAATACGTTCCAAAGCGTGCTCGATTTGATGCGGGAGTATCCGGATTTCACATTCACGATGTCGTCGGCGCGGACGTATGAGTGGATCGAAGAAAAATATCCGGGCATGTTCCAGCAGATCACGGAGCGCGTTCGCGAGGGGCGTTGGGAAGTGATTGGCGGGATGTGGGTCGAACCGGACTTAAACATGCCGGACGGGGAATCGCTGACGCGGCAGATTCTGGTGGGCAAGGGATATTTTCAGAGCCGGTTTGGCGTGGATGTAAAGATCGGGTGGAATCCGGATTCGTTCGGGTATAACGCGCAACTGCCGCAGATTTACAGCAAGTCGGGAATGAATTATTTCGTGACGCAAAAGTTGCTGTGGGCTCACGAATTCACGACGTTCCCATACAAGCTGTTCTGGTGGCAGGCACCGGATGGAAGCAGGCTGCTGACTTATTTCCCGCGCGATTATGCGGGCGGGATCGAAGGGCCGGGGATAGGGAAAGATTTGTCGGTGTGGGCGCCGTCGATTTACGGGCCGAAGGTGAGTGACACGCCGGAGATGATGCATCTTTACGGGGTGGGCGATCATGGCGGCGGCCCGACTCGAATGATGCTGGATAGCGCGCAGGAGTTGATGGGGCCTGCCGTTGTATATCCGCGGTTTGAAATGGGGACCGCAACGGCTTTCTTTCATGAACTCGACAAAAAACTGCCTGTGCTGAATGTGCCGACCTGGAATGGAGAACTTTATTTTCAATATCACCGGGGCGTGTTCACGACGCAGGCCGAGACCAAGCAGCGAATTCGGCGCAGTGAAGAGGTGATGCTGAACGCGGAGAAATTCGCGTCGCTGGCGATGCTGGATGGACGGGCCTATCCGCAGGAGGAGATGAATCGCGCGTGGAAGCGGCTGCTGTTCGATGATTTCCACGACATCATGCCAGGATCGGGCATCGGTGTGAACTATCTGGATGCGCGGCGGAACTTGCAGGATGTTCGGCTGGCTGGAAGTACAGCGATCGAGAACTCGCTGAAGGAGATTGCCGCGCACGTCAATACGCAGACCGCGAACGCGCTGGGCGCCGGTGTGCCGGTTCTTGTTTTCAATTCGCTCGGATGGACGCGGACGGGGATGGTGGAAGTGGAGGCGCAACTGCCAGGTCCAGCGCAACATATTTCGGTGACCGACTCTGCCGGCAAGATCGCGGAATCGCAGTTGCTTAGCGTCGATCCGCCGACACACCGGGCGCGCTTCTTGCTGCTGGCCAGCGTTCCTTCGGTTGGCTACAAGACTTACTTTGTGCGCGGAGCGACTGCCGGGCTCGCGACTCGTTCTACGCTGAAAGCGACGGGAGACACACTTGAGAATGAGTTGGTCCGGGTGAAGATCGATTCCCGCACCGGATGCATGACGAGTTTGTTCGACAAGCGCGGCAAACAGGAAGCGCTGGCTCCCTCGGAAACGGACACGGGCGGACCGAAAGACAAGATCTGCGGCAATCTGCTGCAAACGTTTGTTGACAAGCCGAAGCGGTGGGACGCGTGGAACATTGACGCCGATTTTGAGAAGCAGCATTGGGATCTCGATCAGGCTGACGAGGTCAAGCTGATTGAGAACGGGCCGCTGCGGGCGGTCATTCGTATCAAGAAACATTTTCAGAATTCCACCTTTGTTCAGGATGTGACACTCTACGCGTCCAGTCCGCGCGTGGATGTCAATATGCAGGTGGAGTGGCACGAGAAGCACATTCTGCTGAAAGTGGCGTTTCCGGTCAGTGCACACAGCGAGAAAGCGACATTTGAAATTCCTTATGGGTCGGTGGAGCGGCCGACCACACGCAATACTCCTGCAGAGAAGGCGCAGTTCGAGGTTCCGGCGATGCGCTGGGCTGACATCTCAGACGATAAGCATGGGCTTAGCCTGCTGAACAATTGCAAGTATGGATATGACGCGAAGGGGAACGTGCTGCGGCTGTCGCTGCTGAGGTCTCCGGAATGGCCTGATCCGCACGCCGATGAGGGACATCATGAATTTACGTACTCGCTTTATCCGCATGCTGGTGGATGGCGGGAGGCGCTAACAATGCGGCAGGGCTACGAACTGAATTACAAACTGCTGGCGATGCAGACCGGGAAGCATGAAGGAACATTGCCGGCGGAGCATGGGTTCGTCGAAGTGGACGCGGACAATGTCGTGCTGACGGCGGTCAAGAAAGCTGAGGAGAACGATGATCTGATTTTCCGGTTCTACGAATGGGCGGGGAAAGAGACGGACGTGAAGATAGGGTTGCCGCCGGGAGCACAGAGAGCGCGGGATGCGGATTTAATGGAACGAGGTATCGGTGCGCTTCCCTTGAAGGCTGGAGTCGTAACGGTGCACACGAAGCCATATGAGATCAAGACGGTGAAGGTGCAATTCGCACTTCCGCATATTGCACAGGAGGTGCAGATCGCGAAGTAAGCGAGGAAGTTTATCTCAATCGAAGCGGGATTTTTGGTGGTTGCTAAGAGCTAGCGGCTTCCGGCTTCGGTCAACAGGAGATCAGCATTTGCTTCCCGCATGCGCTCCACTTCGGCAGCTATGGCGAACTTCAGCTTGTCGATGCCTTCGCCGGTAACAGCCGAGATTGGGTAGAGCTTCAATTTCTTGCGGGTGCACCACTGTTTCAGCTTCTTCAGCCGATCCGGGTTCGCGATATCGATCTTGGAGGCGACCATGATTATGGGCTTTGTTTCCAGACCGGCACCGAAATTTTTGAGTTCTCCGACGATGACTTCGACGTCCTTTACCACGTCGGGCCGCCCGCTTGCGTCCGACACATCGACGAGGTGAACGAGAAGACGGGTGCGTTCGATGTGGCGGAGAAACTGGATTCCGAGGCCAGCGCCGATGTGGGCGCCTTCGATCAGGCCGGGGATGTCGGCTACGACGAAGCTGACTTCGTGCTTCCTGTCGCCGGCTACGACAACGCCGAGGTTCGGTTCGAGCGTCGTGAAAGGATAGTCGGCAACTTTGGGGCGCGCGGCGGAGATGCGTGAGATGAGCGTCGATTTGCCGACGTTCGGATAGCCGAGCAGGCCGACGTCAGCGAGGAGTTTGAGTTCGAGACGGAAGGTGCGTTCTTCGCCTTCGCGTCCTTCTTCATGTTCGCGGGGAGCCTGGTGCGTGGACGTGGCGAACTGGGCATTACCGCGGCCGCCGCGGCCGCCACGCGCGATGACGACGCGTTCGTCGGGGCGGGAGAAGTCGTGAACCTTCTCACCAGTTTCTTCGTCGTAGACGATCGTCCCCACCGGAACCTTCAGGACAATACCTTCGCCGTCGCGTCCGGTTTTCTTTGCGCCTTCGCCGTGGCGGCCGCGCTCGGCTTTGTATTCGGGATTGAAGCGGAAATGGACGAGCGTGTTGTGGCGTTCGCTGGATTCCATCCAGACGTCGCCGCCCTTGCCGCCATCGCCACCCGAGGGGCCACCTCGCGGGATAAATTTTTCGCGGCGGAAGGCCATACAGCCATTGCCGCCGTTCCCGGCTTTGACTCGGATTGTGGCTTCATCAATGAACATCAGTCGCTCGTCGTTGGTCGTTTCGCGTAAAGGAAAAAGCCTCGACGCGAACGGCGAGGCTCGTGGCTAAATCAGGGACAGGCGAGGGGGCAGGCCCGTCGTCGTCTTACTTATTCGGCTTCGATCGGCTCGGGCTCGACCATGACAAATTTGCCCATCGAACCTTTGTCGAGGAACTTGATGCGGCCGGTAATCTTGGCGAAGAGCGTGTCGTCTTTGCCGCGGCCGACGTTGAGGCCAGGCTTCACGCGCGTGCCGCGCTGGCGGACGATGATGGTGCCGCCGGGGACGAGTTGTCCGCCGAAGGCCTTGAAGCCAAGCCGCTGGGCGTTGGAATCGCGCCCGTTTCGTGATGTTCCTTGTCCTTTTTTATGCGCCATAAATCAATTCTCGTTGGCTGGTTGCCAGAAACCCAGTTGTCAGCTATCCGTGGTCAGCAAAGCTGACCACGTTTACTTCTTTTTCGTTGTCGATTTCTTCGCGGCCGCCTTTTTGGCGGCCGCTTTTTTCTTTGCCGGTTTGCTGCCAGACGCCTTTGCTTCGTGAGTTTCCTCGTGGGCTTCGGGCGCTTTCTTTACCTTCTTTTCCTTCTTCGGAAGCTCGGGCGCCTTGAAGGACTGGCCGTCGAAGGCGATCTCGGTGATGCGGACGGCGCTGTAATCCTGACGGTGTCCCCGCAGCTTCTTGTATTGCTTCTTTTTCTTGTAGTGGAAGACGATGACCTTGGCACCGCGTCCCTGCTCGACGACTTCGCCGGTGACGAGGGCTTCTGAGCCTGGGCGCACGACGCTGCCCGCTTCGGCAGAGACGGCCAGCACATCGTTGAACTTAACCGGACCATTAGCGCCGTCGACTGTCTCGACCCGGATGACATCTCCGGGGGCGACCTTATACTGCTTACCACCTGCGCGGATCACCGCGTACATAAGTCCTCCAGAACTCTCGCAGGGCAGGACGATTCCGTCCGCCTGCGCGGAGACGAACTCCGCTGAAATTCGTTTGTGCTTGCTGTTTTCCCGCTCTACCCCGTCACGCAAAACCCGCGTGCCGGGGACCCCGGCGCTGCGGCTTCTGACCGGAAACGCGGCGCGGGCCCAGAACGGGTCCGCAAGTACAGGCAAACTCCACTATTCTATCGTGCGCTGTGGAAAACGGTCAAACGAAACGGCTTGGCAGGGCCGGACTATCTCGACTTTCTTGAATCTAAAGGGATGGCTAGAGCAGCAATCGTGGCGCACGCCAGCTCAATATCGCGGGTCATCGTCCGGCGGGAGTAGAAATCAAAGGCCAGGCTGATGGCGGAGATCGTAAAGAAAAAAACGCTAAGCCGCTTTATGCCGCCCCTCCCTTTCTCCGGGACTCGACTCCGCCGGTTGGCGCCTTCGGCGCGACACTACCGCTCCACCCGCCATACCTCCCACGATCTTGAGTCCGTGGGCGATCTTGTACAAAAGCGGTTCCGGCTCGCGCCATGACAAACCCATGTAGATGAGCGCCGCGACGACACCGACAAGCGCTCCGTGGAGCACGAAGCGTGACTCGATGTGCCGGCCCACCCAAATCGCGAAGAGAAATGGCAGCAGCGCCGAGGCAATCAGGATGGAGGCCAGAAAGGCTCGCTGACCAAATAAGGAGCGCACGGGAAAGACAATCAGGAATACGCAGAGCTCCGCCAGAAACCCGCCCACTAATATGCGAACCCAATGAATTTGTGCGGAGTCCGGCATAGTCCTTAGATCCCGCTTCGACGTTGAGCGCGGCGGCTGGGGCCGCGCTCAATGTCATCTACCCGTCTGCCGATTTAGCCCTCGACGTCGAAATAAATCTTGGCAGTGGCGCGATAGTGGACGACTTTGCCGCCGTCGAGCAGCAGGTCGAACGAGTCGACATGAGCCCATTTGATGTTGCGGACGGTTTTAGCGGCTTCTTTGACGGCTGCTTCCGCAGCCTTTGCGAAACTAGCGGTAGAAGTGCCGACTACTTCAATGATCTTCTGAGTCAATGGTTCCTCCTATTGGTGCAACTGGGGATTGTACTCCGGAGGCGTGAGTTGGGGCGAGTGGAGGCATGGACAATAGAAAAAACCCACCCTTCGCAAGAAGAAGCGCGAAGATTCTCTCTTTCCAGTCAAGCAGTTTTTTTCTCTCTGGAGAGGTGCAGGAGAACCTCTCTCTATTTAAGCGGCCGCAGCGAGTTCAATCGCGGGGAACAAGCGGGAGCCGTCATAGCC
>Ga0116121_1000124_pt1 | contig 42152 bp, 35 predicted proteins | sample June2015DPH_13_1_FD_89725 | JGI IMG/M metagenome (GOLD analysis project Ga0116121, IMG submission 89725) | Peatland microbial communities from SPRUCE experiment site at the Marcell Experimental Forest, Minnesota, USA - June2015DPH_13_10 | ecosystem: Environmental > Terrestrial > Soil > Wetlands...
CCTCCCAGTGTGAGCAGCGCGATGCCGCCAACCGTGAGCACGCCGTGGCTGGCAAATTTCGCCTCCGCGGCGAACAGCGCAAACGCCCCCAGAATCAGCACCAGCGCGGCAAAGCGCGTAGGCAGCAGATTCAGAGCAAACGCCGCAATCAGGATGAAGACGATCCCCACAGTTCCGGGAACCACCGCGCCGGGATGATTGAATTCCGCATAGAGCGCCAGCGCCCCAATCGCCAGCAGGATGAAAGCAACGTTCGGGTCCATCAAATAGCTGAGAATCTGTTCTTTCAGCGTCATGCCGAACGGCACAACGAGCTGGCCGGAAAGCTCCAGAGTCACTTCCTGCCCATTGAATCGCTTAAAGCTCTTGCCATCGATCTGCCGGAAAAGATCGTCCTCGCTCGAGGCCACGTAATCGATCAGGTGTTGCGCGAGCGCTTCCTGCTCGGTGAACGACTTCGACTCGAGCACAGCGCTTTCAGCGGCCTCGACATTGCGCCCGCGTTTCGACGCGACCGAGCGCATGAGAGCCGCAGTATCATTCTCGATTTTGCGCTTCATCTCGTCGTCAACCTTGGGCGCGAACGGCCCGAGCAGTACGGGATGCGCCGCGCCCGCGTTGGTCCCGGGAGCCATGGCCGCCACGTCGGCCGCTTCCAGGATGAAGATTCCCGCCGAACCCGCGCGGCTGCCAGTCGGCGCCACATAGAGGATCACGGGAACGGATGAATTCGTGATTTTCTGGATGATCTCGCGCGTCGATTCCACCAGCCCGCCCGGCGTATTGATCTCGATCAATACAGCCTGATCGTTACGCCGTTGCGCTTCGTCGATGGCCCTCGCGATATATTCCTCGGTGATGGGCTGAATCGTGTCGTTGACCACGATTTTCAGGACTTCGGCGGAGCAAACGGACGAGCAGACTGAGGTAAGAAAAAGCGCAGCCACCACACCGAGAACAATTCGCGAAATGGAAATGCTTTTCATGACTCACACGCCGCCAGCGAGAATATTCTTACTCTCATTTGTCGATCACGCTAGACATTTCTCGTTCGCCTTCGCCGGCACGCCCGGACCGAACCTTATCCCATCCCGGCAGATCGGTGTAGCCGGTAATCAAGCGGGCGCCACGCTCGTAGGTGAAATACGACCACGCCCACTGGATAAAAACCAGCACGCGGTTGCGAAACCCAATCAGAAACAGAATATGGACGAACAACCATGCCAGCCACGCCAGGAAGCCCGAGATGTGAATCCTGCCGAACTGCGCCACCGCGGCGGCGCGGCCAATCGTCGCCAGGCTCCCTTTGTCATAATAGTGAAAAGCCGCGTGGGGCGCGGATTCGAGATCGCCCGAGGAACTCCCGCCAGCTTCTATCCTTCGCCGAATCAGCTTGGCGACATAGCGTCCCTCGAGAATCGCCACGGGCGCAACGCCGGGCAGCATCTTTCCGGAAGCATCTTTCAGCGCGGCCAGATCTCCAATAACGAAAACTTCCGGATGCTTGGGAACGCTGAGATCAGGCTCCACCAGCACACGCCCGGCGCGATCCACGGGCACCCCCAGCTTTTTCCCCAGCGGCGAAGCGGCTACGCCCGCGGCCCACAAGATGACGTCCGCCTTCATCCGCGCTTCGCCCATGAAAATCACCCCCGGCTCAATCCGCGTGACCATGGCGGAAGTAATCACTTCCACGCCCAGCCGCTGCAGCTGCTCCGCCGCGCTGCGCGAAAGATCTTCGGGATACGATGGAAGCACATGCTGCCCGCCTTCGATCAAATGAATATGAGTGCGCCGCGGATCAATCGAGCGGAAGTCGTGAGCCAAAGCGTGACGGCAGATTTCTGCCAGAGTCCCGGCCAGCTCCACTCCAGTGGGACCGGCGCCCACCACCACAAAATTCAGCGGATCGCTGCTCTCGCCCGCAAAGGCGCGTCGCTCCGCCAGTTCAAAGGCCAGCAGAACGCGGCGCCGGATTTCGAGAGCGTCTTCGATGGTCTTGAGACCGGGAGCCAGCGCTTCCCACTCATCGTGGCCAAAATAGGCGTGGCTGGCGCCCGCTGCCACGATCAGAGAGTCATAAGAAATTTCCTCATCCCCGGTCCTCACCACTCGCCGCTCCAGCTCGAAGCCGCTCACTTCGGCCAGCAACACCTCGACGTTCTTGTGCCGGCTCAAAATCGACCGGATAGGCGCAGCGATCTCCCCCGGCGAAAGGCCCGCGGTAGCAACCTGATAGAGCAACGGCTGAAAGGTGTGATGATTCTTTCGGTCGATGACCGTGACTTTTACGGCTGCGCGAGCCAGTCTCTCGGCTGCGTTCAGGCCGCCAAATCCCGCCCCTACGATCACCACTCGATGTGTAGTCTTGCCGTTCATCGCCCCACTCTATAAGATTCAGCGCGATGGCAATCGGCTCCACAAGTTCTGCCGCCAAAACCCCTCACCCGGCGTGGGTGAAGTGGCTTGTCCCCTCCGTGGGCGATTTAATTTTCGTCGCGGTTCTAGGCGTCCTCGTGTTCACAGCTTTATCCGTGCGTCTGCTGGGCGACGCCGGAATCGGCTGGCACATTCGCACCGGACAGCTCATTCTCTCGATTCATACGATTCCCCGCGCCGATCCATTCTCCTCAACTACCGTCGGCCAGCCCTGGTTCGCCTGGGAGTGGCTCTACGACGTGCTCGTCGGCTGGTTGGACACCGTGGCCGGTCTGAACGGCGTGGTCCTCTTCACCGCCTTGTTAATTGCCGTAACCTTTTCGTGGATGTTTCGTCTGCTCCTGCGCCGGAAAACAAATCTTCTTATGGCCTTGATTCTGGTGCTCCTGGCTGCGTCAGCATCGATGATCCATTTCCTGGCGCGTCCCCACGTGGTGAGCTGGCTGTTTACCGTAGCGTGGTTTTGGATTCTCGAATCGACGGAAGGAAGTTACGGCGAGCCCGAATCTCATTCCTCCGCGACTTCCGCGATCAAGATAAACAACAGCCGTTGGCTTCCGTGGCTGCTTCCTCCTCTCATGCTCGTATGGGTGAACCTGCACGGCGGATTTCTGGTTGGCTTCGTTCTTCTTGCGATCTACTGGCTCGGCGCCGTGTGGCAATGGTTTCGCTTTGCCGGAGATCGCTTCGACGACGTCCTCCAAAACATTCGAGCAGGGAAGCGCGCCAGAGACCTCACACTGATCGGCTTCTTGAGCGCCCTGGCGACATTCTTGAATCCCTACGGCCGGAGCCTGCACGTCCACATCTACCGCTATCTTTCCAATCGCTTTCTGATGGACCATATCGACGAGTTTCAATCTCCAAATTTTCACGGTGCCGCGCAGAAGTGCTTTGCGGGATTGTTGCTGTTCACGCTGGTGGCGTTAGCCGCACGAAAGCGCGACGCCGGAAACGTTCCCGCGAGCCAATTTCTGGTAGTGCTGTTTGCCGTATATTCCGGACTCTACGCCTCGCGAAACATTCCAGTGTCGTCCCTGCTGTTGATTCTGGTCATCGGCCCTTGGTTATCGAGCGCAACGGAAACATTTGCAGAAGCACTTGCGCGGGGACCCTGGAACACACTCGCAAACCGGAGACCCGCCTCTGCATCGTCCGGCGTCCTGCCGCCTCCATTCCTTCAGCGCATGCAAGCCATCGACCGCAGCCTGCGCGGTCATCTGTGGCCCATTGCAGCAATCGTGCTAGCCTGCTGGATCGCGGCCCACGGTGGCAAACTGGGCGCCGATCCTCTCATGGACGCGCACTTTAACGGCAAGCGCTTTCCCGTCGAAGCCGTCAACTATCTGCAAGAGCACGACGTGCACGGTCCCGTCCTCGCTCCCGATTCCTGGGGCGGATATCTAATCTATCGCCTCTATCCGCGAACAAAAGTCGTAGTCGATGACCGCCACGATCTCTACGGCGAAGAGTTTCTAAAGTCTTACTTGAAGATGATTCATGTCGAGCCAGGCTGGGAAGAGTTCCTTCAGCAACACCAAGCCGGATGCATACTCATGCCCAAAAACTCCGCCCTGGCCAACATCCTGCTCGAAACCAACGCCTGGAATCCGATCTATAAAGATGACGTAGCGATCCTGTTCGTCCCCGTTCCGTCCGCCTCACAGTTGCAAAACCCTTCACATTGACAGGCGCAGAGCTTCCACGATATCTTCGCCCACACGGTAGCTACTACCGCGCATCGTTGACGCCCGCGAATGTCCTGCCATTCACGGAATGAACTCTGTGGACATCATTTTCCGCATCGAAGGATAAATCCCGATGAATCGCATTCTGTCTGCTCTTCGCGGCCTGCGTTCTCTGCCGACCTGTCTGGCAATGCTAAGCCTCTGCCTCGCCTCTGCGGTTGCCGCGCATTCCCAGGACGCTCCCGCGGTCTCGCTTACGCAGATCAGTTCCGATCCCTTCACCGTTGCTCCCGGCCAGCACGCCACCGAAGTTGAGCCCCATGTGCTCGCTAACGGCACCACCGAAGTAGCTGCGTTCCAGACCGGACGCATCGCCCCCGGCGGCGCCACCGCCATCGGCTGGGCCACTTCCACCGACGGCGGCAGCACCTGGACCCACGGATTCCTGCCCGGCCTCACCACCGGTAACGGCGGCGGTCCCTACGACGCAGCCAGCGACCCCGCCGTAGCCTACGACGCCAAACACGCCGTCTGGATGATCGCGACTCTGCCCATCTCCAATACCACCACCACCACAGCGGTGGTTGTGAGCCGCTCCACCGACGGGGGTTTCACCTGGGACAATCCAGTGAGCGTCACCCCAATCGTAAACAGCTCCGACAAGAACTGGATCGTTTGCGACAGCACTTCCACCAGTCCGTTCTACGGCAATTGCTACGTCGAATGGGATAACCCCGACACCGGCGACGGAATTCTGATGAGCACTTCTACCGACGGCGGCCTGACCTGGGGTCCCGCCACCGCCACGGCCAACCACGCCGCGGGCATCGGCGGCCAACCCCTTGTCCAGCCCAATGGCACCGTAGTCGTTCCCATCGAAACCTCCGGCATTTCCGCCTTCACCTCCGCCAACGGAGGTGCGTCCTGGTCCGCTCCTGTCGCCGTCTCCAACATTCAGAGCCACCTCGATGCCGGCGGCATCCGCAGCGGCCCACTCCCTTCCGCCGCCATCGACGGTGCCGGCACGGTGTGGGTAGTGTGGGAAGATTGCCGTTTCCGCAGCAGTTGCTCCACCAACGATCTTGTCTACAGCACTTCCACCGACGGCATTCACTGGTCCGCGGTAGCCCGCATTCCAATCGACCCAACCACCAGCGCCGTGGATCACTTCATCCCCGGAATCGGCATCGATCCCGCCACTTCCGGTGCCACCGCTCACGTTGCCATTCATTACTACTTCTACTCGCAGAGCAAGTGTACGGAGGCAACCTGCAGGCTTTTCGTCGGTTACATTTCTTCCCACAACGGCGGCTCAACCTGGAATCCTCCCACCCGCCTCGCCGGACCTATGAAGCTCAGTTGGCTTCCGAATTCGCAGAACGGCCTGATGGTCGGCGATTACATCGCCACCGCTTTCACCAACGGCGTGCCCCACGGCGTGTTCGCCGTAGCCGCCGCCAAGTCCGGAACCACCTTCAACGAGGCCATGAACACCGCCCAGGGATTAACCGTGCCCGAAGCCGGACCGCAATTATCTTCGGCCGGCGACAAGCCCCTGCACCACCTCTCCGATCCAATTGAGAAGGAGCGCCCGGAGCGAGGCATTCCGCCTTCGAAGCGCGCCGCCAAGCGCAGCTCCAAGTAGTTTTGTCATCGAAGTAATTTTGTCATCCTGAGCGTAGGTGGTGCTTCGCGAACGCGAAGCACCACCGCAGTCGAAGGATCCCTACCCGGCGGCACTGCCGTTGGTATTGCTGCCGAGACTTAATCAGCCTTCCTCGGCATACGTCCGAACCCTCGCCCCTGCTAAACTCTCTGCGTGCCTCGCCTCACTCACCTAGAATGCACCCGCTGCGGCGAACATTTCCCCGCCGACCGTCCCCAAACCGTTTGCCCCAAAGACGGAGGCATCCTCTACGCCCGTTACGATCTCGCCAGCATCAAGAAAAGCTTCTCCCCCGCGTCGCTGCTGCCGCTCGCTCCCACCATGTGGCGTTACGACGCCGTCCTTCCCGAAGCCCCGCCCGTTACTCTCGGCGAAGGCTTCACTCCCATGCTTCCCAGCCGCGAATTCCCCAATGTCTTTATCAAGGACGAAGGCCTCAACCCCACCGGCTCCTTCAAAGCCCGCGGACTCTCCGCCGCCGTCACCATGGCCCGCCACTTCGGCCTGAAAAAGCTCGCCATCCCCTCCGCCGGAAACGCCGCCGGAGCCCTCGCCGCCTACGCCGCCGCCGCCCAGATCGAAGCCCACATCTTCATGCCCAAAGATGTTCCCATGGCCAACCGCATCGAGTGCCACTATTACGGCGCGCATGTCACCCTCGTCGACGGCCTAATCTCCGACTGCGCCCGCAAAGTCGCCGAGCTAAAGGATTCTGATTCTTGGAAGAAACACGGATGGTTCGACGTTTCCACCACCAAAGAGCCCTACCGCGTCGAAGGCAAAAAGACCATGGGCTACGAAGTCGCCGAGCAACTCGGCTGGAAGCTTCCCGAAGGCATCATCTATCCCACCGGAGGCGGAGTCGGCCTGCTCGGCATGTGGAAGGCTTTCGACGAGCTCGAGCAACTGGGTTTCATCGGCTCCGAGCGCCCCAACATGATCAGCGTGCAATCTTCAGGATGCGCCCCTATCGTTAAAGCATGGGATGAAGGCCGCTCTTCTTCCGAAATGTGGCCCAACGCGTCCACCCTGGCCTCCGGCCTCCGCGTCCCCAAACCCTACGCCGACTATCTGATCCTCGACATCCTGAAACAAAGCGGAGGCCTCGCCCTCGCCGCCACCGACCCAGAAATCCTCGCCGCCACTCGCCACTGGGCCATGGTCGAAGGTATCTTCGCCGCCCCCGAAGGCGCCGCCAGCCTCGTCGCCTACCAGAAACTCCTGGCCAGCGATTTCTTCACCCCTGACGACACCGTCGTCCTCTTCAACACCGGCTCCGGCCTGAAATATCTCGATGTCCTGGATACGAAAGATGCCCAAGCCGCGCCAGCCCCAGCCCCCCGCGCCATCGCCGGAATCATCGGTCCTTACTAAGGACACTGATCCAGCCGCCGTAACATTAGCTTTTGCAGTCATTGACCAGGTCGTGAGTGTAATCGCTGATTACGTGGACCATCCAGACGCCTTTCCCGGACTGGCTTTTCCCGTTATGGGATTACTTCCTGTTTGCCCTCAACCGGGCACAACTCCATGAAATTGCTGATTATTCCGGAGAACATTCCTTTGGCTAAAGGCTTCGCAGCCAGTGCGCAGATCGCATTCTGGTGAGATGTGGTGTGTATCACTAGATTGCAGCCATCGCCGGTTCTATACTTGAAGACCGTACTCAGGAGGTCCGTCCGTGAATAGTCGCTGTGCGCGCATGTTCGGTCTCACCCTGTTCGTTTTTCTCGTTTTGGCTATTGCCGTCCAACCCGCCATTGCTCAGCAGGATCAAGCCAAGCATATTTTCCATCGGCTGATTCCAGCCGGGGATACCTGTTCCAGCTGCCACAAGGCGATTTATGACCAATGGAAAGCCAGCCCGCATGCCGCCAACGATGTCGAATGCACCGTGTGCCATGGCGAGACAACGTCACGGGACTTCGCGGGCACGCCGGCGTTAAGCACATGCGACACCTGTCACACCGATCAGGTGGCACAACTGAAGTCTGATCCCTTCATGAAAGGCAAGACGTGTGTCAGCTGTCATCAAGCGCACACCTTCGTGGAGCACAAGAAGACGGCCCCGGCAGGCAAGTGATAACAATTTCCAGGCGCGGCATTCTCCGAACTGCTGGCCCGTTTCAATCGATTCTTTCGTGACGAAAGCTCGGTCAATCGATGACACGAAGGGAGCGAAGGCGTATCTGCACATGGCCGATCACACTGTCGGGTGGGTGCAACGAAATTTCCCTACTCTCGTCACGTTTGCTATCCCTGCTTGGCGATAAATCCCTATAGCACTCAAAATCCTGGCCACAGGGTCAAAACGTGAAATCGCCTGATAGCGCCTCCTGACGCACACAAGGGAGAACTCTGCGAGAGATCTGAAACTTATTCTGCCGCGAGACCGTAACGATTCCGTAGGAGGCTAACATGCATGACACCAAGGAGCGGTTGTCTCTGTTGTGGATCTTCGCGTTATTAAACTACCTGTATGCGGACGTCCTTGCCCTGTTCGCTTTCGTTGGCTCGCCGAATTCAGCCCCACACCTTCCACCATGGGCTCTGCTGGGTTCAGCGGTCTTAATGGAAATACCCATCGCCATGATTGTGGCGTGTCGACTACTTCCGTTTAGAGCGAACCGGCTGGCGAACATCATCGCGGGTGCAATTTTGACCCTTGTGAACGGTTTCCTGACCTTCGTTCTGCCTCTGACTAACGGTGACTTTCGGGACCCCGTTTTTCCTGCGTACGTGTTCTTCGCGACGCTCGAAACTGTATGCACCTCGGTCATCATCTGGCAGGCGTGGACTTGGTCAGGGGTTGAAGCCGCAGTTCGTCCGGAGCGGACCGTCCGCCAACCGGAAGCTGGGATCACTTCTTCTTAGAGCCGCTGCCGCGCTCGCAACAAAATTCGTTCAAATGAGGTAAATGTGAAAAGAGAACGCGTAACACAGATCGTCCTGGTGATCGTGGGGCTGTGCGTCATGTGCCTCACTGAGGGGCACACACAAATCTAGTAAGGAGAATATCCAATGAAACAAAACATGATGTTAACCATCGTGTCTCTGCTCTCGATCCTCTTGCTGACGCTTCACATTACGGACGACATCGTCCGTGGGATATCGCAGGCCGAGCCCTCAAACATTGCGTTGGCCGTTCTCGTTGTGTTGCTGTACGGGACGCTGGTGCTCGCCGAACGAAGATCGGGGTACGCCATCATGCTGCTCGTCGGGTTGTTCGCGGCGGCCACGCCCGTCATGCACATGAGGGGGGCACATTACGGCGAGATCGCCAAGTCCACCGGCGGCTTCTTCTTCGTCTGGACACTCTGGGCGCTCGGCGGGCTCGGAGGCCTCACCTTCGTCCTCTCGGCGCGCGGACTGTGGAGTCTGCGACGGGGCCAGCCACGGTAGTCAGGAGTTGCGTGAGCGAGCGCAGAAACCCCACTCCTCTTCTTTTCACGGGTTTTTTCCTGAAGCGATGACAGTGGTAGCGCAGCGGCTCTGGGGCAGATTGGCGTTAAATCCCGACTCGCTCATCCTCCTGTCGTTCGCGCGCTCGCCTCTAGCCAAACAATCCCGCGCCCGCATCCCGCTTCGCCCGCGCCACATTCTCAGTTGCCCATACCTGCACCCCTACGGTGTCAGCAGAAAACCGCGGGTCTCGCCGTTAAAAGTTCCCGATCCCACGATCTGTCCCCACACATTAATGCCGCTCACCGAGTTGAGCACCCAGCCCGAGCCGGAGCGAATCAGAGTATTCAGATCTTGCATTCCCTTGCGCTCGGTCCAGAGAAAGGGGCGTCCAACGACTGTCAGTGTTCCACCCGGACCCAGAGATTCCAGGAAATTTCCGGAAGAGCCGATCACCTGTCCAAAATAGTTTATGCCCACCGCCATGCTGAAAGTATCTCCGGACAGAGTCCCCAGATCGCTGATTTCTCCCTGTCGAGTCCACAAGACAGCATGGAACGGACAGCCAGTGGGGTCCCCGTCCAGGCAATCTTGTGAAAGAGGAGCAGTCGTGGACCAGCCGGCAACTTCTCCCTGGTCAGTAGCTCCATTCGCCGAACTGTTGTAAACCCCCTCACCTAAGGCACCGAGGTCGGTTTCCACACCCTCCCTCCAAAGCGCCGCCTCGCCGTTAATGTTACCGGTCTGACCAAAAATTACGCTGCGATCGGTGATTCCATTGCTGATGCTTGGCTGATAGCTGCTTCCGAATAAACTCCAGCCGGCGGCACTCGTCCAGGAAAATGCGAACTGATAGGTTTCGATTTCTGCCATGAATCCGACCACTTGGCCGGGACCGTCGATGCCCATTCCATAAAACGGAATCTGGCACCAGTACGGGTAAAGCAGGTCCGGCTGTATGCCGATCGTACCGATCCCTGTCATTCCAGTCTTCGCTGTCCAAACGAAAGGCTGAGTGAGATCGCTGCATGGCTCGTCGGGAAATGCGCTGTCGGTCGAAATCACGGTACCCGCTCCATCCGCCGTGCCGGTCACCGCGCCAAGATCGTTGATGCCGGTAGCATAGCTTCCCGTTCCGCCCGGCAACGTACCCAGATCACGCATACCGCGGCCAAACTCCCAAAGGTAGGCATGTCCATTGTAATTACCCGCAACCTGATCCCACGTATTGATCGCGGTCGGAGAAAGTGGTCCCAGGCCAGTGATTGTGTAGAGTTGAGCGTTAGCGGTGGAACCATACAGCAAGAATAGAAAAACCAACAGAATTCTGTGTTTCACGTCGCCCTCCACCGGTGGGTAGGTTGTCAGAGTCTGCCTCAAACAGATGCGGTGGGGGGAACTGCTCTGCTGGAATGGCGCGCGGCCAAGTCATGCGCACCATGGCGGCATCCTAGTGCCGTCGATAGAGCGTGTCAACTGATTTCGCTACTCGCGCTCGCCGACCGCGTTCACGCGCTCGCTTCTAGCCAAACAATCCCGCGCCCGCATCCCGCTTCGCCCGCGCCACATTCTCCGGACGCCCCAGATCCAGCCAATAATATTCATCCGCCCGAAACCCGAGGATATTTTCTCCCTGCGCCGCCAGCCGCAAGTAAGCGGGAATAATCGAGAACGCGCCATCCTCCGTCATCATCGACAAGAGCCGAGGCGAAATCACATGCACCCCGGAAAAAGCCAGCGCCTTCACCTGCTCCCAATCTCGAACCAGCTCCGGAACTCCATCCCGTCCCGCCCGCCGCCCGCAAAGCCGGCCCTGCTCATCGAACAGCAAATACCGCGAAGTCTCCCGCTCCTGCACCGCCAGCGTCGCCAAAGCCTGATGCTCCCGATGAAACTGCGCCATCCGTCCCAGATCAATCGTGCTGATCACATCGACATTGTGCAGAATAAACGGCTCATCCAAGCTGCTGGAATCCTCGAGAAAAAACCAGCCAGCCTTCTTCAAACCTCCGCCCGTGTCCAGCAACTCGTCTTCGCGCGAAACCTCAATGCGCATCCCGAAGTTGTCATTCCTCTTCAGATAAGCGACCACCATATCGCCAAAGTGATGCACATTGACCATCACCTCGCGAACTCCAAAAACGCGCAACCGCGAAAGCGTAATCTCCAACAACGTCCGTCCCGCCACTTCCACCAACGCCTTAGGACGATCATTCGTCAGCGGCCGCAGCCTTGTCCCCAGCCCCGCCGCCAGAATCATCGCCTTCATCGCGCCGGCGTCCCCAACGCTATTCTTGTCATTCCGAAGCCGCCACTAAGCCGATATGGTGCTCTTGTCATTCCGAACGTGCATCAAGCCGGTATGGCGTTTTTGTCATTCCTCACCGGGCTAAAAGCCCGGTGAGGAACCCGCTTTTAGGAACCGCCTCAGGCTCGCTTCCTTAATTACACCGCACTATCACCCTCCAACTCCCGATGCCTTACCACCACCTCCACTCCATTCCTCCCGCGCAACCTCTTCGCCAACTGCTCCGCCAGATAAACCGACCGATGCTGCCCGCCCGTGCACCCAAACGACACCATCAAACTCTTAAACCCGCGCCGCTGATACTCGCTCACACTCGCATCCACCAGCGACATCACGCTCGCCAGAAACTGATGCACGCTCTCCTGCTGATTCAGGTAGTCGATCACCGGCGCATCCCGCCCCGTCAGCGTCTTGAATCGTTCCTCCCGCCCCGGATTCGGCAAGCTCCGGCCATCGAACACGAACCCGCCGCCATGTCCGCTCTCGTCCTTCGGCAGGCCCCGATGAAACGAGAAACTCCAAATCCGCACCGCCAGGTTCTCCGCCTCCGACGCCAGCCCCTGCAGTTTTTCCGACGCCAGCATGCTGTTGAACGCTTCCATCAGCGTCGGCAGCGCGATCGGCACCTTCACGTTGTGCAGCAGCCAGCGCAGGTTCTTCAGTGCGTACGGAACACTCTGCAGAAAATGCGCCTTGCGCTCATAAAATCCGCGAAACCCATAAGCTCCCAACGCCTGCATGATGCGCACATAAACATAGGAATAGTAGTAATGAAGAAAGCTTTCGCGCTTCACTTCAACGAAGCCGCCAAGCTTGTCGAGATACAGATCGAGCAACTGCTGCCGCAACTCCGGCGGCAGATCGGCCTTGGCATCGTAGAGAAGGGAAGCGACGTCATATTGCAGCGCCCCCTTGCGCCCGCCCTGATAGTCCAGAAAAAATGGCTCCCCGTTTTTCAGCATGACGTTGCGCGACTGGAAATCGCGATAGAGAAAATAGTTGCAGTCGGCGCTCAACAGAAAATTCGTCAGTCGATCGAAATCGTCTTCCAGCGCCTGCTCGTTGAAACCAATCCCCGCCAGCCTCAGAAAGTAATACTTGAAGTAATTCAAATCCCACGCAATGGATTGCCGGTCGAAACTCCCCCGCGGATAGCAAACGCTGTAATCCAAATCGCGCCCCGCCTCGATCTGAAATCGCGGCAACACCGCCACAACCTTCCGGTACGCTTCTACCGCGTCCGCCCCAATCTTCTCCCCCACCCGGTTTTTCGACAGAAACTCGAACAGCGTCGTATCCCCGAAGTCTTCTTCCAGATAAGCGCCGTGATTCAAATCTTCCGCATAGATCTCCGGCACCGGCAATCCATACCGCCGAAAATGCCGCGAAAATTCCAGGAACGCAACATTCTCCTCGCGCACGTCGTACAGAATCCCAATCGCACGAACCTTGTCGCTCGTTAACCGGACGATCCTCCGCCCCGACCCTCCCAGTTGCCCCTGCAGCGCCTGCACCCGCACCGCCGGCGTGCCGAAACGCTGCTCAAACAGCCTTTGCAGAACGTCCATAAGATCGCCGCGCACTCAACCGCAACCACTACGACCACTACGACTAAAGATACCATCGAAGCGAAAGCCATAAGCCGCACGAGGTTTACCCTGTGAACCCCTGCGTCCTCTGTGTTGAAGGTCTAGATGTGCCCGCGTTCCGCTCAGCGTCTGCTATCGCAGCTTCCCAACTTGATAACCCTCCGCAAGCCACCTATGCTAATGACGGATTTCTCATGACCGGCCGCCTCTACTACCAGGATTCCTTCCTCTACCACTTCGACGCCGAAGTCCGCTCGGTCGTCGAAACCCCGCGCCCGGCGCTCATTCTCGACCGCACCGCTTTCTACCCCACCAGCGGCGGCCAAATCCACGACACTGGCTGGATATTTCCCTCCGAACCCGCGAGCGACCCCGCCGCCCGCCTCCGCGTCACCGAAGTCGCCGACACCGAAGACGGCCAAGTCATCCACTACCTCGAGGCCCCACTCAAGAACCTGCCGCCCGGAACCCGCGTCCGCGGCGAAATCGATTCCGCCCCCCGCCGCGATCACATGCAGCAACACTCCGCCCAGCACCTGCTCTCCGCCGCCTTCGTCCGCCTCTTCAATATGCCCACCATCTCTTTCCACATGGCCGATGACTACTGCTCGATTGATTTGCAGATCGACGATCTAGACACGCCCTCGCTCACTAAAACTCAAATCGAATCCGCCGAACGCGAAGCCAACGAAATCATCCTCGAAAACCGTCCCGTCGAAGTCCGCTACGTCACCCGCGACGAAGCGGAAAAGCTCGGCCTGCGCAAACTGCCTCCCGCCGAGCGCGACCACCTTCGCCTCATTGACATCCGCGACTGGGATCTCACCGCCTGCGGCGGCACTCACGTGAACCAAACCGGACAAATCGGAGCCATTCTCCTCCGCAAGACCGAAAAAGTTCGCCAGGGATACCGCGTCGAATTCGTTGCCGGCCAGCGCGCCGTCTCCACCGCCCGCCGCGATTTCTCCACCCTCACCGAAACCGCCGCTCTTTTTTCCGCCCACATCTACGACGTTCCCCAGCAAGCCCGCAAATCTCTCGACGAAATCCGCGCCCTGCGCAAGCAAGCCGAGCAATCGCAGGACGACCTCGCCTCCGCCCAGGCCGCAACCCTCTTAGCCGAAACTCCCGAATCCCACGGCCGCAAGCTCGTCGTTCGCACCTTCTCCGGCCGCGACCTCAACTTCCTCAAGCTCCTCGCCCAGAAACTCACCCGCCAAACTCCCGCAGTAATCGCTCTGCTCGCCACCGATTCGCCCCAGCCCGCGCTTGTCTTCGCTCAATCTCCCGGCCAGCCCCACGACATGGGCGCGCTCCTGAAACAAACTCTCGCCCCACTCGGCGGACGCGGCGGCGGCAGCCAAGACCTCGCCCAAGGCGGCGTTCCCCACTCCGCAGCCCTGCCCGCCGCCCTAACCACCGCCGCCCAATCCCTCACCCCCTAGCGCCGACCCGTCTTCTTCCCGAAGAACTCCCAAGCCTCCCGGTAAACTTCAAATTTCGATCGCCGCCTCCGGCTTACCGGAAACAACTTCATCGACTTGATCCTCCGAAACACCGACACCGGAACCACATACCACAAATCCTCCGGCACAACGTAAGCCACCAGCATATCGATATCCTTCCAGCTATACACCTTCTTATGCGCATTCCCGTGCGCGTGAAACGTGTACCCTCCGTACTTGTCGCACCGGTATGCCGATTTCACCTGCACCCGCCACAACCTCCGCCCCGAGTCCACAATCAAGTCATAAGGATCGCTGTCTCCCCACGGCTTCGCCACCCCAAATCCCAGTCTGGACGCCTTATGCAAAAACGCCGCCTCCGCCATCTCCCCGCGCCGCTTCCGCGTCAGCTCCCGCCACCACTCCGCATCCCGCGCCCGCCACTCCCCCGTCTCCGCCGCCGCCATCAAGTCCCCAACCAAAAAATCCCCAACCGTCTCAACAATTTCCATGAGCACCCACCCGTGTCCTCTCTCGATTTTGTCATTCCGAACCGGGCGAAAGCCCGGTGAGGAATCTGCTGTTTCCAGATTCAGATTGGAAAGCAGCCCCCATTCCCAGTCTTTCAGTCCCAAATCCGCAATCAAGGTTGTTTGAACATCAGAGAGAATAAATCCTGTGGAAATCTCTGGGACCCTCAGCTTTTGGGTAGCGCAGCGCTTCCAGCGCACGCGATAAAGGCGAGACTCTTGTCCTGAAAGGGCGCGGCTTCCGGCGTGCCGGGGCCTTCTGTTCAAAATTAAGCGTTCTTCAGGAGTCGCTGGTTGCAACATGCACTCAGCCGGCACGTACTGCGCCTCCGGGCCTGATCGCCCGCATTGTCCTTGGCTGTTTATGTGGTGTCGCACTTGCGACAAGCGTAGCGGAAGCTTTCACCGCACGGTGGGGGCTAGTCTTGGCTCTTTACGTACTCGACGCCATATTCGGTTAAAGCGTTGCTGATCTTGCGGGCGCGTACAACACAACCGGCCACGAAAATTTTTGCCGCACCCTGCGTATAAGGGACAGCAACTTGAATCCAACTGTCCTCACGGTAAGTTTGAGAACTGTGGAAACAAATACCTCCGCGTGAAATGTTCACCACGTCAACTATGTCTGCGTGGGGACCAAGCGGACCAACACAAGCAATCGTCTTCATGTTGATGCGGCCGTATTTTCTCTTGTCCGCTTTCTTGCCAGTCGCGAGGAGTTCCTCCGGGCCGGTTTCATGCGGAACTGGTTCCCACACGGTATTCGCAGAGCACACATCGCACATGCGCGTGAGACGATGGGTGATTTGGAAAACGGAGAGTTCAACCTCGTTGAGGGCAGTCACGTGACAGGTTTGGCACACAGCGCATTTGAGAAGTGCACGTGAGTTACTTTCTTCCAGTTCCTTTTGTAGAGGAAACCGACTACCCCATTGTCGAGGAAACCGGATACCCCAGAAATTGTCGCTCTGGTTGAGCACTTCGATCCCATAAAGATTGTGTTCGGAACGAACGCCAGTCTGCCCCACTACGCGGCCGACCGCTTCCTCGTCGCTGCCTATCCGTTGCAAGTGAATTTTCTGCCCCGGAGCCAAGGAACACTTTAAGGGCAGACAGCAACCGCTACGGCTAACATTCACCGTCTGCACAACGTCGGTGAAGTGCCCACCCGCGAGATCGATACACGAGACTCGAACGCTGATTGAGATTGAAATACGATCACCTTTGCGAGCCGTTGAGGCCGCTGCTTCTTGGACTTCCATGTCCTTTCATTGTAGGAGTACCGATCACAAGTATTCAGTATTGCGTCCCATGAGTGGTTACACTCGTAACATTCGGCGGGTTGCGAGGGGGGCCGGCCAGCCCAGCCGCACTCTAACGCGACACGGGATGCCCCACCCGTGGAAGTTTCACGGGTCGGCTGCTGCGAACTTTCCCTGGCATGTTCATCGGTCACATCAATTTGCAGTCGTCGGTTACGTAGTCATGCCTGAGCATGTCCATCTTCTCTTTAGCGAGCCACGGGTAGCCGCCTAAACTCCGAGACCTACAGCCACCCCTTGACAACTCCCCGCTCACATCTCTATACTTAGCACTCAGTAGGCGAGACTGCTAACAGCCCGTCTTAACCCTAAACATCTCATAGGTTTACGTAAAGTCAACCTTCGATCAACATTGAAAGGAGTCACCACCATGGCAAAATTCAGCCCACTACATGACCGCATCCTGGTACGTCGCGTGGAGGAAGCTTCCACCACCCGAGGCGGCATCATCATCCCAGACAGCGCAAAAGACAAGCCGCAAGAGGGCATCGTCGTTTCCACCGGCAAAGGCCGCACCAACGACGAAGGCAAGACGTTCCCTCTCGCCGTTCACGAAGACGATCGCATCCTCTTCGGCAAGTATTCCGGCACCGAGATCAAGATCGATGGCGAAGACTTCATCATCATGAAAGAAGACGAAGTCCTCGGCGTCCTCACCGGCGCAGCCACACCCAGCAAGAAAGAACTCGCCGGCTCACGGAAATAACAGGCTTCGGGCTTCGGCTTTCGGGCTTCGGCAACACCAGGAGCTCATCAGCCTCACAGCTCGCAGCCATTAAATCGAGGGCATCGTCTTCCGCTCACCGTCAGGCCGGCAGGTTTAGCCGAAGCCCGATAGCCGAAGCCCGAAGCCCAGACGTCAGCAACACAGAATTCATCAAGGAGAAGACACAATGGCAAAACAAATCGTACACGGAGAAGAGTCCCGCCAGGCTATCCTGCGCGGCGTTAACCTTCTTGCCGACGCTGTAAAAGTTACGCTCGGCCCCAAGGGCCGCAACGTGGTCATCGAAAAGAAATTCGGTTCGCCCACCATCACCAAGGACGGCGTCACCGTAGCCAAGGAAATCGAACTCAAGGACGGCCTCGAGAACATGGGCGCCCAGATGGTTCGCGAAGTCGCCAGCAAAACCTCTGACGTAGCCGGCGACGGCACCACCACCGCCACCGTTCTCGCCCAGGCAATCTACCGCGAAGGCGTAAAGACGGTCGCAGCCGGCGCCAATCCCATGGCCATGAAGCGCGGCATCGAGAAAGCCGTCTCTCTCGTCTGCGGCTCCATCGACAAAAAAACCGGCGAACGCGCCAAAGGCGAACTCGACAAGTTCTCCAAGCCCGTCTCGGGGGAAATGATCGCGCAGGTGGGGACGATCTCGGCGAATAATGATGAGACGATTGGGCACATTATTGCCGAGGCGATGAAGAAGGTTGGCAAGGACGGCGTTATTACTGTGGAAGAGTCGAAGACGCTGGAGACGCAGTTGGAAGTGGTCGAAGGGATGCAGTTTGACCGCGGATATCTGTCGCCTTACTTTGTTACCGATCCGGAGCGGATGGAAGTTGCGATCGAGAATGCTTACATTCTGATCAACGAGAAGAAGATCAGCTCGATGAAGGATCTTCTGCCTTTGCTGGAGCAGATTGCGAAGAGCGGCAAGCCGTTGTTGATTATTGCCGAGGACGTGGAAGGCGAAGCACTGGCTACCCTCGTGGTCAACAAGCTGCGTGGAACGCTGCAGGTCGCGGCCGTTAAGGCTCCGGGCTTCGGCGATCGGCGCAAGGCTATGCTGCAGGACATCGCAATCCTGACCGGCGGCAAGGCCATCACGGAAGATCTGGGCATCAAGCTGGAGAACGTGCAGATCAGCGATCTCGGGCAGGTGAAGAAGATCACCATCGACAAGGACAACACGACCCTGGTCGAAGGCAAGGGCAAGCACTCGGAGATTGAAGGCCGGGTGAAGGAGATTCGCAGCCAGATCGACAAGACCACCAGCGACTACGACCGCGAGAAGTTGCAGGAGCGGTTGGCCAAGCTGGTCGGTGGCGTAGCCGTAATCAAAGTCGGCGCCGCGACCGAAACGGAAATGAAAGAGAAGAAAGCGCGCGTGGAAGATGCGATGCATGCGACTCGCGCAGCCGTGGAAGAAGGAATTGTCCCGGGCGGCGGAGTGGCACTGGCGCGTTGCGTCGCGGCTCTCGACAAGCTGAAGGTCGAAGATCCGGACGAGCAGATCGGCGTGAACATCGTGAAGCGCGCTCTGCAAGAGCCGATGCGGCAGATTGTCGAAAACGCCGGCCAAGAAGGCGCGGTTGTGCTCGGCAAGGTGCTCGAGTCCAAGGAGACCAACTACGGCTTCAACGCCCTGACCGATGAGTACGAAGACCTGGTCAAGGCGGGCGTGCTCGATCCTACGAAGGTGGTGCGTACGGCACTGACCAACGCGGGCTCGATTGCGGCGCTGATGCTGACGACCGAAGCGCTGGTGGCGGAGATCCCGGAAGAGAAAAAGGGAGCTCCGGCGGGCGGCGGTCACGGCGGCGGCGGCATGGAAGGCATGTACTAAGAACGGTCGTCGGTCGTTAGTCGTTGGTCGTTAGCAAAGTCAAAGGCCCTGCTCGGGAGAGTGGGGCTTTTTTTGTAGACCGTCGTCGGTCGTTGGTCGTTGGTCGTTGGCAGGGTCAAAAGATGAGAAGCTGTCAGCTATCAGCTTTCAGCGTCAGTAAGGTCAAAGGCCCTGCTTGGGAGAGTGGGGCTTTTTTTGTGGACCGTCGTCGGTCGTCGGTCGTTGGTCGTTGGCAGGGTCAAAAGATGAGAAGCTGTCAGCTATCAGCTTTCAGCCGTCAGTAAGGTCAAAGGCCCTGCTTGGGAGAGTGGGGCTTTTTATTTCTTGTGCAAGCGGAAGTGCAGCTATGTTATCGAAAAACTGGTTCTCCGACGGCATAAGTTTGTGGTTGACTTAGGATGGCGGTTAAGTAATTATTCGTGCTTCTTTCTGGGAGTGTTGAACGCTTGCCTAGGCTTAACAGCAACGCGCGTAAGACAGTTGTCTTTCTCATCCCATTTATTATTCTGGCGGTCGACTTCTGCATATTCCCCCGGTTTTTCGAAACGCACACGTCGAAGGACAAGGCCAGCCTGGTTTCCGTTCTGGCGCGGCGATCAGCGCCGTTGGGAATTTTCCGCGCCCACCGCATCCTGGTTTCGGTCGATAACGTTCAAGAGTTCCGGAACAGTGCCCTCTCAGAGGAAGGCCCAAACGCGCTGGTGATCTCGGCATTCGTACAAGAAGACAGGGGACAAGGCAGTTCGGCTTCTGGCGCTCTGTTATCGGCGGTTCTGGCAAAGCTGAAGGGCATCTCCTTGTCTGACTACCTAAGGCTGAAGAACAAGTTCGGGGAAGCAAGCGGGATACAGACGGGTCAAGTTTTTGACTTCGAACTTTCCATTCCCAAGGCAGCATTTGCAAGCTTTCCCATCAACCACCTTTTGGTCATTACCTTCCCTTGGGGCCACGCCGATGCCGATGCCGAGGACTTGGACTTGGGCATTCCGAAAGTGTTGGAGATTGCCAAGGATAAGCGAATTCAGAATCTAGTCATCCCTTGTCTGGGGACGAACTGGGAAAAGGGGAGGCAGCGGGACGCGGTATCTCTTACCACGTTCTTCAATTCATTCTTCAAGGGTTTGCCTTTGGGGGACCGGCCCAGAAACATCTACTTGTCGCTCTATGAGCAGTGGCCATCTATAGAACTTGAGGACGCTTTCTCGGTCTTGAGCTCAGACTGGCAGCAACAGGTGGTGCAGGATGACAACATTTTCCCCATCTATCGTCGCGACTTTCGCCTGACAATTTGCTTTCTGGAGGTTTGCTTAGTGGTTTGTTCGTGGCAGGTAAAGTTCACGATCCAGAACGTTTTGATCGTGGCGGTCGGATTCGTAGGGCTTGCTCTAGAGATCGATAAGTGGGTGGTATTCCTGGTTCAACGGAATGATCCGAACTCCAAGTTGATCATTCAGATTTGCATTCTCATGGTCTTATCAGCCGGCTTTCCCTTCATTGCGAGACTGAGTTTGGGGAAGCTTTTTGGAGGGGAATAGACGTATCGTGGCAGCCGACCTTAGCTCGTTGCCTATCCAGCTCGGCATAAGGCTCTTGCTGGACAGCGTCTCGTACACGAACGCTTTGCCCGAGTGGGTTGAACCAATCACGATCGATTATCGGAAACGCGAGGAACGAGTACAGCAGCTGGCCAACCAATATCTCAGCGGGTCTCAGCCGGAGAAGCCCTTTGAAATTTCCGTGCCGAAGCGGACCGGGCAGCTCAAGACTTGGGTCATCCCAAGGGTCAACGACCAGATCATTTGCCAGGCTTGCGTTTCCGCCATTGCACAGCAGGTTGAACAGAAATGCATTGACAAGAGCCGAGTGTTTAGCTGCCTATACAATACAGACGTCAGTCGGCTCGCGCTTTTGCAGGACCAAGTCGAGGCTTGGACGCGCTTCCAACTGGAGACGCAGCGCCGTTGCGCATCGCAGGATTGCATTCTGCAGTTTGACATTCAGAATGCCTATGGCAGCATGGGGCGGGACCGCGTTATTCCCTTCTTGCGCAGAGTTTCACCGAACCCAACCGCGGTCCAACTGCTGGCCATTCTTGTCGAGGGGTTTGCCGGGGCAAATCAGGGCCTGCCATTTTTCAACGACAGTATATTTTTCCTGGGGAACGCGTACCTAAGCCTGGTTGACGAGATCGTCGGCCGATACTCTTCCAATTTCGTGCGCTTTGTGGATGATTATAGGGTGTTCGGGAATTCCCGGTCCGCCATGGAGTCCGTGCTGCCCAAGATCCGGGCGGATCTTCGGAACGAACTGGGCTTTGACATAAGCGACCCGAAGCTGAAACTGGGCAGCGTGGAAGACTACTTGGAGGCTGTCTCCAGGCTCAAGTACGCCGAAACGACAGGCACCGAGTATACAGACCCAGCGAGCTTTCCTGGAGTGTTTCGTCCCCAAGACATGCACGACCTGGCGGTGAAGAGCCTGCGCGATCCAGACGGCTATTTGCACCAGGGTTTCGGGCGGCTGCAGATGGCCTCTTTCCGCCAGATTCGAGTCCGTTCGATGATCGCGAATGCCCAGGAGTACGCCCAGACGCCGCGGGGCGATTTCATCGAGATTCTTTCCTCCGACTCGCAGCTGATTCTGGGCACCTGCCAGTTGATGAGGCAATATTCGAAAGATCCGGCCAATCTGTGGCGGTTGCTCTGGCTGCTGTACTTCTCCAAGGACATGCTTCCCGCCAGGATTGCAGATGCGCCGGCAAAATTGGAGCTGGTTACGACTTTGCAGCAAATCGCGGCGGCGCAGGATGTGCCTTTGGTGGCGCGTCTGTGGGCCACGGACATGCCGTACTTCCCCGCCGTCAATAAGGAAAAGATGCGCATTGAAGACTTGCATGAACTGGGCTATGTCGAACGTGGCCAACAGTGCTATGGAGGATAGAGAAGGATGCGAAGAAGGGGATTCCTGGCGTTAGGAGCGATTGCCTCGGGCGGAGCTTTGGCTGAGTGGCTGATCCGCAGGCTCGCCGTTCTTCGCGGCGCCGAAGGCACCGTCTTGTTCTATGTTGCGGGCGTCCGGTTTCAGAAGCCGGTTCCGAATCTGAAGACCGGCGATAGCATATTGATAAAGCCTGAGATGTTTCGAGGGGAACGCTCGTACGCCGTGGTTGCGGGGCAGGGCCAAACCATCGGGTATGTGCCGCGTCATTTGGTTTCTACTGTTCAGCGAGGCGAGGTAGTCCGCGCCCAACTTTATCGGGCCCAGCCAGACGCGGTTCCGTGGAAGCGGTTCCAGGTATCCCTATCCTTGCGACGGGCAGCCGTTTCGTGATCAGGCGCTCCGTAGAAGGGGAACACAGCGTTGAGGGGGGCATGTTGGAGGAACTCGGGCTGGATTGGCTGCCCTCAGCGGCTGAAGCCGGGTTCCCGTTTCTGAGGCTCATTCGGCACGAGTGGAACTCGTGCCCTTCCCGGTTTTGTGCGCGGCGCTGACGCGCGCTCTTCCACGGTACTGCACGGGCCTATCGCAGCGCTGGAAGCGCTGCGCCACCCAAGATCCGTGTAGCGGCGCGGCTGAAAGCCGCGCTCGTTCAAGGCAAAATCAAGGTCAAAGGCGTCGGACAGGAGTGTCCGACCCACACGGGCTTTCGACGTGAACTGGTGTAGGGAGGCATTCGTGGACAGGGCCTCGCTTGCAGTCGGCGGACGGGCGATCGAGGACGTCCGCGCCTCACGGGGAGATTGGAGAGGAGCTAGCCGAGATTTTCCATCAAGAGCTGGCGCATGACGCTAACGATGGTCTCGGACATTTCCAGGAAACGCTCTGGAGTGAAGCCCAGTTCTTTCAGGCGCGGCGAAGGCTCGATGATGACCTCTTCGGAATCGAGCAGCTTGTGATGGGGAGCGGCGGCGGCGCGGCAGATTTCGAGGAACTGGTCGGGAGTGACGCCGAGCTCTTCGGCACGGAAGGCCGCGTTCAAGAGGACGGTGTAGAGGAATGCGTGGTCCTCTTCGCGCAGGTATTGTCCGAGTTCCGCGGGGGTGGGGCGCGGGCGAGTTGCGGACTGGTGGGCGGTGGGAGCGACTGGTGTGCTTGCCGTCATGGAATCTCCTCTCGTGTTTCGGGACGTCAAGAAAATTGTAGGCGGGGGGGGAGGGCGGCGCGGTGACTGGGATCACGGTTGAAGGGTTGCTTAGCCACGACTTCGCGGGCTTCGATGCGCTGCGAAGAAAAGCAGGTCCCTCCACTGCGCTCGCTTCGCTCCGCTCCGGGCGGGATGACAGAGATCGGTGCGAGCGAAAAAGGGCTGGGCTAGGGCTTCGATTCGGGCGCGGACTTTTTGGCGAGGGAGCGGACGTAGTTGACGAGGTCCCAATTTTCTTCGGGCTTGATGCGGGTGCCTTCGGGAGGCATGTCCTGATGGCCGGTTTTGATGATGTAGAAGATCTCGCCGTCGGTGCGGTCTTTGAGGGAGGCGGGATCAGTGAAGTCGGCGATCTGGAGTTTCATGTCGGCGGCGAGGCTGCCTTTGCCGTCGCCGGCACTGCCGTGGCACATGGCGCAGTCGAGGTTCCACCATTTCTTGGCGCGGGCGAGAGACTCGGGCGAGGATTTGACGGGATTGGGCTGCTTGGCGGCTGCGGCCGGGATGGCGGAGTAAGAGGGGGGCGTGACTTTCTGCGGGGTTGGAGCTTGTTGTGCGGAAAGTGCGGTTAAGGAAATGAGAGCGGCGGGAAGAAGGAGCGTGAGTCTGGACATCGGGCCTCCGATGAACGACAGCGAATAAGTCCATGGAAATTGTAGCACCGGAAGGAGTGCAGGCTGAGTGCAAGATGCAAGATTTTGCGGAGTAACCGAGGCAGTAACGTTGGTGAAACTGAGGAGATATTCGGTTGTGCTGCGGTTGTGGGAGCGGGGTTTGGGGCGGCGGAGAATAATGCGGCGGATTCGTGAATCTGGGTTAAAATTAAAAATATGCCATACATCTTGGAACACCTCTCCAGCCTTCGTCAGGAAATCACGGATTTGCGGAACATGAACGCTCGGTTTGCGAGCAAGAGTTCAGACAGTCAGATTGACCAGTCGGCGGTGGAGATGCGCGCCAACCGCCTGGCGGAGATCAAGAAAGAGCTGTCGCAGATGCTGAATCGGCCGGAAGATCCGGCGGTCTGGTGGGAAAAAGGTAGCGGGCGGAATCGCGTGGCGTAGCGGCTGCGGAGAATTTCAGAAGTTCATGGGGCGTGGCTTAAGGGCCGCGCCCTTTTTCTGTTTCCAAGGGGGGATGCAATCCGACCAAGAAGCTGGGGTTGCAAAAAATGCGGGAGTGGGGCAACCTCGTAAACCATGAGGCGAGCGAAGAGGCGGGGCGGATTGCTGGTTTCGGGTTTGAAATTCTTTTCGATGGGCGCCGTTCTTATTGCGGCGGCGGGGGCGGGGTTTGCGCAGGCGGGGCCGGAAGACGGTGGTCACGAAGTGCAAGTGTGGAGCGGGGGTGGGCACTCGGTGCCGGGCGGGACTTCGAATACGGGAATTTTCGATGCGGGGCTGCGCTACGGGTGGGTGATTACGGGAGCGCACGGGCCGGGATTTTTGCGGGGGCGATTTGAGTATGCGGTGGATGCGGTGCCGGCGTATCTGATTTTTCAGCCGGCGAATACGGCGTATGGAGTGGGATTCAATCCGCTGGGATTGAAGTGGAATTTCGAGCGGCGGGGACGGCTGTCTCCTTATTTTGAGCTGAGCGGGGGGACGCTGTTCACCGATCACAATGTGCCGACTTATACGAACACGGTGAACTTCACGTCGGCGGCGGCGCTGGGGACGCACGTGCTGGGAGCGAAATATAACTGGAGCGTGGAATTGCGGTATCTGCATATCTCGAATGCGGGGCTGGCGGTGCCGAATCCGGGGCTGAATACGGTGCAGGTGAGAGTGGGGGTGGGGAGGTTTTGGAGGAAGTAGGGGGCGGTTCGTGCTGATGGATGTCGGGAGTTGTAATTCGGATTGCGAGGAGTTCTGCTCGCGCGGATAAATGGGAATTCCTGCGGGGAATGCGGCCGATGCATAGTGAGAACTCCCCGACACGGGGACGCAGGGGGTGGGAGTGCAGGGGTCCTTCGACTCCGCGATTGCTTCGCTATCGCGAACCAACCGCTCCGCTCAGGATGACACTGCCAAATTGTCTGCACAGACTGCGGTTGAGCGGTTGAGCTAGGTTACGGTGACGCAGATTGGCTTGGCGCAGCAGGTGGGGCTGAAATAGTACTCGCCGGGCTTCAAGCCTTTTTCGATCATCACGGTTGCGACGGCGGGGAGCCGGATCGGGGGCCCGAGGTTGAAGGGCCAGGGGTGGTCACCGTCCTTGTTGATGGTGCAGCCGGAGGGCGGGACGTCGATCCAATCGACGCCGTCGCCCGGCTTCGCGTTAAAGTTCTGGCAGATGGGGACTCTATGGGTCGAGGGCATTTAGAACTCCTGCCTAACCGGCGGCGCGCGAGACGCCGGCCACACAGCCAACGATGTACCGGGGTTTAAACCAAATCGTGCTGCCAGCGACTCGGGCGGAGAGATTATTGTGAGTTTCTCCGCCCCCAATCAGTCGACTATTTTCTTTTCTTCGCGCCATTGCCCTTGCCGCCGCCCTTGTGCCCTCCCATAACTACCGTGATGGTCACGGTCTTGGTCGCTGTTGCTTGCGCGCAGCAAGTGACCTCGTATTTATACTGACCGGCTGAGCTGATGAGGGTGCCTTGATTACTGGTGCCGGGTCCAACACTAATTGGAGTGCCCTCGGTGAAGGGGAATGTGTCGCTGCCGTGCTGCTGCACCTGGCAGGTGGATGGGCTAGGCGTCCAATCGATTACCGTTCCGGCTTGCTGGCTCCCCAGGTCATCGCAAAGATTGAATCCCATATCGATGTTCCTTTCGAGATTGCCCGGCCGCTCGACTGTGAGCGCCCGTGGCTGGATTTACCTTGGTCCGTCCCTCTACAAGAGAGACTTACTGATGAGACGACTTCATCAACTGCCGATAAGCCGGCGTATTGGCCAGATTATCGAAATCGTGCAGGCTGCGAATTTTCTCGGGAGTATACCCTGCCTGCACCATTTTGGCCAGATATTCCAAAGCTAGCCCGCTTTCTCCCAACTGGTTGTAAATCGATGCCGCATCCTGGAGAACATCTTTGTCATTGTGGCCATATTGCAGAGCCTGGCCCAAATATGACAAGGCGTTTTTCCGGTCGCCCACCATCGAGTAGTAGTTGGCTAAGGTGCTGAGCACATCGGGATCGTGAGGATTTACCTTGAGACCTTCGGATGCAAGCAGAATGGCTTTGCGGAATGCCGCCATCGATTGCTCCTTTTTTCCCGCACGGCCATAGGCATCTCCCAGATTGCCCCAAATCACATACTGCTGGGAATCGAGCTTGAGGGCTTCCTGGTAAGCATCGGCTGCTTCGGCGTACTTACCCATGCCGAAATACGCCGCCCCAAGATTTACGTAGCCGGGATAACTCGGCCGAATGGAAATCGACTTCTTTAGAGGATCAATCGCCTTTTCGTATTGTCCTGTTTCACCATAGATGGAGCCGATATTCACGTAAGTGCCGTACCATTCGGGGGCAATCTGGGCAACCTTGGCGAACATTTGCAGAGCCTTCTCGTACTCGTTGCGGCGGCGATAAAACGCACCGGAATCGTTGTAACTGAACCGGCTGTTGGGGTGGGCTTGAACGGCTTGCTCGTAGGCCCTTTCGGCTTCAGAGATTTTGCCCGCATGATCGTAGGCGCGCGCCAGTGCCAGCGCGGCCTCTTCATTGCTCGGTTCGAGGGCAAGGCCGGCTTGAAACTCGGCAGCAGCCGCATCGTAGTGACCAGTAGTGTCCTCGATCCGCCCGAGACATACGTGACCGGCTGCTCCAGCATTGCCCAACTTGACGGCGTCGGTACACTCGGCCCGCGCGGGCGCGATCCACTTTTTGTCTTTGGTGTCGGTGTACTTGAGCCACTCGCTTTCGCCAAGCACCGCTTTCGCCATGCCAAAGTTAGGATCCAGTTTCAGGGCTTCGCGGGCCATAAGCGCGGCGTTGTCAAGATTCTCGGCTTTACTGTGGTCGAGCAGATAACCGCGAGCCTGCAGGTAATACCGGTAGGCTTCGGGGCGGTCCGTGCCGTGAAAAATCAGGGCGGCCTGTTCTTCGGGGCGCAGCTGCAGCTTAAGCGCTTTAATGGTCCCCTCGGCGACATTCCCCTCGACGGCGAAAACGTCGGTCGCGGGAACGGAGACGGAGTCGCCGGCGAGAGTGGAGTTGTTCTGAGCGCTGGCGAGCGAGTAGGAGACTTTGACCAGGTCGCCGTTCGGCTCCAGGCTGACGGCGAGGCCGAGGTTGGCGCCGAACATGCGGGCGGCATCGGCGAGAGTGGAAACGTTCTTTTCCTGGAGGCTGCGAGGCGGAACAACTTCAAACGCGCGATCGTTGCTGAGGCCTCCGAGCTTCGCGGCCAGACTTTCAGCTAAACCCTCGCCGAGGGCAGTTAACTTGGGATCGGCATTGGCCGGCGCAGAAAACGGAAACACGGCGAGAATCTTGGTTTGGGGCAAGCCTGCGGCCTGGGTGGCGGGGGCCGCAGCGCTACCGGCGAAGCCGCCGCGCGACTTCGAAAGGGAACGATACAACAGAATTCCCGCCAGAAGAACCACGACAATCGCCAGCGCGGCAATTACACGGTACTGATGGAACTTGCCGGGTTGGCTCGGCCCAGCCCTGGGCTTTCCTCCTTGCTGAACGCGGCGCAGGTCTTCGAGGAGAGCGGCGGCGTTGGCGTAGCGGGCGTTGGGGTCCTTGGCCAGGGTGCGAGAGACGATGCCGGCGAGAGGACCGGGGACATTCTTGAGGGCGGGCGGCTCCTGGTGGACGATTTTTGCGATGGTGGTGGCGAGACTGGCGGTCTGGAAGGGCTGCTCGCCGCCGAGCATTTCGTAGAAGACGAGGCCGAGGGAAAAAAGGTCGGAGCGGCCGTCGTCGGGCTGCTGGAGCAGGACTTCGGGGGCCATGTAGGCGGGAGTGCCGCCGGTGGCGGTCATGGTCTCGAGGCTTTTGGTGGCGTCGTTGGGATTGCTGTTCCAGGCGCGGCGAGCGACGCCGAAATCGAGAATCTTCACCCGGTTGCCTGGAGCGAGCATGATGTTCTCGGGCTTGATGTCGCCGTGGATGATGCCTTTTTCGTGAGCGGCCTGCAGACCTTCGCAGCATTGGGTGGCGATGGCGAAAAATTCGTCGGTGGAAATGGGCTGTTTGAGGCGGTGGCGGAGAGTTTCGCCTTCGACAAACTCCATGACCAGCCAGAGTTCGCCGGCGTGCTCGACCACGTCGTACATGGCTCCGATATTGGGGTGGTTGAGGGCGGAGGCGCGCTGGGCTTCCTTGAGCAGGCGCTTGCGGTCGGCGGCATCGGAATGCGAGCCGGGGGACATGCGCTTGATGGCGACAAAGCGCTTGAGCGTGGAGTCTTCCGCGCCGTAGACCTGTCCCATGCCGCCTGCGCCGAGGCGCTTGGAAATGACGAAGCGGCCGACGGTGGTGCCGGTGAGGGCATCCGCCGCAGCGTCAGCGGGAGCAGCCGCAGGGGGCGTCTTGATCTCTTCTGCCATGGACGAAGTGGCCGCCGAATTTTGCAATTCTAACCTTAGTTAGGGGGCTATGCCAAAGTGAAAGTGGAATTGGGGACCGGGGGAGTCAGGATGGGACGTGGAAGTCGAGTATGGCTGGGCCGCGGAAAATCCCTGGGAGCCGAGGGCAACGAAAGCTGAAAGGGATCCTTCGACTCCGACAGGTTCTCCGCTTCGCGGAGCACGTGTCTGCGCTCAGGATGACAATGTCCCTGGGGAGGGGAAGTTGCTTCGGCTAGTCCGGGCCAGCTATGCTTCTCGCTTATGTCTACGTTAGTGGAGTGTGTGCCGAATTTTTCGGAGGGGCGCGACAAGGCGAAAGTGGACGCCATTGTTGACGCGATGAAGATCAACGGAGTTTACCTGCTGGACCGCGAGATGGACGCGGACCACAACCGGTGCGTGATCACGCTGGTGGGAGAGCGGGAGGCGATTCAGGAGGCGGCGATTCGCGGAGTGGGGAAGGCCGCGGAGTTGATCGATCTGAATGTGCATAAGGGGGCGCATCCGCGGATGGGGGCGGCGGATGTGGTGCCGTTCATCCCGATTGATGGGGTGACGATTGAGGATTGCGTGGCCATGGCGCGGCACGTGGGGGAGGAGATCTGGAAGCGGTTTCAGATTCCGGTTTATTTGTACGAGGCGGCGGCGGCGACGCCGGAGCGGCAGAATCTGGAGAACATCCGGCGGGGGCAGTTTGAAGGGATCCGGGCGGAGATTGCGACGAATGCGGCGCGGAAACCGGATTTTGGCGAGGCGAGAGTGCATGCGACGGCGGGCGCGACGGTGGTGGGAGCGCGGAAGTTTTTGATCGCTTACAACGTGTTTTTGAACACGCCGGACGTGGAGATCGCAAAGAAGATTGCGAAGGCGGTGCGGTTTTCGAGTGGGGGAATGCGGTTTGTGAAGGGTGCGGGATTTCTGGTGCGGGGGCTGGCACAGGTCTCGATGAATCTGACGGACTTTGAGCAGACGCCGGTGCATCGTGTGTTTGAAGTGGTGAAGCGGGAGGCGGAGCGGTATGGCGTTGTGCCGGTGTCGAGCGAGATCGTGGGACTGATTCCGAAGAAGGCGCTGGAGGCGGCGGCGGAGTGGTTTCTGCAGGTGGAGAACTTCGATTCGTCTTTAATTTTGGAAAACCGGCTGGCGGCGGTGATGAGCGGGAAGATGGCGGTGGGCGGACTGCGGGCGGGAGTGGAACCGTTCGTGGAGCAGTTGGCCGCGCCGACGGCGACGCCGGGCGGCGGGAGCGCAGCGGCGGCGGCGGGTGCGATGGCGGCGGGATTGGCGACGATGGTAGCGTCGATGTCGCGGGGGAAGAAAGCGTATTTGCAGTATGAATCGCAGTTGAGCGCGGCGATTGGGCGGTTGGGGCCGTTGCGGGAGGAGTTGAAAGGTGCCGTTGACGCCGATGCCGAGGCTTACGATGCGGTGATGAAAGCCTACAAGCAGGCGAAGGCTGATGCGGGCGGGGCTGAGTCGCTGGTGGATGCGGCTCTCAAGTTGGCGACCGGGGTTCCGCTGAAAGTGGCGGAGAAAGCGTATGAGGTGGCGCAGATTGCGCAGAGCCTGGAGGGGGTGACGAATCCGAATATGAAGTCCGATTTGACTACGGCGCAGGCGCTGGCACGGGCGGCGATAACGGGGGCGCTGGCGAATGTGGAGATCAATTTGGGGTCGTTGAAGGATGCGGATTTTGCGGCGGAAGTGAGGAAGAGAGTGGATGTAATCAAGGCTTGATCGCGTAGTGTTTCGTTAAGTTGCTAAGTGTGGATCGATGGGACAAGACGCAGTAAGCTGAGCCTGGGGCCTAAAGAATTTTGCGGATCGCGAGTGGAAAGTTCCGCGGGTGGGTTGGGGTGTAGAGCTAGAGAACTGTTCGCTGCGAGTGAGGACATCCTGCTATGGGCCGATGGGCACGGGTATCAGTCTCGATCCTGCTGTTTTGTGTCGGCGGATTTCTGCTGAGTCTGAACGGCTGCGGAAGCAGTACGACCGCGAACAACCAGCTACCGCAGGCCTCGAAGATTCAACACGTGGTGATTATCTTTCAGGAGAACCGGACGCCGGATAACCTGTTTCAGGACCCGGTGTTGATCGCGAACGGCGCCGATATACAGAACTATGGAGTGAATTCGCAAGGCCAGCAAATCCCGCTGAGCCAGATCGACCTGGGAACGGCCGGCGCCAACCCCGATAACTACGATCTGAACCATGCGCACATTGCCTTCACGCAGATGTGCGATCTGAACACGGCGACCCAGGTCTGTAAGATGGATGGCGCTGACCTGATCAGCTATTCGTGTGCCACGGGAGTGACCGGTTGCGCGCCCGCGAATCCGCAATTCATGTATGTGAATCCGGCTGACGTGCAGCCTTACTTTACGATGGCGGAGCAGTACAGCTTTGCCGACCGGATGTTCCAGACCAACCAGGGGCCAAGCTTCCCGGCGCATCAATTCATCATTTCAGGGACCTCAGCGCCCACCGCAAGCAGCAATCTGTTTGCGGCCGAGAACCCCCAGGGCGGTGGCAAGATTGCAGGTTGCATTGCGCCTCCGACGACGACGGTTGCGCTGATCGATCCCACGGGCAACGAGTCCAGCACAATGTACCCCTGCTTCGAGCATGCAACGCTCACCGACTTGCTCGACGCCGCCAACCTTACGTGGCGCTATTACACACCCAACGCGGGCTCCATATGGACTGGCCCCAATGCGATTCAGCATATGTGCGGGCCGAACGCGACACCACCCAATGCCACTGCCTGTACGGGAGCGGATTGGATGGGCACGGCACCCAAGGTGGTGATTACCCCGGCCCTAAGCAATGCCCAGATACTCACCGACATTGCGAACGGCCAGTTGCCGCAAGTAAGTTGGCTGATTCCCAGTGGGCAGGCTTCCGACCACGCCCTGGCCAACGACGGCTGTGGCCCGTCGTGGGTGACGCTGGTGGTGAATGCCATCGGCAATAGCCAGTATTGGTCGAACACCGCGATCATCCTGGCATGGGACGACTGGGGAGGCTGGTACGATCACGTCCCGCCACCGAAGATTCTCAATTCTTATGAATACGGATTCCGCGTGCCCATGATTGTGATGTCGCCCTACGCGAAGCCGGCGTACGTCTCCCACGTCACGCATGACTTTGGAAGCATTTTAAAGTTCATTGAGACCAACTTTAATCTGCCATCGCTGGGCTACGCGGACGCTCCGGCCGACAACCTCTCCGACATCTTTAATTTCAGCCAGACTCCGATTGCGTTTCAGACGATCCCAACGCCCTCCAACAGCGCCACCTGCATGGCCGACACAAGCGCGGCCACAGATCCGGATGACGACTGAAGCCGAGTGTGGAAGTGGCCGTCTAATCGTCGATTCGCTGGACGACCGAGAGAATCTTCCACGCTCCGTCCGACTTTGAAAGCGTCATGTAGTCGACCCAGTGGGGAGTGACGAGTTTGGCGGAAGCGATGTTTCCGGAGACGTCGAGCACGCTGATCTGTTCGGTCTTGTCGGCTGGGGGAAGGTCGGAGGGGCCGTTCGACCGCACTTCCCGCACCATCTCCGGGCCAGTTTTCTGTCTGATGGGAATATCGCCGTGAATCATCTGCTTCAGGTAGTGAGGATCGAGAGTTTGCTCCATGCGGGGAGCATCGCCGGTGTAATAGGCTTCAATGTAATCCCGAACCGTGGCGCGCACGGCGGAGGAGTCATCGCTGACCGTCTTGCTGTCTTGAGCGTGGGTTGAAATTGGAAGGTTGAGAAGCAGAAGGGATAGGCCGAAGCCCAGGACGAAGCGTTTCATGGTGGATGGTCTCCTGTTAGTGCAGTTTGATAAGGAAGCGAGCCAAACGCGCGAATTATTGGGTCGCAAAAAACGCGACCCTTCGCGCGGCTCGCTCAGATCCTTCACTGCGCAAAGAACGCTTGTTCAGGATGACAATCAAAGCGCACTACTATCGGTCTCCGCGACAGCGAAAGATTGGGACAGTTGCGATTGTGCCAGCCAAGGTAGCGGGCGGCAACTACACGAAGGTCCATGTCTGCGGGGACATACGTCCAGTGCGTGCGCCCCGGGGCGGATTGCACGGAATTACTCGACGGCATTCCGCGAAATGACTTCGCGGTACCACTCCGCACTGAGCTTCGGCGTGCGGGCTTGGGTTTTGAAGTCCACGTAGTGAAGGCCGAAGCGCTTGCTATAGCCGTCCGCCCACTCGTAATTATCGAGCAGGCTCCAGAGGAAATAACCTTTGATGGGGTAGCCTTCGGAGGCGGCGCGATGCAGGTGGGTGAGGTGATTGCGCAGATACATCACGCGGTCGGTGTCCTCGACGCGTCCGCTAGCGGTTGGTACATCGTCGGCGGAGCAACCGTTTTCGGTGATGTAGAGAGCCTTCGGTTTCCAAATGTCGCTGACGTTGCGAATCGCCCAGTAGATTACTTCCGGGCCGATGTACAGCCAGTCCGAGGCCATGTGCGGGGCGGAAGACTGGCGCTTTTCCACGACGTAGCCAGCCGGGGAGGAATCGGCGCGGACATACTCGGGCGTGTAAACGTTGAGACCGACGAAATCGAGGGGGCTGCCGATGATTTTCATGTCGCCGGGCTCGACTTTGGGAGCGTTCGCGCCTTCGCGCTGGAGATAGCCCTCGGTGTACTTGCCTTCGAGGACGGCGGTGAGAAACGGGGCGTTGCCTTCGCGAGTGGCGCGGCGTGCGGCTTCGATTTGTTCGTAGTCCTCGATCACGGGCACATAGACGGTGGCATTTTCCGCGAGACCGATCTGGGTTCCGGACTTGCCGTTGGCGCGAATGGCTTGTACGGCAAGGCCGTGGGCTAGTACGGCGTGGTGGCGAATCTGGTTGACCTGCGCGTCGTGCAACTTCAGACCGGGAGCGAATTTGCCGGTCTTGTAGCCCAGGTCGGTGAAGCAAGTGAACTCATTGGTGGTGAAGAAGTGGCCGACGCGATCGGAAAGGTGCTTGGAGATATACGCGGCATAATCCCCGAACGCTTTGGAAGTATCGCGCGACTGCCAGCCGCCGGGCAACGCCTGCGGCAGGTCCCAGTGGAAGAGCGTGATGTAGGGATCGATATTGTTCTTGAGCAGTTCGTCAACCACGCGCTGGTAATAGTCGAGGCCCTTCGGGTTGGGCTGGCCGGTGCCATCGGGGAAGACTCGAGACCACGAAATGGAGAAGCGGTAAACTTTCGCGCCCAGGTTCTTCAGCAACTGCACATCCTCTTTATAGAGATGGTAGGAGTCGTCGGCGACATCGCCGGTTTCTCCGTGGAAGGTCTTGCCAGGGGTGTGCGAAAAAGTATCCCAGACGGATGGCTTGCGTCCGTCTTCTTTCACCGCGCCTTCGATCTGATAGGACGCGGTGGCACAGCCCCAGAGAAAGTTAGGCGGGAATTGCAACAGGGCCGGAGTAGCGAGTTGTGCGAATGCAAGGCGCGAGAGTGAGGAGCTGGCCATGGCAGCGATGGCGGTGCCGGCCAAAGTCTTGCCGAATCGACGACGGGTAAGAGTTTTCATGACGGTAGAAGATTACCACTAACGGAGAGACAAAGGTTGATGGGACAGGCGGCGCATTCGTGATTCGACAGTATCCCGACTGGGTTATCGCGACCGACAGCGCTGCACGTCTGCTCATCCAACGCGCCCGTGCACATTGGAATCTAGACCGGGGCCAAGGTTCTTTCCTGGGCTTGCGCGATCAGGCTCTCGAATTGTTTGTGGTCGAGGCAAAGCGCATGCTGGCCGAAGCGAGCGTCTTTTCCTACGACGTGCCAGTAAGGCATCCAGTGGAACTGCTTGCCTCTGGCGCCTTCCAGCACGACGAGGAAAGGATAGAGCGTGACTTCTTCTTCCTCTTCGCCGAGCCATGACTCCAGCTTCTCGGGAAGGAACGCCTGCACCACTTTGAAGTCTCCGTCGCCCACGCCGAGTTGAAAGTCGAGGGAAACATGCAACTCGCGCGCGGCGCCGCAAGCGGGACAGCTCTCAGGATCTGCTTTGGAAAAGTCGTACAGGGCATCGAACAGCCGCAGGGAGGTAGGAACCTTCTTATGACACTGCGTGCAGTAAAAGTATTGCGCGGTCACGGATGAACCTCCATCGTGTTTCAGGCTGAGGTTGGGCCGGACCTGCGAACGCACGCGAGCGGCGAGCGCAGGAGCTTCCAGGCCAAGGAGAGCAGCGAATCGGGCGTTTGTCGGTGGGGCGGATCACATACCCTTGTGATGCTGATCGTCGCTTTCCGTTTCGCGGAGGGATAGCCTTAAGAGTTTGCGGATGGGAGGGGACGGGTGCGGGAGATCGTCAAGCAGCTGTGGCCGGAGATCGACTGGATCGAGAATCTGCCGCTGCGAGAGCAGGTGACGCAGGTCTGGATCAAGGCGCTGGAGCGCAGCCCGCTGCAGGCGGAAGACCTGAACCAGATTCCGTTCACGCTGCTGGTGGCGAACTGTCCCATCACGTTCATGGAGCACAAACGTTGCGTGGTACACATTGCGCGCGACAGCGCAAAGGCCATGCGGGAGTTCATGGGACGCGCCCTACCGATTGATTTGGACACGGTAATCGCAGGAGCGATTCTGGCCGACGTGGGCAAGCTGCTGGAATACGAACTGGGGCCGGATGGCAAGAGCCGGCAGAGCGAGCGCGGTGAAGCCTTGCGGCATCCGTTTACCGGAGTTGCTTTGGCGCTGGAGTGCGGGGTGCCGGACGCGGTTTGCCACATCATTGCGGCGCACGCGGGAGAAGGCGAGTTGGTGAAGCGCAGCACCGAGGCTTTTATCGTGCATCACGCGGATTTCATGGCGTTCCTGCCGTTTAAGAATCCGAAAAACATTAAAGTGAAATCGTAAGGAGAGATTCCTTGTCTGAGACGAAATCGACTGCCGCTACGAAGGAGACGGTTACTGCCACAATGTGCCGCTGGGCCGCCAGCCTGCGATATGAGGACCTTTCGCAGGATGCGATTTATCAGGCGAAGCGCTTCCTGTTGGATTCGATCGGCTGCGCGCTTGGAGGCTACCGGCAGCACGACGTAAAGATTGCGCTAGAGGTTCTGGGCGAGATCGCCGGACGCGGGGCAGCAACGGTGATCGGCACGGGCGGGCGGGTGGATGCGGTCTCGGCGGCGCTGGCCAATGCGCTGATGATTCGCTGCATGGATTACAACGACATTTATTGGAAGCAGGATCCGTCGCATCCCTCGGATATTTTTCCGGCTGCGCTGGCCTGCTGCGAGCGGGCTGGGAGCGGGGGCAAGGAGTTGATTGTTGGGTTAGTTTTGGGCCATGAGTTCGAGATGCGCTTTTGCGAGGCGGCGTTTCCGGGCATCCGGGAGCGGGGATGGCATCATGCTACGTTGACGGCGTTTGTTTCGCCGATTGTTGCGGGACGGGCGTTGCATTTGTCCTGGGAGCAGATGCAGCATGCCATTGGCATTTCGGCCAGCCGCCACTGCACGCTGGGAGCGGTGACCGCGGGCAAACTGACCATGATGAAGAACACGGTCGATCCGATGGCCACGCAGAGCGGGGTATTCGCGGCGCTGCTGGCGGAGAAAGGTTACTCCGGGCCCGAGCACGTGGTGGACGGCAAGGAAGGATTGACGCACGTCTTCGGTCCGGAATGGAAGCTGAATCTTCTGACCGATGGTCTCGGGGAATCGTGGCGCATCACGCAATGTGGGATGAAGGCGTTTCCCACCGAGGCTCTGACGCACACGCCGATCTCGGCCGTGCTCGATCTGGTGAAGACGAACGATTTGCATCCGGAGCAGGTGGAGAAGATTCAGATTCGGTCGCTGGCACGGGCCGCGGATATTCTTTCCGATCCGAGTAAATACGATCCGCACACCCGGGAGACGGCGGACCACTCGCTGCCGTACGTGATTGCGGCGGCTCTAGTGGATCGGCAGGTGACGCCGGTGCAGTTCACCATGGAAAAGATCATGGACGCGAAGATCCGGGCGCAACTGAGGAAGGTAGAGGTGGTTGCCGATCCGGAGATTGAGAAAGTCTTTCCGGCATTGCAGAGAGTGATTGCGAAGATCACGACGACGGATGGACGTACGTTCAGCAAGCAGCTGGACTTTCCAAAGGGTGACCCGCGAAATCCGCTGACGGACCAGGAAGTGGAAGAAAAGTTTGGGGCGCTGGCGGAGGGCGTGCTTTCTACCGGAGCGCAGAAAAGGTTGAAAGAGGCGATCTGGAATCTGGAGGATAGCAGCTCAGTCAGCAAGTTGATGGCACTGATGAAGGCGGACACGCAGAAAAAGACTGTCAACGCCAGGACCAAAACCAAATCGAGAGTCGGCGGCAAAGGGCGTCGGAAGGCGGTAGTGGCGTAGTCACATTCCGGAGACGCGGCCGTCCGCGAGTCTTGCATGGAGTTCACCATGGCCCAGACTATTGTTGAGAAAATCGCGCAAGCCCACATGGCGGAAGGACCGAAGCGGCCGTTACGGGCGGGCGATTTCGTTTCCATCCGGCCGTTTCATGTGATGACGCACGACAACACGTCGGCGGTGATGAGCAAGTTCAAAGCGATTGGAGCGAAAAAGATTTGCGATCCGAAACAGCTGGTGTTCGCGCTCGATCACGACATTCAAAACCGAGATGAGACCAACTTGAAGAAGTACCGTGCGATTGAAGCCTTCGCGCAGGAGCATGGAGTCGACTTCTATCCCGCAGGCTCAGGCATTGGGCACCAGATCATGGTGGAGCGCGGATATGTGGTGCCGGGGTCGTTCGTTGTGGCCTCCGACTCGCACTCGAATATGTACGGGGCGCTGGGTGCGATTGGAACGCCGATCGTGCGCACGGACGCGGCCGCGGTGTGGGCGACGGGCGAGTTCTGGTGGCAGATTCCACGGTCGATTCAGGTTGTGCTGGAGGGCAAGCTGCGCCCGGGCGTAAGCGGCAAAGACGTGATCATCAGCTTGTGCGGACTCTACAACCACGATGAGGTGCTCAACGCCGCGGTGGAGTTCTCGGGCCCGGGCGTGGCGAGTTTGTCGATGGACGCGCGCTTTTCCATCTCGAACATGAGCACCGAGTGGGGACCGCTGGTGGGATGGTTCCCGGTGGATGAGGTGACGATCAGGTACCTGCGCGGCGTACTCCAGCGACTGGCGGAGCAGGGAGTTGAGCGGGTTGCGGAAAAAGATATCGAGAGCTGGGGTGCGGATGCGCCGCGTCCCGATCCCGATGCTTCTTACGCGGCGCGCATCACGCTTGACCTGGGAGAAGTGACGCCTCATGTCTCCGGGCCCGACACGGTGCAGGCGATGCAATCGCTCGCCGCGCTAGAAAAGAAGAAGGTCGCGATTCAGAAGGCGTACTTGATTTCCTGCGTGAACTCGAGAGTGGAAGACCTGGAAGCTGCGGCCCGGGTGTTGCGAGGGAAGAAAGTCGCGTCCGGGGTGAAGTTCTATCTGGGAGCGGCCAGCGCGTGGGTGCAGCAAGAGGCGGAGCGGCGCGGCATTTGGCAGACACTGCTCGATGCGGGCGCGAACCCGCTGCCGCCGGGATGCGGGCCGTGCATCGGGCTGGGCGGGGGACTGCTGGAAAAGGGCGAGGTGGGAATCTCGGCGACGAACCGCAACTTCAAAGGCCGCATGGGGTCGCGCGATGCGCAGTGCTATCTGGCGAGCCCGGAGGTGGTCGCGGCATCGGCAATCGCAGGCTACATTGCAGGGCCGCAAGGGTTTGCGGACATCGCGCTGACTCGCCGGTTCACGGAATTCGCAGGAAACGGAAAGGGATCGTCCGAGAAAGTAGAGATTCTTCCGGGCTTTCCCGAGCACATGAAAGGGCGCCTGGTCCTGCTGCCGCAGGACAACCTGAACACCGACGCCATCTACGGCAAGGACTACACCTACCGCGACGACATGACGCCGGAGATGATGGCGGGAGTGGTGATGGAGAACTACGATCCGCAGTTTGCCGCGCGCACTCGGGCCGGGGATGTGATGGTGAGCGGCTTCAACTTTGGCACTGGGTCGAGCCGCGAGCAGGCGGTCACGTGCCTGAAGGCGAAAGGTATTCCGCTGGTGATCGCGGCCAGTTTTTCGCAGACTTACCTGCGAAACGCATACAACAACGGGTTTCTCTGCGTGGAGGTTCCGGAGTTCGTCAAGCGAGTGCGGGAGCAGTTCGCCAGGGAGATCGCGGCGAAGGAAAAGACGATCGTAGCGGGCGAGGACGCGGATATTGATTTCACCTCGAGCACGATCACGTGGCGCGGTGAACAATTTATCTTTCCGCCACTGGGCAGCGTGCCGCAATCGCTTGTGATCGCGGGAGGCGCGGAAAATCTGGTCGCGAAGAGGTTGGGAGTCGGTGAAGTTTGATAAGGAAGCGAGCCAAACGCGCCCTTCGGTCGCTGACGCTCTCTCAGGGCAGGCTCCCTAGAGGCGCGCGGCTCGCCCAGATTCCTCACGGCGCAAAGAACGCTTGTTCGGAATGACAATCATAGATAAGGAAGTTGAGGACGAATTTATGGCTAAATACACAGTCGTTACGATGCCGGGAGATGGAATTGGCAACCAGGTTCTGCCGGAAGCTCTGCGGCTTTTGAAAGCAGCCGGGTTTGATGCCGAGTACATACACGCTGACATTGGCTGGGAATGCTGGCGCAAGGAAGGCAACGCTCTGCCCGAGCGCACCGCCGAACTGCTGGCGGAACATAAGCTGGGGCTGTTTGGCGCAATCACTTCAAAACCGAAGAAGGAAGCGGAGGCCGAGCTTAAGGCTGAGCTTAAGGGCAAAGGCTATTCTTACTTCAGTCCGATCGTGACCATGCGCCAGCGCTTTCATCTCGACACTTGCATCCGGCCTTGCATTTCGTTTCCGGGCAATCCGCTGAACTTCATTCGCAAGAAGCTTAATGGAGGATTCGAGGAGCCGCTGGTGAACGTGGTTGTGTTCCGGCAGAACACGGAAGGGCTCTACGCGGGAGTGGAGTGGACGAATCCGCCTGAGCCGGTGCGGGCGGCGCTGGGCACGCACGCGAAGTTCAAACCGTTTGCTGCAACTGCGGGGGGGGACCTGGCCATTTCGGTGCGCATCATTACTCGCGCGGCGGCGCGCAAGATTTGCACGGGCGCGTTCGAGTGGGCCAAGAAGTATGGGTACAAGTCGGTGACGATCTGTGAAAAACCGAACGTGCTGCGCGAAACTTCCGGAATGATGGAGGAGGAAGCGAAGGCCGTGGCGAAGAAATATCCCGGAATCGCATTGTGGTCGACCAACATCGATGCGCAGACCATGTGGCTGACGAAGAATCCCGAAGACTACGGCGTAGTCGTCGCATCGAACCTGTTTGGCGATGTGATCTCCGACGCGTTTGCGGGATTGATTGGCGGGCTGGGATTCGCGGCGTCGGGAAACATTGGCGACGACGTGGCGGTGTTCGAGCCCACGCATGGATCGGCGCCGAAGTATGCGGAGCTCGATCCGCCCATCGTCAATCCGATTGCCATGTTCCTCTCGGCCGTGATGTTGCTCGAGCACGTGGGCGAGAACGAGAAGGCTGGGCGCATCCGCGAGGCGATTGCCGCCGTGGTAAAGGAAGGCAAAGTACGCACGTATGACATGATGCGCATCACGGGCGGCGCGAAGGCGATCAGCCAGGGCGCGGCCAGCACAGTGCAGATGACGGATGCGGTTCTGGCGAAATTGCAACAAGCGGTGAAGGCGGAGCCGGAGTGCGTCGCGGCTGGTGATGGAAAGAGGGTTCGTTGACGGAAGGGATGCGATGAGTGCGGGGATCGAAACGCCGGTGAAACCGGCGGGTGAAGCGGGACACTGGGGTGCGGACATTCGCTCGGATGTGCATGTGCGGATTGAACCGTGCGAACGTGGGGGCATCGATATTGAACTCGAGTCGCGGGTTAAACCGTACTATGGCGAGTCCATCCGGCGGCAGAGTGAAGAGGTGCTTGAGGCTCTGGGCGTGAAGCACGCGCGAGTGGCGATCCACGATGAAGGTGCGTTGCCGTTTGTGATTGCGGCGCGGATTGAAGCGGCGGCGCGGCGCGCCGGACTGGGCGAGGGCACGCGCGTGCTTCCGGACAGGTTTCCGCTTCCGGAGCCTTCGGCGCGCGATCGCATGCGGCGGTCGCGGCTTTATGTTCCGGGCAGCGAGCCTAAGTATTTTATTAATGCCGGGCTGCACGGGGCGGATGCCATCATTCTCGATCTGGAAGACTCGGTGCATCTCAACGAGAAGGATGCGGCGAGACTGCTGGTGCGCAATGCGCTGCGCGCCGTCGACTTTCTGGCGTGCGAGCGCATGGTTCGCATCAACCAGCTTCCGCTGGGACTGGAGGATTTGGAAGAGATCGTTCCCGAATCTCCCGACCTGATTCTGATTCCCAAGGTCGAGAGTGCGAGCCAGGTGATCGAAGCCAGTCAGAAGATCGCGGAAATCAAGGCGAATTACGGCATTACGCGTGCCATCTGGTTGATGCCGATTCTGGAGTCGGCGCTGGGAATCGAGAAGGCTTATGAAATCGCGACGGCGGCCCGAGAGATTGCGGCACTGACGATTGGATTGGAAGATTACACGGCGGACCTCGGCGTGGCGAAAACGGCCGGCGGCGCGGAGTCGCTGTTTGCGCGGCAACGCATGGTCAACGCGGCGCATGGCGCTGGCGTGCAGGCCATCGATTCGGTCTTTGGCGACGTTGGCGACGTGGAGGCCTTGCGCGTGTGGGCTCTGAATTCGCGGGCGATGGGATTTGAAGGCATGGGATGCGTGCATCCGGTGCAGATCGCGGTGATTCATCAGGCTTTCGCGCCGACGCAGGCGGAGATTGAGAAGGCGCAGAAGATTGTCGCGGCGTACCACGAGGCCGAGCGGAAAGGCCTGGGCGTGGTGAGCCTGGGATCGAAGATGATCGATGCACCGGTGGTGCAGCGGGCCTTGAAGCTGATGGCGCGGGCACTAGCGATGGGGTTGGTGCACTGAGGGATCGGGTAGCGCTGGGGGAGTTAGCATGGCGATTCTGGAAAAAACGGAGCTGGTTCGTAACGCCGCGGGGCGCATGGTCCCGGAGATGGCGAACGGACGTCCGCAAATTCCTTACCTGGGCGTTGGCAAGTACAAACCGGGCGGAAACAAAGCTGCGCCGCCTATCCGGACGGCAGCCGATTATCCCGAGAGTGGGGACAAGCGCGTGGCGGACCTTGAAACTGCGCTGCGCAAATGCGGGCTGCGCGATGGCATGGTGATTTCGTCTCATCATCACTTGCGCGATGGCGACCGCGTTGCATTGATGGCGCTGGAAGCGGCGGAAAGAATTGGCGTGAAGGATCTCATGTGGTTTCCCAGCGCGTCGTTTCCTTCGCAGAAGGGCGCGATCGAACTGATGAGCTCCGGGGTGATTGAACACATCGAAGGCAGCATGAATGGACCGCTGGGCGACTACTGCACCCAAGGAAAAATGCGCGGCATGGGGGTTCTGCGCTCGCATGGCGGGCGTTGGCAGGCGATTCA
>Ga0116121_1000129_pt1 | contig 41655 bp, 34 predicted proteins | sample June2015DPH_13_1_FD_89725 | JGI IMG/M metagenome (GOLD analysis project Ga0116121, IMG submission 89725) | Peatland microbial communities from SPRUCE experiment site at the Marcell Experimental Forest, Minnesota, USA - June2015DPH_13_10 | ecosystem: Environmental > Terrestrial > Soil > Wetlands...
CGACCTGGCGCCCAATTGTTAGCGGAACGAAATGGCTGCGATTTCCAAAGCATTTTGCCGCCACCATTCTAAGCGGAAAGGAAGGCGGAAGATCGGGAACATTGACGTGTACAATCGTCTACTCGCGAAATGAACGACCACACCGACCACAATCACTCTCAACGCAAGCTGATCATCGCTATCGACGGCCCGGCAGGGGCGGGAAAGAGCACCATCGCATCCCGGCTGGCGCGGAAGCTCGGCTACGTAAATCTGGAGAGCGGCGCGATGTACCGCGCGTTGGCGCTGAAAGCCATTGACCAGGATGCATCGTTCGATGACGAAGCCGCGCTGGTAAAGCTGGCGGAGGCGTCGCGTATCCAGCTTGAGCCCACGCTGGGTGGAAACCGGACGCTACTCGACGGGCGCGACGTCTCTTCGCGCATTCGCGAGCGCGATGTCACGGAGGCGGCGTCGCGGGTGTCGGTGCATCCCGGAGTGCGGGCGTGGATGGTGGCGCGACAGCAGGAGATGGGCGCGGGCGGCGGCGTGGTGATGGAAGGCCGCGATATTGGCACGAAGGTATTTCCGGACGCTGATTTGAAGATCTTTCTCGACGCCGACCCGGTGGTGCGCGAGCAGCGGCGTATGGAGCAGCAGAAGATCAAGGGCGCCGTGGCCGCGAGTGTGGCGGCTGATTTGCGCGAACGCGACCAGCGCGACCGCACCCGTGCGGCGTCCCCGCTGGTGGCGGCGGAAGACGCGGTGGTGATCGATTCAACGGAGCTGGGTGAAGATGAAGTGCTGGCGCGGGTGGAAGAATTGGCAGCCGAACGATTGCATCGCCAGATCCGGTCGTGACCGTTTCCGGCTAGTATTAGGGCATTTAGGCGCGCGCTGCCGACGCTCGTCTGCCGGCAAGGTGAGGGAACGGGCGAACTTTCGGCGGGCGCGCTCTTTGAGCAAGCCAGAGATCGCGTTGGACCTGCATCCTGAGCCAGAAGTCGGCGGACGTCCCGAGCGCAGCCGACAGGCGCAGCGACATGGGTGCGGTGATGCCAGCGTGTCCATTGAGAATTCGCGACAGATGAGCTCTCGTGATTCCCAAGCGAGCCGCCGCTTCACCGACGGTCATTTGGCCGAGATAGTCGCGCAAAACCTCTCCCGGATGTGCCGGATTGAAGATCACCTTCCCCCCCCTTAGTGGTAGTCCTGATAGTCCACGAGAACCGCGTCCTGCTGGTCAAACGAAAACGTCAATCGCCAGTTGCCACTCACGATCACGGACCAATGGCCTTCCAGGTTTCCCTTCAGGGCATGCCAACCGCTTCCCGGAGCGTTCATATCTTCGGCTCGGCTGGCAACATCGAGCGCGGTGAGAAGCCGTCTGAGTTTCTCCGCATGCCTTGGCTGAATTCCCGACTTAGACCCGGTTTCGGCGAACTTCTTGAGCCCTTTGTGCCGATAGGTCAAGATCACTTGTACAGTGTATGGTTACAGTATACGGAATGCAATATGCTTTTCATCTCATGCGCAAGAAAACCCGCTCCGAGCGACATCGCAGGGAGGTGCTGACTTGGGTCGCCGAGGGCGAGTCGCCCTCGGGACAGCCGGCGGGACGCCGGCGCTACGTCGCGCTAGTTCTCCGTCGGTTCCACCTTCGCTTTTGGCGCCGGCAAAGCTTTGGCGGGCTTGGCCGGAGTTGGCGGAGGGGCAGGCGCGGATGTCGGCGCGGCGCTGGTTGAGGCTTTGCGGATTTCGATGCCGTCGTGCTCGTTATTGATCACAATATGGGAAGCGGCATTTCCCACAGTGCCGCTGGCCGTGGCCTCGTGCTCGCCATTGTCAATCTTCAACCCGGGGAAGTCAGACTGGATTTCACCGTCGTGGGTGCGCGCGTCGAGGCGGAAGCCAGCCTTGTCGGGCACGTTCAGCTGGACGTCGCCGTTGCGGCTGTCGATCTGCACATTCCCTAGCGATCGCATGGAAACTTCGACGCCGCCATTGTCATTCTGCAGACGGAGGTCGCCGGACACATCGGTTAAACGAATCTGCTTGGAGCGTGTGGTCAGGTGGACGGGACCGGTGACCTGGTCGGCGTGCAGATCATCGGAATCAAGGTCGAGATCGCCATCGATTCGCGAGAATTCCATGTCAGTGCGGGAAGACTTGAAGCTGACATTCTTGCTGATGCGGGCGAGCTTCACGCTCTCCTGGAACTCGCCTTCGAGTTGAGCGCCGCCCTTGACGTCGGTCACCGAGACTTCGTTCAGCCGGCCGCCGATGTGGACGTCTCCCGTGATCTGCTCGACCTTGGCGGAACTCTTTTCGAGATTCAGTTTTACGTTGCCGGTGACGTCTTCGACCGAAACGTCGCCGTGCTGGCCGGAGATTTCTACCGCGCCGTCGCGTCCGGTGACGGAAACGTCGCCTTTACGCGAAGTGATTTGCAGTGCCATCTTGCGAGGGACGGAGATATCGAGATCGCTCTGCACAGAGTGGTCGCCGGCGGCCTGGGTCTTGGCATCGAGGGTTAACAACCCGCCGCTGGTGGTGATCGTTGGGTTTGTCTGTGAGTTGTATTTGTCGGCGTCACTCTGATTTTCCGCACCCACACGCTTGCGGACCACCACGGTGATCTTATTGTCGTCGGCGACGTTTACGCGGACGGCGCCGTGATCGTTGTTCACGCGCAGGCCGGTAACAGCGGGTGGGATGTCCTGTTCGAGGTGAGCATCGAAGTTGTAGGTCTCGCCGAAGATGTTGTCGAGGTCGCCATCGTCGATGCCCATGTTGTTGCGAACGTCTTCCCAATTGAAACGCGAGGCCTGGGTGGCAATGAGTCCGCACACCACGATGACGATGACCAGAAAAACTCCTCCGGCGCCGATACCGCGAGCGGGGACGCCATCGCGCTGCGCCTGCTGATACTCGATCAGCTTGATCACTCCCCAGAGGATCAGAAGCAGCGGCCAGTAGTGGGCGAACAGAGTCCCCAGCCGCATCCAGGAGAGCATGTGCAGATTGCCCAGGAGGAAGACGATGCCGAGGATGATCAATACGACCGGTCCGGCAAAGGAGCGGCGGCGAGGGCGCAGTGGAACCGGAGGAGGCGCCGGATTTTGAACCGGGCTAGACATTGTGCACCTCCCCGGAAGGGGACGTTGGTCCCGGACTGGAAGAAGACGTTGGTGGAGGCGGCGCGACTGAAGTCGGAGCCGGGGGCAGCGGGCCGATGTGTCCGGCTGATGAGGCGCTGCTCTGCAGCAGTTTAACGATGCCGACCACCAGAATCCAGGCCGGCCAGGTGCGGTCAAGATCGGCAATGTTCATGGTGTGGAACAGGAACAGGATGCCGGTAGTGAGCACCATCGCCGGACCCATCAGCCAACGCGTGCTGCAGCGTCCGCAGCCGCAGATTCGACGGGAGCGCTCGTAGTTGCGGTAAAACATCCAGCCGCCAAGGAAGATGAGAATCAGCGGCCAGAAGCGTTCGAAGCCATACTCCATGATGCCCATCGTGTGCAGGAGGAAGAGCACACCGAGGCCGATAAGAACCACGGCTCCGACGGGGACCTTGCCGCTGTCAAACTTTTCTCCCATGCTGAACGTCTGGCCCAGGCCCATGGGATCGGGTGCGGGCTGACCGGCCTGAAGCGCCTTCGCAGTACGCACCGCGTCAATGATCTGGTAGACGATGAAAAAAGCGATGCCCAGGCCGAACAGGAAGTCCCATTTTCCGGCATGATCGGTGCCGAAGATCAGGAGCGCAAAGATAAGCAGGTGAGCCAGTCCCTTGGCATATTGCGAGCAGTAAACTGCGCCGACGCCGAAGGGGAAGAATCCAGCCAGGATGCCAGCGACCGCAGGATTCGGACCGGAACTGGATACAGGCCTCGCTGGTGCTCCCACTACCGGATACACAGGTTGCGGAGGCACGAACCCGGCTGCCGGGGCGGTGCCTTCCAAACGGGCTGCGAGACAAGGCTCGCAGTAGACGACGCCGCGAACGTCGCGAGTGCAATTGCCGCAGAGCGGTTTGCCGCAGGTGCGGCAGAAGGCCACTGCGGCAGTATCGTTGTGTGTGGCGCAGTTCATACGAACCTCCTGTACGTGGTCACCGACACTACAGACGGAGTGTCTACAGACGGCTCGTTTACAGATGGACCCTGCGGGGCGCTGGCCAGGACGAGATGGTTCTCGGTCTGGCTATAGTTGCGCTCCTGCTTCTGCTCGGGCTGTTGTGTTGTGTCGTCCTTATGGTCTTTCTTGACCGGCGCGGATTCTCCGGAACCATGTCCGGCAGGTTCGGCGGGCGTGACGTTGCGCTTGAGTTCGCGCACGCGCGATTCCACCTCGTAGACGAACCGGATGTTTTCGTAGTACCGCACCACGCGGGCCTGCGTGTTGTAATACGTGTGCCGAATGGCCGTGGGACGCAGGCTGACCGAGCGCAGGTCGGCGGGTTTCACGCCGAGTACGCTCAAGGCCACCGACAGCGAGAAGAACGCCATGCCAAACGACATGGCGAACCGCGGCTGCCGGACCGTGCCCCAGATGGGCTGGACAACTTCCGAAACCCAGCCCGAGGCCCAGGCTTGCGCCCGCTCGATCCAGCCGACACGTGGCTGCGACGCGGACACGTTGACCCGCAGGCGTTGGGTGTCAACGCCCGTTGTGGATGCCAGGATATTGGTGACCAGGCTGACTGGAGGCTCCACCTCCGTGAGATCCTTCAGCCAGTTGCGGCCCGCCTCGACTTCGGCGAGCAGCGGGCCGCACGCGGAACAAGTCCGCGCGTGAGCCTGGAAGCCGTCGAGTTTTGCGCCGGTCAGAACGCCGTCGAGGGCGTCGTTGACGAGGCCGTCAAACTCGTGACACTGCATTCCGTTTCTGGTCTGGTCTGGCATCACATCACCTGCCTATAGGTACGTTGTAATAGGCGGGCAAGTTCCGCCCGTCCACGATTTATTCGAGATTTCACAGTCCCCTCCGGTACCTTCAAAACGGTCGCGATTTCGCGGTAATCAAAATCCTGTAAATCCCTTAGAATCACAGCCTCACGAAGTTCTGGCGAGAGCTTGCCCAGGGCGGCGTGAACGGTTTCTCCCACCTCCCGGCTGCGTACGTGCGCGTCCGGGGGAGCGGATTGGTCCTGAATTTGCTCACTCAGCGGCTGGGCGTCTTCATGGGCGGAGGCCGCGGCGTCGAGCGAGTCGGTAATGCGGTCCTGCTTGGTCTTGCGGAAGTGATCCACCAGCAGGTTGCGGGTGATGGTGGTGACCCAGGTGACGAACGCTCCCTTCGAGCTGTCATAGCTCGCCAGCGTGCGGTACATCTTGATGAAGACTTCTTGAGTTAGGTCCTGCGCATCGTCGCCGGATCCCGCAAAGCGATAGCAGATGTTGTAGATACGCCGGTTGTAGGTCTGAACGATTTCTTCCCAGGCAGCGGCGTCGCCGGCGACACAGCGGCGGACCAGCATCGCAACTACCTGGACGTCTTCCAAACTCTAAGCTCCCTGAATTTCGGACCTCAGACCTCAGACTTCGGACTTCGGAACCAGCCCCGGGACGTTCGACGATTTGCCGAGGTCCGAGGTCTGCAACCCGAGGACTAAGCCCTACAAGACAGTACGCGGATGTAGAGCCGTAAGTTCGCCCGGCGTGTTACCGGCGCATCACAAGTTATCGGAAATAGGGAATTGTAGCAGCGAGGATAAGTCGCCGCCGGATCCGAGCCGCAAGCCTCTTCCAAACTTCTCTCAGCAACAAAGAGCTTCTCTCAGCAGGAAAAAAGTGGCGCACCGGAGTGCGCCACGGGTGCAACACGACTTGTTAAGCCTGCTCCCCTTCGCTACTGTTGGAGTTCGAAGGTTCCGAGGGTTAGTTGGTCGGTGTCGTTTTCGATGCCTATGACTCCGGGGGATGCGCCGCTGGTGGCGCCGATCAGGTAGAAGGTGAAGTCGTCTGCGGCCTTACCGGAAGAGGAGATGCCGGAGATAGTGCCCGGGAATACTCCGTTCGCATTGTGGGTGAAAGTGCCCGTCACACCGCCGGCGGTGCCAGTGGTCGGAGTCAAGTCGACATTCAGGTCGACCGACCCCGTAAAGGCGCCTGCTCCGTTAGCCGTGACGGTTCCGACGCCGTCATACTCGAAATCGTCGGACGTGTCCTCCTGGTCGATATTCAGCGTGTAGTTCCCGCTGAAAGAGTCGGAAGTGAACGAGTCAGTTTGCGGGTACGGGTAGCCCAGACCGGCCACCTCGTCGAATGTATCCATCGAGATCACTACGGCAGCCCCGTCGGCTAGATAGAGCCGGAAGTTGTAGTCGGAGGTGGCACCCTCGTAGGTTACATTCGAGATGGTCACCCGGCCAGTGCCGCCGTCGTTGCCGATACCGGACGCGTCAAGGGCCCAAGTGCCTCCGGTTGTAAGGGTGACTCCGCCTTGCGGAGTCTGCGAGAAGAAGTCGTTGAAGCTGAGATTACCGCCCACGCTGCCATCTGAGTTAAAAGTTAGCAGACCGGCTACCTGAAGAGCCCCGTTGGGGTCATCGCCGGCCGCGCCGAATACTGCGTTGAAACCGGAGAGGTCGCTGCTGCTGTAAGTTCCATTCTTGCCATTTTGGCCAAGCGCGAAGCCCCCCGTGTACGCCCCGAGGCTGTCGGTGTTCCAGTCCTCGACCCATCGAATGTGGTTGGCGTCCACGATGTAGCCGACCATTTCGAAGTCAGCAACCGTGGTACTCCTCATTTTGGGTTTTAGATTGAAGGTTACCTGGCCGAGAAAGTCCGGACCAACGACCGTGCCCGGCAAGAAGAGTTGGTCTGACGACAGGGTGCCACCGTCGTTCTCGTCGAAAACGCTGCCGGCTCCCGGGATGCCGCCTGCGCTGTTGACGTTAATTACGCCTCCAATCACGATCGTGGAGGGAGGGAAGGCCCTATCCAGGCCGGCGGTGAAGAACGCATAGCCGCCAGAGGGTGGGGCCATGCTGGTTTGCAGTTCGAGCGTCCCACTGCCGCTTGCCCATGCGTCGTACTCCGTGAGCAGGCCATTGGAAGCCGTAACCATGCTGGCGTCGAACGTCTCAACTCCGTTTACACCGATGCCCGGGTCTCTAGTGTCGAGGCTGATCAGCAGGTTTCCGTTACTGTCCTTGACGATGCTGCTGGTGTTGCCATAAACGGTGTCTTGCCGGAAGACGTAAAAGTCGGAGAAGGTCTGTTCACCAACACTGATCGCGCCACTGGATAAGACGGTGAACACCCCGGTGACGAAATAGATGCCGGGGTGGTCTGGAAAGTTATCCTCTCCGGAAAGGTAATAGACATAGTTTCCTGCGGCCAGGATTGGCACTATGACGGGCATGTTGGTCTCAGTGAAGTTGACCGAGGTAAAGCCGGTTGACGAGGCCGTCACCGTGAAGGAGCCAATCGTCGCGTTCGCGACCAGGCCGCTCACGGTAGCATTGCCGTTTGCATCAGTATTTACCCCCTCAGCGTTGCCGCCGCCAGTGAAGCTTCCGCTGGCGCCCGTCGAACCCGGGTTGATGGTAAAGGTCACGGAGATACCTTGCACTCCATTGCCGTCACTATCCGTCACTTGCGCTACCAGCGGGTTCGGGAACGGCGTGCTGAACGTTGTGCCCTGATAGTTTCCGCCGTTTGCGCTGGGGATCGTCAGGTTCACCGCCGCCCCGGCGGTGTTGGTGAGGCTGAAGCTGGCGGGCGTCGCCGCTCCTGAAGTCGTAACCGTTACCGTGTAACTGCCGGCCAACGTACCTGCGGTGAAGACCTTCGAGGTAGCCACACCGGTCGAGTTGGTGGTCTCGGTATCCGTTATTCCTGGCGTTGTGGTCGCGAACTCGCCGTCGGTTAAGTACGGGGCGGTGAACGTCACAGTCACGCCGCTCGCCGGGGTTGTGCCTGACATTACTGTTGCGACTAGAGGATTCGTGAAAGCCGCGCCGACCACCGCGCTTTGCCCGCTTCCGCTCGTCGCAGCAATCGTGGTGACAGGAGGAGTAGTAGTCGTCGAACTCGAGCTGCCGCAGCCCGTCAAGAAAGTTAAGGTCGAAAAGACGAAGACCGAGGCAATTAACGCGAGGACGATCGAGTAGGATCTCCGGTTCATTGCGACTCCCCTGTTTGGGTGGTGTTGGCGTTGCTACTGTCCGGTCGGGAATCCGGCCGAGGGCCGCGCGCGCGCACCAGGAAGCCGTTTTCGTTTCTCACCGTGACCATGCGTCCTGCGAAGATCAGTTGACGGGCCAGCAAGATGCTCTTCCCGTGGAGTTGTTCGACTGCCCCCACGATCTGCAGCGGCAGGCCGGCGTGCAGGGCTTCCTGCGTGTCTTTGGTTAAATACGGGCCGACATGAGCGTCCACTACGCCTTCTGGACCGGCCACCAACAGATGCATGCCGACCGGACTTCCGGCAACGCGTTTGGTGACGACTTCCTGAATGGTTCCATTGAGAGTGATTTCATGCGCGGCGTCGTAGACAGGACCAACGGCCCGTGTAGCGCGGGTTTCCGGCGCGAGTTGGGCGCCGAGTGGAACTGCCAGGATCGCCAGCAACAACAGGCCGGCCAGCAGCCCCGCGGTCAATTGAGTGGGTTTCGTCGAACGATTACGCCTCATGGATGCACTCCTCGGAGCTAGTCTGTGGTTCTTGTTCCCCAATTGTTTTCCGGCCGGTCTGCGCTGGGGAAGACGAGGGCTGAGGTCTTGCCGGATTATGTTCCGGCCCCCAAGCGTCAACCCGGAAATCTGTCGGATGTTTCGCCTCTTGGTCAGCCATATGCCGCGCTGGTCCTGAGTCGGGGGGGCGACAAAAGGCAGGAACTGCCCAGCGGACGAGTAATTATACAGTCTGCCACGCCGGCGCGGGAGGCGGAGTGGGGTTCGACCGGAAGGCGTGAGATAAGTCCGACACTAGTTCAGTGCCGCGGTTTCGAAGAGTGGGAGGCGGATGTTGCGGTCGAGGGGGACTCGCAAGCAAGAAAAAAGTGGCGCACCGGAGTGCGCCACTGAATCCCAGATCCAGGAAGGACCTCTACTGTACTGGCGATGCGGGCCCGATTGCGAGTCCGCTATTGTCGTTCTCAATGATCACACCGCTGCCCGCGGTTTGGGTCATGTAAAAGGTTAAGAACCCAGACGGCGGCGTGACAGTGAACACTCCGTTGGTCGAGGTAGTTGCGTAGCTTGCGGAGGCGGGTCCATCCGGTGTGAGTGATCCTCCCGCCTGCACGTCGTTGGAGTCGAAGAAACCAGACAGCGTACCCGCAGAAGAGCTGGACGGAGTCGCGGTAAGCACGCCGACCATGTCCACTTCTCCGAAGGATGTTCCGCCGCCGGAAACCAACTCCGAAGTGGTGAAGCCCGTCAGATAGATGGAGTACGGACCGGTGAAGTTGTCGGCCGTGAAGGTCGCACTAGCCTGCAGCTCACTCTGCCCCGCGACCCCATCGCCTTCATCCATCGAGATGACGGACGCGTGGCCGTTGCCATCCAGATAGAGTTGCAGGTCATAGGTGAATGTGGCGCCGTCAGTCACCCCAGTTACCGTGACTCGTCCAGTGCCGCCGTCGTTGCCGGTTCCAGACGCGTCGATGGTGTAGGTGCCGCCGGTAATCGCCGCCCCGCCTTGCGCCGGATTGGTGGCCGCCAGGTCGTTAAAGCTCAGGTTGCCGCTAACGGTGCCATCTGAGTTAAAGGTCAGCGCTCCCGCCACGTCAAGGGCGCCGTTTGTGTCATTGCCTACCGTGCCGATGACGTAGGTCGACCCGGAAATGGACGAACTGCTGAACGTCCCGGTATTGGCGCCTTGACCGCGTGCCTCGCCGGCCGTAGTGGCAAATCCGTCGCTCCAGTTCTCTACCAGGTAGATGCGGGTGGAGTCGACGATGTAGCCGTCGACGATCACCGTCCCACCCGAGCTTGGGTTGAGGGTGAATGTCACCAGGCCCAGGGGGTCTGGTCCCGTGAAGGAGGTGGCGGAGAATAACTGATCGGAACTCAAAGTGCCGCCATCATTCGCATCGAAAACGCTGCCGCTACCGGTCGCGCTGTTAACATTGAGAACGCCTCCCAGAACCAGCGGGAAGCCGTTCGGGTAGTCCCAGCCGCTTAGGTAGAACGCATAGCCGGCCGAGGGCGCTGCCGTACTGCTCTGTGCTCTCAGTTCGCCGCTGCCGCTCCCCCAATCGTCGTATTCGATGAGCTGGCCGTTGGTTGTCGATGCCATTGAGGCGTCGAGGGTCAAATTGCCCGCTCCGCCGTTGATATAGCTGTCTGCAAAGTTAAGGGTAATCAGCAGGTCCGAATCGCTACCACTGGCAGTCGTGATGCTGCCGCCGGTGATCGGTTCAGCCGAGATGAAATTCGCTTCGCCGAAGTCGGAGTAGTCCTGCTCGCCGCCTGTGATCGTGCTCGTGCCGCCGCCGGTTGTGACGGTGAACACTCCCGCCCAATAGAATGAGCCGTTGGCATTGGTTCCCGTTACCGAGAAGACGTAGTTGCCAGCTGCCAGGGGTGGCGGTACGGCGACAGTATTGGTTAACGCGAAGCTCGCCGCAGTTCCGGTATCTCCAGTGAAGTCTGCGGTTACCGTAAAGGCGCCGGTCGTCGAGTTCGCGACCAGATCGGTCACGGTTGCGTTGCCGTTCGCATCGGTGTTTGCCGTTTCCGTGTTCGAAGTTGTGCTGGTGAAGGTTCCGCTCGCGCCGGTTCCCCCGGTGTTCGCCGTGAAGGTTACGGTAACGCCGGCGACGCCATTGCTGTCACCGTCGGTGACTTGCGCTACCAGCGACCCATAGGTCGCGCCTACCGCCGCGCTTTGTGGAGTTCCGCCGGTGGCCGCAATCGCCGCCGGTGCGCCCGCCGTGTTGGTCAGGCTGTAGCTGGCCGGAGTCGCCGCTCCTGAAGTCGAGGCCGTCACCGAATAAGCGCCGGCCGTGGTGTTCGCGGTGAATATCTGCGAGGTGGCCACACCGCTTGAGTTGGTGGTCTCGGTATCGGTTACTCCTGGGGTTGGGGTCGCGAAGGTGCCGCTGGCTCCTGTCCCCGGAGCAGTGAATGTCACGGTTACGCCGCTCGCCGGCGTTGTGCCTGACATTACTGTTGCCACCAGAGGATTTGTGAACGGCGCGCCGACCACCGCGCTTTGTCCGCCTCCGCTTGTCGCCGCAATCGTTATGGCCGGAGGAGTCTTTGTCGAACTGGAGCTGCAGGCCACCAGGGCGGCAATCATGCCCAGACCGATGAAGAGAAGAATCGATTTACGCAATGTCATCGCGCACCTCCGTTAACTTCGGACCGCGATGTCTTCCCGGCTTCCGGTGGTGCATTGCGATGAGTGGGCCGTGCTAACAACCCGTTTTCGTTTCTCACCGTGACCGTGCGTCCGCCGAAGATCAGTTGACGGGCCAGCAAGACGCTCTTCCCGTGGAGTTGTTCGACTGCCCCCACGATCTGCACCGGCAGGCCGGCATGCAGGGCTTCCTGCGTTTCTTTGGTTAAATACGGGCCGACATGAGCGTCCACTACGCCTTCTGGACCGGCCACCAACAGATGCATGCCGACGGGACTTCCGGCGGTGCGTTTGGTGACGACTTCCTGAATGGTTCCGTTGAGAGTGGTTTCATGCGCCGCGTCGTAGACAGGACCAAAGCCGTGTCCAGTGCGGGTTTCGGGCGCGGGTTGGGCGCCGAGTGGAACAGCCAGGATCGCCAACAGCAGGCCAGCCAGCAGCCCCGCGATCAATTGAGTGGGTTTCGTCGAACGATTACGCCTCATGGATGCGCTCCTTGGAACTAGTGGGTGGTTCTTTGTTTCCCAATCTGGGTTTCCCAATCTGGCTTTCCCGGCCGGGCTGCGCTGAGAAAGACGAGGGCTGAACTCTTGACTCAGAGCTCCGCACCTCCGCTCTTTAGCTGGAGCTGGCGAGAATCCTCCTTGGGTCTGCGACGGACAATGATTGCCGGATTATCTTCCGGCGGCTCCCAAGCGTCAACCCGGAAATCGGCCGAATGTTTCGCTTCTTGGTTCGCCATCTGTCGCATTTGTCGAGCCCGGCGGGATGGAGCAACAAAGGGGAGCCCAGGGACAGGTAACAGCAGAGTGCGCCACGCCGAGAACATTAGGCACCGTTGTTCCGGAAGAAAAGCTTACTCGCTGGTGAAGTAATCCACCGTCACTGGGTTCTCGAAGAGCGAATAGTCCCGGGTGACGACGGTGATGCCGCTATCGGTGACGAAGTAGCGGGAGCGGTCGGCTTCGGTGTCATAGCCGATCGTCGTGCCTTCGGGGAGATGGACGTTGCGGTCGATGATGCAGCGGCGGATGCGGCAGTGGCGTCCCACGGCCACATGGGAGAACAGGATAGACTGGTCGACCTCGGAGTAAGAGTTTACGCGAACGTCGGGCGAGAGCACGGAGTTTTTGACCATGCCGCCGGAGACGATGCAGCCGTTGGAGACGATGGAATCGACCGCGCTGCCCATGCGTTCCTTTTCGGCGAAGACGAACTTGGCGGGCGGGTACTGGCGCTGGTGGGTGCGGATGGGCCAATCCTGATCGTAAAGATTGAAAATGGGAGAGACCGAGACGATGTCCATGTTGGCTTCGTAGTAGGCCTCGAGCGTGCCCACATCGCGCCAGTACAGAGCCTCTTTCTTATTTTCGTCGACGAAGTCATAGGCGAAGACGCGATAGTCGCTGACCATCCTGGGGAGGATGTCTTTGCCGAAGTCATGGCTGGAGGACTGGTCCTCGGCGTCTTTGAGCAGGACGGGAATGAGCACGTCGGCATTGAATAAGTAGACGCCCATGGAACCGGCCACGCGCTCGGCGTTCCACGGGGAACGCAGTTGGGTCTGCGTGGGCTTTTCTTCGAAGCCATTGATGCGGCCGTCCCGGTCGACGTCGACCACGCCGAAGCGGGAAGTCTCGGCGGGATTGATCTGGATGGTGGCAAGAGTGACGTCGGCGGCGGAATCGCGATGCTGCTTCATCATCTTGCCGTAATCCATTTTGTAGATGTGATCGCCGGAGAGGATGAGGACGTGTTTGGGCTGCTCGGAGCCGATGGAATAAATGTTCTGGTAAACGGCGTCGGCGGTGCCCTGATACCACTGGTCGCTGACCCGCTTCATGGGGGGAAGCACTTCGATGAACTCTCCGACCTCGCGGCCGAGGATGTTCCAGCCCTCGCGGATGTGGCGGTTCAGAGAGAGCGCTTTGTATTGGGTGAGGATGTAGACGCGGCGCAGGTCAGAGTTGAGGCAGTTGGAGAGAGTGATATCGATGATGCGGTACATTCCACCAAAGGTAACGGCGGGCTTGGCGCGGTCGCGTGTAAGAGGATAAAGGCGCTCGCCGGCGCCGCCGGCGAGAAGGACCCCAAGAGTGTCTTTCATGAAAGCACCCTAGAAAAACAGTAGATGGTAGCACAGGTGGGAAAGTTGCCGGCGCCTGCTTGTGCTGGATCAGGGGTTGAAGGAGTGAGGGGCGATCCGGTTTGGGAAATTCGGGCGGAGCCTTACTCCAGCCGAGACAGCGCCTTTGGCTCTACTCAGAGCAGGCGGGGCAGGTATTTCCACATCACTATTTTTCTTTTTCCTCTTCGATCTTAATGCGGAGGGACTTGAGGAACTTGAGATCCTGATCGTTGATCTTGAATTCGGGATTGGTGGAGAGGGTAGTGACAAGGGAAGTCTTGTCAGAAGTTTTCTCGCCCTGCTTGCTGACGCCGATGGTGGCTTCGAGGACCAGAAAGATGTCGTAACCACCCTCTTTGATGCGGGAGACAACTTCGGCGATCTGTTCGGAATCGGAAAGAGACTCGTTGATGGCCTCGCCGAGTTCCTTCATGAGTTGCTTGAGTTGCTGGTCCACTTGGTTCCCCCCGATCGCCGTCGGCCCGAAACAGTACGAAATACTCAGATGCCTGCGGCCGCCGAACGGTTTCGAGAGCGGGAGCAGGTTTGCGTTATTGTAGCGCCATAGGCTGTTAAAATCGAGGCCGTGAGCAAGGTTTCTACTTTACGAAAGCTGGGAGTGGTGACGCGGGTGGCGACGCAACAGGCTAAGCGCAGCCGGATGGTGCGGGCGACTACCAGCGCTGTAGCTACAACGGCCCGCACATTTGGGCGGGTGCTGCATCAGTTGTGGCTGGAGGTTACGGGGCTTATTTTCTTAATCATGGCCCTCAGTTTTGGGGCCGCCACGGTGAGGGAGTACGGGAAGTATCATGCCGGGCAAGCTGGGGTAGGACGCGTGGCGGTTGCAATTTGTTTCACAGTGACGTTCGCGTGGTTTGGGGTGAGTTCGTTCTGGAGGGTAAGGCAGAAGGGGAGGGGCAGGGCACGATGACGTTGGTCGACTCGAGATGTGGACTCGGCGAGGCAGCGGCCCGATAGACCTGGGCCGCCGGACAGCCGAGGGCGGCTGTCCCCACTTGAGTTGCGGTGGCGCCTGGTTCGGAAAAGAGCTTTAGTCATGACGGAAAAAATCAAAGCTGCGGGCGGGAGGCTGGCGGCGGAGGTGGAAACGTCTTCGCACATTACGGTGAACCCGTTGTACACGCCGGCGGATCTGAAGGGCTCGGACTATGAGAGCGAAGTTGGATATCCCGGGGAGTATCCGTTTACACGGGGAGTGCAGGCCACGATGTACCGCGGGCGGTTGTGGACGATGCGGCAGTATGCGGGCATGGGCGACGCCGAGGAGTCGAACAAGCGCTACAAGTATCTGCTGGCGAATGGGACAACGGGGCTTTCGGTGGCGTTTGACTTGCCGACGCAGATCGGGATGGACTCGGACCACGCGCTGGCTGCGGGAGAAGTGGGCAAGGTGGGAGTGGCGATTGACTCGATCGAGGATATGGAGCGGCTGTTCGCGGGGATCGAGCTGACGAAGATCTCTACATCGATGACCATCAATGCAACGGCGTCGATTCTGCTGGCGCTGTACGTGGCGGTGGCGCGGCGGCAGGGTGCGGACATCCGGCAACTTTCGGGCACGGTGCAGAACGATGTGCTGAAGGAGTACATCGCGCGCGGAACGTATATTTATCCGCCCCAGCAGGCGATGCACGTGATTACCGACATGTTTGCCTGGGCGAAGGAGAACGTCCCGGAGTGGAACACGATTTCGATTTCCGGATATCACATGCGGGAGGCGGGATCGACGGCGGTTCAGGAAGTGGCGTTCACGCTGGGCAATGGGATGGCGTATGTGGAGGCGGCGATCAAGGCGGGGCTGGATGTGGATAAGTTCGCGCCGCGGCTTTCGTTCTTCTTTAATGCGCACAGCAATTTCCTGGAAGAGGTGGCGAAGTTTCGCGCGGCGCGAAGGATGTGGGCGCGCATCATGCGGGAGCATTTCAAGGCAAAGAATCCGAAATCGTGGATGCTGCGATTTCATACGCAGACGGCGGGGTCGACGCTAACGGCGCAGCAGCCGGAAAATAATATTGTGCGGACGGCGATTCAGGCGATGGCGGCGGTGCTGGGCGGGACGCAGTCACTGCACACGAATTCGTATGACGAGGCGCTGGCGCTGCCGACGGAGCAGGCGGCGCGGATTGCGCTGCGCACGCAACAGGTGATTGCGTATGAGTCAGGTGCGGCGCAGACGATCGATCCGCTGGCGGGTTCGTATTACATGGAAGCCTTGACCAACGAGATTGAGAGGCGCGCAGCGGAATATCTGGGAAAGATCGAAGTGATGGGCGGGATGCTGAAGGCGATTGAGCGCGGATTTGTGCAGCAGGAGATTCAGAATGCGGCGTACGAATATCAGCAGGCGGTGGATCGCGGGGATGCGGTCGTGGTCGGGGTAAACCGGTTCGAGGTGGAAGCGGAGAAGGCGATTCCGATTCAGAAGATCGATCCGGCGCTGGAACCGAAGCAGATTGAGCGGGTGCGGGCGCTGCGGGTGAGGCGAGAGGTGGGGAAGTGGAAGAGTGCGGTGGCTGCAGTGGAGGATGCGGCGCGAGCGGGGGAGAATGTGATGCCGCGGATTCTGGGGGCGGTGGAAGCGTACGCGACCGTGGGGGAGATTTCCGATGCCATGCGGCGGGTATTTGGGGAGTATCGGGAAGCGGTGGTGATTTAGGGGGGATGGTCAGCCGGTGGGTCTTCTTGTCCTCTCTGCAACCGCTTCAGTCGGAGGTTTTGTAGTCGCAGGCGGTGCGGCAGGGCTCACAGTACAGGAGGCCGTCGGCGCAGACGCGGACGTCGGTTGTGGTCTGGCAGAGGCAGCAGAACTTATCGCACACGCATTGGTCTTCCGGCATTTCGCATTGGGCGCAACGGTATTTGGCGTGGCCGGTTCCGGTGGACATAGCAATAATTTAGCGCTGAGCGGAGACGCTTGGAACATTACGGAAGTAATGTCCGGCGAGGGAAAGCGGGTGTGCGGCGTCGCAAGTTCTCTTTCGCCCCTGCGAAGGTTTGTTGCTCGCCGCTCTGTCCGCCACGGCTTGCGCCGCCTCGGCGGGCTCATGATCACCGTGGGCTGCATTCTGTCGCTGCGGCGCCGCTATGCGCGTGGTCTTCGTGCCATATAATTCTGAGCAATGACCTTCCAACAGGTGCTGGATGGAGCGGAAGTCCTCGCGCAAAGCGGGGACCCGGGTGTGAGTGGTGTGGAATATGACTCGCGGCGCGTGAAGCCGGGATGCGCGTTCGTGGCCATGCGCGGCGAGTCGAGCGATGGCAACCGATTTATCGATCAGGCCATTCAAGCGGGCGCGGTCGCGGTGATCACCGATTCGGAGGTGGAGAAGCCGCGTCCAGGCGTGGCCTGGGCCTTGGTTCCGCACGGGCGCAGGGCTCTGGCGCGGTTGAGTGCAAACTTCTATAAGAAGCCGGCGGAGCGGATTGCAGTTACCGGGATTACTGGGACGAATGGGAAAAGCACGACCGCGTTTCTGGTGGAGGCGATTCTGACGGCGGCGGGGCGGAAGAGCGCGCTCATCGGGACGATTGAATATCACGTGGCCGGGAGGGTGTTGCCGGCGCCGCATACGACGCCGGAAGCGCTGGAGCTGAATCGCATCTTGAACGAGGCGCTGGGAAACGGAGCGACGGAGGCGGTGATGGAAGTTTCGTCACACGCGCTGGCGCAAGAGCGTGTGTATGGCGTGCCGTTCGATGTAGCGGTATTTACGAATCTGACGCGCGATCATCTCGATTATCACAAGACGATGGAAGAGTACTTTGCGGCGAAGCGGGTGCTGTTTGAGGGCTGCGGCACGGATGCGCCGCGAGCCGTGGTAACGAATGTGGATGATGAGTCGGGGGCGAAGCTGGCGGAGTTTAGCCGCAAGCGCAGCTCAGTGGTGCTGACTTATGGATGGGAGCGCGGCGATCTGTACGCGGAGAAAGTGGAGATCACGACGCGGGGAACACGGTTCGATCTAGTGATGCCGGCGGGGAAGATCGCGGTGTTCTCGGCGCTGATCGGGCGGGTGAATGTCTACAACATTCTGGCGGCGGCGGGAGCGGGGTATGCGCGCGGGTGTGCGGCGCAGGCCATTGCGGCGGGGATCGACAAACTGGCGTGCGTTCCGGGAAGGTTTGAACGAGTGGATTGCGGCCAGCCATTTACCGTGGTGGTGGACTATGCGCATACCGATGACGCTTTGCGGAACCTGACGGCGCTGGGTCGGGAGTTGGTTTCCGGGGGGGGAGCGAAGGGAAGAGTGTTGACGGTGTTTGGCTGCGGAGGGGATCGGGACCGGAAGAAGCGTCCGCTGATGGGTGAAGCCGCGGGGCGGGGCAGCGATTTTGTGGTGCTGACGTCGGACAACCCTCGGAGCGAGGATCCGCTGGCGATCATTAATGATGCGGTGGTGGGGGTACAGAAGACTGGCGTGAAGTACCGCGTGGAGCCGGACCGGCGGGAGGCGATCGCTCTGGCAATTGGCGAGGCGCGGCCGGGAGACATTGTGCTGCTGGCGGGGAAAGGGCACGAGAAGGTGCAGGTTACGCGGGAGGGCGCGGCTCCGTTCGACGATTTGGAAGTGGCGCGCGATGGGCTGCGGGCGGCGGGGTTTGAGTGTGAGGCGGCTGGAGCGAAACGATGAAGCTGACGCTGGCCAGGATCGCCGAGTTTGTTTCTGCCGAGGGGAAGTTTGCGCGGGAAGAAGTGGCGCGGGGGTATTCGATTGACTCGCGGAGTGTGGGTTCGAGCCAACTTTTCTTTGCGGTGAAGGGCGAGCGGCTGGATGGGCACGATTTCGTGGAGCAGGCGCTGGAAAAAGGCGCGGCTGCGGCGGTGGTGCGGAAGGATCAGTTGGGGCGCTATCCGGGGGAGACGCGCTTGTTGGCGGTAGAAGATACGTTGGTGGCGCTGCAGACGCTGGCTACAGCAGTGCGGAAGCTTTGGGGCAAGCCGTTGATTGCAGTGACCGGATCGGCGGGGAAGACGACCACGAAAGAAGCGATCGCGCACGTGCTGAGCGCGCGGTTTGGGGTGCTGAAGTCGGAAGGGAACTTCAATAATCATTTTGGCTTGCCGCTGATGCTGCTGAAGCTGGAGCCGGAGTATGACGTGGCCGTGATTGAGATGGGGATGTCGCATGCGGGAGAGATTCGGGCGCTGGCGAAGATAGCGCAGCCGGAGATTGGGGTGGTCACGAACGTCGCGCCGGTGCACCTGGAGTTTTTTGATTCGTTGGCCGGGATTGCGCGGGCGAAATATGAGTTGATTGAATCGTTGCCGGCGGGAGGGGTGGCGGTGTTGAATGCCGACGATGAATATGTGTCGCAGTTTGGGCGTGACTTCAAGGGCAAGGTGGTGATGTACGGCACGCGGGCGACGGCGGACGTGCGCGCGGAGAACATCCAGTCGAAAGGACCGGAGGGCGTGGAGTTCGACCTGGTGATCGGGAGCTTGCGGGAGCATGCCAGGTTGCCGCTGGTGGGAGAGCACAATGTGCTGAACGCGCTGGCAGCGGTGGCGGTGGGTGTGGAGCGGGGGCTGAAGCCTTCCGAGGCGGTGGGGGCGCTAGCGACACTGGCCGCGGCGGACAAACGCGGGCAGGTTCTCCAAGTGGGTAACATCACCGTGATCAACGATTGTTACAATTCGAATCCGAAGGCGCTGGAGGCGATGGTGGATGCGCTGGCTACGATGTCGGCCAAGCGGCGCATTGTGGTGGCGGGCGAGATGCTGGAGTTGGGGCCGGCGGGGGAAGAGATGCACCGGAGGGCTGGGCAGCATGTTGCGGAGAAGGACATTGATGTTCTGCTCGGGGTACGCGGGCTGGCGCAGGCGATGGTCGAGGGCGCGAGGCAGGCGGGAACGCGGGCAGAGTTTGTGGCGGGGCCGGAGGAAGCCGGCGAGTGGCTGGCGCGAGAAGCGCGAGATGGGGATGTGGTTTTGTTGAAGGCTTCACGGGGCGTAAAGCTGGAGAAGGCGCTGGAAACGTGGAAGAGATTGAGTCATTGAGAGATTGAGCCACTAAGTGATTGAATAAGGGTTGGTTGCGGTTTTCAATGACGCAATCGCTCAATCGCTCAATGACTTAATTCCTGGACGGAGGCTGATTGCTCTACTGGTTGTTGTTCCTGAAGCTGCAACATTATTTTCCGCCGTTCCGCATCTTCCGCTACTTGACGTTCCGCACTGCGTTCGCCAGTCTTACTGCGCTGTTTACCGCGCTGATCGTGGGGCCGCTGGTGATCAACCGGCTGCGCGAATTCCAGATTGGACAATACATTCGGGAAGAAGGACCGAAGGCTCATCAGAAAAAGGCTGGGACGCCGACGATGGGCGGGTTGCTGATTGCGATCGCAATTGTGGTGCCGACGCTGCTGTGGGCGGACCTGAGCAACCGGTTCGTGTGGATCGCGGTGTTTGCCACGTGCGCGTTTGCGGCGATTGGATTCACCGACGACTACACCAAGGTGGCGCATCGCCGGAATCTTGGGCTCACCTCCCGGGCAAAGTTGGGCCTGCAGGTTGCGGCCAGCATTGTGATCGCCGTGATGCTGATTGCCATGCAGACCTATGGAATGTATTCGACGAAGTTAATTGTGCCGTTCTTTAAGCAGTTTCATCCCGACCTGGTGGTGCAGAGCTGGGAACGGTTCCCGCATCTCTGGCCGCTGTCGTTTGTGTTCTTTATTGGATTCGTGGCCTTCGTGATCGTAGGTTCGAGCAACGCGGTGAATCTTACCGATGGGCTGGACGGGTTGGCCATTGGCTGTACCGTGATTGCGGCGGGGGCATTGACGGTGCTGACTTATGTTAGCGGGCATGCGACCTTTGCTACTTACCTCGAGATTCCGCGCATGCCGCAGGTGGGCGAGCTGACCATTTTCTGCGGGGCGATGGTGGGGTCGTCGATCGGATTTTTGTGGTATAACGCGCATCCGGCGGAAGTTTTTATGGGCGATGTGGGATCGCTGGCGCTGGGCGGCGCGATTGGCACGGTGGCGGTGATCATTAAGCAAGAACTGCTGCTGCCGTTTATTGGCGGAGTGTTCGTGATTGAGGCGCTGTCGGTGATTCTGCAGGTGGGATCGTATAAGCTGCGCAAGAAGCGAATTTTCAAGATGGCGCCGCTGCATCATCATTTTGAGTTGATGGGATGGTCGGAGTCGAAGATTATCGTGCGGTTTTGGATTGCGTCGCTGGTGTTTGCGCTGTTCGCGCTGACGACTTTGAAACTGAGGTGAGAGCGATTCACCACAGAGTCACAGAGACACAGAGAAGAAAAATAACAAATTGGTTTTCTCCGGGTCTCAGTGCCTCCGTGGTGAAATGAGTGTGATGGAACTGAACAACAAACGCGTGCTGGTGGTGGGGCTCGGCAAGTCCGGGGTGGCGTCGGCGCTGTTCTTGAAGGCGCATGGGGCGCGAGTGACCGTGTCCGATACCAAGAGTGGGGACGAACTGCGCAATGAGATTCCGGTTTTGCTCGATCACGGGATCACAGTCGAGACTGGAGGACATGGCGAGCGTACGTTCCGCGGTCAGGATCTGATTGTCGTGAGCCCGGGCGTCCCGGTGGATGCGCCGCTGCTGGTGCAGGCACGGGCTTTGGGCGAGGCGGTGATCGGCGAGATTGAACTGGCGGCGCAGTTCTTGCCGGGACCGATTGTGGCAATCACGGGTTCGAACGGGAAGACCACGACGACCACGCTCACGGGGGAGATTTTGGCGGCAGGCGGACTTCCGACGCTGGTGGGCGGGAACATTGGCACTCCGGCGATTTCGCTGGCGGAGCGGGCGAAGCCGGAGACGGTGATTGTGCTGGAAATATCGAGCTTTCAACTGGAGACGATTCGGACGTTCCGCCCGAAGATTGCGGTGGTGTTGAATGTGACGCCCGATCATCTGGACCGGCACCGGACGTTTGAGGTTTACGTGGACGCGAAAGCGCGCATCTTCGAGAATCAGCAGAGCGGCGATTTTGCGGTGCTGAATGAGGATGATCCGACTTGCGTAAGCCTGGCTGCAAGGACGCGAGCACAGGTGTTCTGGTTTAGCCGGCAGCAGGAAGTGAAGCGGGGCGCTTGGGTGCGCGAGGGGAACATCTTATTCCGCGATGCAGCGCAGCAGCGCGAGGTCATGCTGGTTTCCGAGATTCCATTGAAGGGCGCACACAATCTGGAGAACGTGCTAGCGGCGGTGTGCGCGGGCGCGCTGATGGGATGCGCGCCCGAGAAGATACGCCAAGCGGTGCGCGACTTTAAAGCGGTCGAACACCGGCTGGAGTTTGTGGCGACGATCCGTGGCGTGGATTATTACAACGATTCGAAGGCCACGAACGTGGATGCGACCATCAAGGCGCTGGAGTCGTTTCCGGCGAACATCCACCTGATTCTGGGCGGCAAGGACAAGGGCAGCGACTACAGCGTGCTCAACGACTTGCTGCGGCAGCGGGTAAAGCGCGTGTACACGATCGGCGCGGCGGCAGCGAAGATCGAGTCGCAGATCGTTTCTTCGAAAGGCGGGGGCGTCGAGGTTGTGCATGCAGAGACTCTGGAGAACGCTCTGCGCAAGGCGAACGCTGTGGCGCAACCGGGTGACGTGGTGCTGCTGGCTCCGGCGTGCGCAAGCTTCGATCAGTTTAAGAGCTACGAGCACCGAGGCAAGGTGTTCAAGGAGATTGTTGGGGCGTTGGGGTGAAGGGCGTTTTCACCACAGAGAATGACGGAATAAAGCGGTAGTGGCGGAAACTCTTCTTAGGCTACCCACGGTATAGCCTTGCAAAGTATCCTCCGACTTCGCAGAAGGTTCCCTTCGCGACCAATCTGCTCTGCTAGCTGCCGTGCGTCTTCCGGTACGTTCCGATTACCGGGCGCGGAAAGTATGGCAGGGGCTGCGAGTGGATGATGGCGGCTGGATTCGCTTCGACCAGCGCTTCCGCAACTTCGTCGCCGCAGATTTCCGCGGTGGCCTCGCGAGCCGTGGAGAGCACGGGCACGCGCTTCTCGGTATCGTGGGCGTCGGTAGCCAGCACATGAACGGAGTCGTGTTCGAGCAGCCACTGCGCGGCGCGGCGCACACGTTCTCCCCAGAATCCGGTAAGAGCGGAGCCGGTCATCTGGATTACGCAACCTTGCTCGGCCCATTCCACCACGCGCTGCAGGTTCTCGCGCAGGATCTGGTTGCGCTCGGGATGGGTGATGACGGCGGTGATGCCGCAGTCGCCCAGTTTCATAAAGCAATCCGTAATCTGATGTGGAATGCTGTAATTGCTCAGCTCCACCAGCATGTAGTGCGAGCCTTCGATGGCGTAGCGGGCGGGATTGGCCAGCACATCCTGCAGATTGTCGTAGGAGAGATGGAAGTCGCAGCCCAGGCTGAGGGTGGGCGCGTTGCCCACGAGTTGCTGCAGATGGGCGACGAGTCCCTGAAGATACGGGCGATCATAGTGATAGCGGTCGTTGGCGTGAGGGGTGGCGACCTGGTGAGTGATGCCGTCGGCCGCAGCCATGCGGCACATGGCGACGGAGGTTTCCCAGGACTTCGATCCGTCGTCTACTTCCGGAAGAATATGTGAGTGAATGTCGACCACGATTGTTGAAACACAAGCAACCTACAGAGGTTGCGCTTGATTTGATTTAAGCAGATTCGGGGAGAAAGAGAAAGCGCCAGAGGTTGCGAAGCGGAGTTTGCCGGGAAAGGCGTCGGAAACAAACCATGCGTGGGAGATCACCAGATCGTGGGAACGACGCCCGACTTCCGAATCTCCCGATCCGCGGTGATCAAAGTAAGTCCTTCGGCCAAGGCGGTACCGGCGATGATTCGGTCAGCTGGATCTTTGAAATACTTCTGGGGCAGCGCGAATGCACAACTGCAGATTTGCGCGTTCATCGGCAGGACCGAAAAGCTGCTCTCCACCTGGGACAAAAAGGACTCCGCCGATACGTCCAGGCGGACGCGTTTCTTGCTGGCAAGCATAGCCAGTTCCAGCAGCGTCATGTCAGAAATGGCGAGTCCCCGGGCGGCTCGTCGCGTTTCTTCGATCGTCCCTCTGGCTTTCTTCGACAGCCGGTCGGCGTCAAAGGCCATCCAGAGAACAACATTCGTGTCGAGCAGAATCAATAGAGATCACCCCATTCTTCCGGGGTAAATGCGGGAGAGACGACGTCGCCGACGATGGACCCCTTACCCTTCATAAAGTTGAAGATGTCGTCTTTTTCGTTCTCGACAGGCACAAGCTTCGCCACTGGCTTGCCGCGCTTGGTGATCAGCACGGTTTCCCGCTTGGACTGAACTTCATCCATGACCGCCAAGCAATGGACTTTGAATGCGCCCGCCGCCATCTTTTTCATGAAGGGGTATCCTTTCGATCATGGTCATTATACTATAGTCATGACCAGCCCCCTTTCTTTCTATGACTCATCGTGACGTTACAGCAGTAATCGCTGATAGCTTACGCCGCCTGTCTGTTGCCGGTGTCTATAAGAATTAGGGTGCTCAGGCGGCTCTCAATCTGGGAAGGCCTAGGATGAAGACATTCTTCCTTGTAACTGCATCCGCGATCATGGCGGGGGCAATTTTCGTTCTTGTCTCGGAAATGAAAACCTCCCGAGATGCGAAGATGCTCATGGACGAACTCAGGGAGTTAAGCGTTTCTTCAAGTCCGAATAACACTTTTGACTCGTTCCAGTGGAGATATGGCCGCGGCAGGTTCAAGTACAGCGAGGGGTGCACTTTTCATTACTGCACCTACGAAGTGGACATTTCGAACAGCACGATTGCTAAGCTTCATTTCACGCCATACACCGAGATGAAGGCGTGGTTTACGGTCGACAAGGGTCAACTCGTGCTGACACTCATCGAATACCGCAGTGCCTTGAAAGGGCCTCACAGTCCGGTTGTCCATGTTCAGCAAGGTATTTGTGCTCACGGCTGTGGAGTGCGGTTTGATGTGAATCCTCACGGAAAGGAAAAGCAAATGTGGAATGGACTTGTTGAGTTCAACCCCAATGCGACGCAAGAACAAAGAGAGGCTGCGTTAGGATTGAATGTCGATTGTTTCCACCGGATCGGCGGGTGCAAAGACATTGCTGAGTTGCTGCCTACGATTTGGCTGCGCACCGGATCAGACTCCGTCACAAGTCGATTTGTCGGATTGTCCCAGCGGCTTGAGGAATCACATGGTTCTCCCTCATCGGATGACTTCTGAGTGCGCTTTCTTCTGACGCCGGATGGCGGTTTCTGCAACGACCAGCGCGTTAACATCCGCACCACGGTGGCTGTGAGAGTCGATCCTCCCTTGCCGCACCTTCCATGTCGGCTGTAGCATCAATATCCAGGCATTTATAAGGAGCAATCATGGCAACCGAAACGCTGGCTTCCCCGGCAACGTTGGGCTACAGCAAGACCAAAGTCCTGAAGAACTTCATCGACGGCGAGTGGGTGGAGTCCTCGACCGGGGAGACTTTCGAAGATCGCAATCCCGCCGACAAGCGGGACGTGGTCGGCATTTTTCAGAAATCGGCTAAGGCCGATGTCGACGCTGCGGTGGACGCAGCCAAGCGCGCCTTCTCTAAGTGGCGGCTGGTGCCCGCGCCGCGGCGGGCCGAGATGGTTTTCCGCGCCGCGGAGATTCTGATTGGGCGCAAAGAAGAGTGTGCCCGCGACATGACGCGCGAAATGGGCAAGGTGCTGGCCGAGACTCGCGGAGACGTGCAGGAGGCGATCGATGCCGCTTACTACAATGCCGGCGAAGGCCGGCGCCTCTTCGGCCCCACCGTCCCGTCGGAGATGCCGAACAAGTTTGCCATGGCGGTGCGCCAGCCCATCGGCGTCTGCGGCATGATTACGCCGTGGAACTTTCCGATGGCGATTTCTTCCTGGAAGCTGCTGCCTGCCGTGGTTTGCGGGAACACTTGCGTGATCAAGCCGGCACAAGATACTCCGCTATCGACTTTTAATCTGGTCCGCGCCTTCACCGACGCCGGCATTCCGAAGGGCGTGGTCAACATTGTGACCGGCTTCGGCGCCGATGTAGGCACGCCGCTCGCCGAGCACGCCGACGTGCGCGCCATCTCGCTGACCGGGTCGTCCGCGGTCGGACGCATCATCGGTGGGATTGCGGCGAAGAGTTTCAAACACTGCTCGCTCGAACTGGGCGGCAAGAATCCGATGATCGTGCTCGACGACGCCAACCTCGACCTCGCCATCGAAGGCGGCTTGTGGGGCGGATTCGGCACCACCGGACAGCGCTGCACCGCGACCAGCCGCATCATCGTGCAGAAGGGCGTGTACGGCGAGTTCGTCCAAAGATATGTCGCGCGCGCCAAGAAACTGAAAGTGGGCAACGGCCTCGATGAAACGGTCGAGATGGGACCGGCGATCAACGAAAAACAACTTCAGACCGACCTCAGCTACGTGGAGATCGGTAAGAACGAAGGCGCGAAGCTGGTGTGTGGCGGCAATCGTCTCGACCAGGGCGAGTATCAATACGGCTGGTTCATGGAGCCCACCGTATTTACCGACGTTGACCCGAAGATGCGTATCGCGCAGGAAGAAATCTTCGGCCCGGTCGTTTCGATCATTCCGTGTGACGACCTGGAGGATGCCATCGAGATTGCCAATGGGATCGAGTATGGGCTCTCGTCCGCGCTCTACACGAAAGATGTGAACAAGGCGTTTTCCGCGATTCGCGATCTGTATGCCGGCATCACCTACATAAACGCGCCGACGATTGGCGCGGAAGTGCACCTGCCCTTCGGCGGCACGAAGGCTACTGGCAACGGGCATCGCGAAGGCGGCATTGGCGCGATCGATTTCTACACAGAGTGGAAGTCGGTATATGTGGATTACTCCGACAAGCTGCAAAAGGCGCAGATTGATCGGGAAGACTAGGAATCTTTAACACAGAGGACACTGGGGAACACAGGGTAGGGCCATCGGTTCGAATTCCCCTGTGATCTCTGTGTCCTCTGAGGTTAAGGCTTTAACTCCAGGCCCGCATTCTTCCTAGAGACTATCGTCCGCTTGTCCAAAGCCACGTCCCGTTGTAAAGTTCTGAACGAACTGGGGATCACCAAATGAAAACTATATCTGCTACCTTGCAGCGGCTGGCTGCGGTATCGTGCGCATCCGCACTCTTCTTCGTCGCAGTCACAGCCAAGGCCGAACAGCGGCCTACCCTGACGAGCCACGTGCCTGAGGCAGTCTCCAGCGGAGTGGCGCCTTTGGTTGGCCATCTTCCCAGCGCGCAGCGGTTGAGCCTGGCGATTTCATTGCCCCTGCGGAATGAGGCGGAGCTCGACGATCTGCTGCAGCGGATCTATGATCCGCAGAGTGCGAGCTACCACAAATATCTCAGCGTGGAGGAATTCGCCGACAGGTTCGGCCCCGCCGAGGCTGATTACGCAGCAGTGCTCCACTTTGCTCAGGCGAATGGCCTGGCCGTGATTGATACCGCCGGCAATCGCATGGTCGTGGATGTTGAAGGCTCCGCGGCAGACATTGAGAGCGCTTTGCACGTGAGCCTGAACGTCTACCAGCATCCCACCGAGAGCCGCACGTTTTATGCGCCGGACCGCGAGCCCTCAGTAGATCTCGATGTACCAGTGCTGCACATTTCCGGCTTGGATAACTTCACGCTGCCGCATGCTAAGAACATTAGATCCTCTCAGAAACCCGGCCAGGAAGCGGGCGACGCCAGCAAGACCACGGGTTCCGGTCCGGGCGGAGACTTTATCGGCAGCGACATGAGGGCGGCCTACTACGGCTCCGGCTCGCTGACCGGAACTGGACAGTCGGTGGGGCTGTTTGAGTTTGCCGGATACGAAATCAGCGACGTCAAGACCTACTTCAAGAATTTGAAGCAGACGGCAAAGGTCCCAGTGAAAGGTGTATCGCTGAATGGGGTGAGCCTGAGCTGTCCTCCAAAAACGTGTGACGACAGCGAACAGGTGCTCGACATAGAAATGGCAATCTCGATGGCTCCGGGGCTGAAGCAGGTGGTGGTGTACGTGGGAAGCAGCGATGTCTCCATCTTCAACCAGATGGCCGTGGACAATACTTCCAAGCAGCTGAGCTGCTCCTGGGGATGGAGCGACGATGAAAGCAGCCTGGACCCGATCTTCAAGGAAATGGCGACTCAGGGGCAGAGCGTATTTGTAGCGACCGGCGACAACGGTTCCGGCACTCCGGGCGACGTGGTGTGGCCGGCGGATGACCCCTACATCACGGCGGTTGGGGGCACGGACTTAACGACTGCCGGCCCAGGTGGGGCGTGGCAATCGGAGACTGGTTGGAGTGGAAGCGCGGGATCGCCTTCCAAGAACAAGGTGCCGATTCCGACTTATCAGAAGCTACCAGGGGTGATCAACTCTTTGAATCATGGGTCGAAGACCTTGCGCAATTACCCGGATGTTGCGGCGGAAGCGAACACCAACCAATACAGTTGCTACGACGGGGGATGCAGCGGAGGCAATGGCGGGACCAGTTATGCGGCTCCGCAATGGGCGGGCCTGACGGCAATGGCGAATCAGCAGGCCGTCGCGGCCGGCGGAACAACCCTGGGGTTTCTCAACCCGTTTCTCTATGGGATTGGGATAGGGTCGGGTTATGACAGCGACTTCCATGACATCACCAGCGGCAGCAACGGCGGGTATTCGGCAGTGACAGGCTACGATCTGGTGACCGGGTGGGGCAGTCCGAACGGGGCGAACCTGATCAACGCCCTGGCTGCGGCGAAGGACGAGTAGGTCGATACCGGACGCTTATTCGGCACGGCGTACTCGATCGATGGCGGCCCCGGTCGGCCAGAACAGAGGAAACAATAGCCGTCAAATAGAGTACTTTGGTGATCTTGCCGGCAGACTTTCCTATGGCCTATCGTCGATGTCTGGGGTTCAATCTGTCCGCAGCTTTTGCTCTGGGTCTGCTTTGTCTAAGCGTCATTTCGTATCCCAATCCGCCGGAAGCATCGTACCCCGTCTAGCGTTGGCGACGCTGACGCTGGGGTTTTGTTTTACGGCCGGGTTCGTTCCCGCATTGCTGGCTCAGAAGGCTCCCAAGTCTGATCGTAAAGTGCTTGTCTCCGTGAAGCCGGAGTACTCCGAACTGCTAAAGCATGCACAAATCGGTGGTCTGGTTCGTTTGAAAGCAACGGTGCTGCCCGACGGGAAGGTGAGCAACGTTGACGTGGTCGGGGGTAACCCCATCCTGGCTGAAAGCGCAGTAACGGCAGTGATGAAGTGGAAATTCCTCCCCGCCCCAGCGCAAACCGTCGAGGACATTTCCATCAGCTTCAGCCCGCACTAAGCCGCGACCAATCCGTTTTCTCTGCACGTTCGACCCCTCTGCGGTTAGAATTCCTCTCGTATTCTGAAACGGCCGTGGCTGGCACGCGGGCTGCGGCGAGGCTTTCATGACTCCAGCTACTCAGGCTCACGAAATCACTGCCGCCAAGCGGCTCGACAACGTTCGCTATGCCATCCGCGACCTGGCTTGCGTTGCGGACGAGGTCATCCAGCAGGGGCACAAGGTGCTGCCGCTGAATGTTGGCGATCCGCTCAACTTCGATTTCCGGACTCCGGCGCACATCATTGAAGCGGCTTATAAGGCCATGCGCGACGGGAAGAATGGCTACGCGCCGTCTCCGGGCATTCCGGAGGCGATTGAGGCGATTCGCGGTGAGGCGGTGCGCAAGGGCATCACGACGGTGAGGGATGTTTTCGTCACTTCGGGGGTGAGCGAAACTGTCGATCTGTGCATCAGCGCGCTGGTGAATCCGGGTGAGGACATTCTTACGCCGAAGCCTGACTATCCGCTGTATTCGGCCGTGCTGTGCAAGCTGGGCATTGCACTCAACGCTTACGACCTTAATGAAGACGACGCGTGGCAGCCGGAACTAGCCGACATCGAACGCAAGGTCACGCCGCGCACGCGCGGCATTGTGCTGATCAATCCGAATAATCCGACGGGGGCGCTGTGCTCGCGGCAGATGCTGGAGCAGGTTGCGGAGATCGCCCGGCGAAATAATCTGGTGGTGTTCTCGGACGAGATTTACGACAAGCTCATTCTCGATGGCACGCCGCACATCGCATTTGCTGCGGTCGCGCCGGATGTGCCTTGCATCACTTTCGGCGGGATGTCGAAGAACTATCTGGTCCCGGGATGGCGCATTGGCTGGGGGATTGTTTCAGGAGATGCGGCGGCGGTAAAGCCTTATACCGAAGGCATTCACCGGCTGCTGCGGGCGCGGTTGTGCGCCAATCATCCGGAGCAATATGCGATTAAGCCGGCGCTGGAAGGTCCGCAGGATCATCTTGTGGAAGTGCAGCGGAAGTTGCGTGCGCGGCGCGATCTTACGCAGCGGTGGTGTGAGGCGACGCCGCGCGTGAGTTGCGTTGCGCCTCGTGGCGCCTTCTACGCTTTCCCGCGCATCGACATTCCGGAGAGCGATGAAGTCTTCGTGAAGGAATTGATTCGGCAGAAGTACGTGATGGTGGTGCATGGGTCTGGCTTCGGTCAGAAACCGGGAACACAGCATTTCCGCATTGTGTTCTTGCCGGATGAAGCGACGCTGACGAAGGCTTACGCTTCGATTGGGGAGTTTATTCGGGAGAGATACTGAGATCAGTTGGCTCGGCGCGGTTACCCAGGGCTGACACCCAATTTCATTTCATAATGCATTCCACGGCGCTCAAGCGCCGCTCTATCACGGTGGCGCGGGCAGACAGCAGGTTCCTCCACTTCGCCGTCGCTGGCGCTCCGGGCTCCGGTCGGAATGACAAGATTTTGGAATAGCTGTCAAGGTCAAAAACAAAATCAACGAACAGGAGTGTCCGTTCCATGTGAGCCCGGCAGTCGGCTAGATGCCGATGTTTATGGCGCGGAGGGCGTCCTTGTAGGCTTCGCGGGTTTCGGTGAATTTGGTGTGGGCGTCGTGTTCGCGGAAGTGGGCGTCGTCCCATTTTTCCCAGGCGAGCATGGAGTGGTCGGGAGTGGCTAACGCTTCTTCGGCGCGAATGGCGGCAACCCATTCGTCGGTGGCCTGCTTGTAGGTGAGACGGAGTTGATCGAGATCGGCTTGGGACATGGCTTGCAGGGTAATGCGGAGCGGTATCGGGGTCAATTGGAGGGAGCGAAATTCACGGAGAATTAACAGAACGTCCCTCAGGGGTTAAAGCCCGCGTTCATTCTCGATCCTTTACGCGGCGCTGAAGCGCCGCTCTTCCACGGTTGCGTCGGCTTCCCGGCCGGCGAACGACCAAATGCCCACTTCTCGCAAAGGACGCGAGAAATGGGCACCCGCTGAGTTGTTGCTTCCTGGATCATTGTCCGGCTGACTTTGAGCTGCCTGCGGTGGTGTCGAATTCTTCGGCCATCCAGTGTTGGAGGGCCGTGATGTTTTGCGGGCGGCCGAGGAAGTTCTTCACCAGATCATTGGCCGACATGGAGCCGCCGGGTTCGAGGACTACCCGGCGGTAGCGCATGGGGGCGTCGCCGGCGAGTAGGTTTTTGTGATCGAACTGCAGGAAGAAGTCTTCGGCGATCACTTTGTCCCAGAGATAAGTGTAGTAAGCGGAGGAGTAGCCGCCGAGATGGCCGAAGGAAGCCCACACGTGAGTTTCTGGCAGGGGAGTGAAGAGAGTATAGCGGCGGGAGTCGTCGAGAGTGACTTTGTCGAGGTCGACGTCTTCCGGCTTGGTTTTATAGATGTCGTAGGAGATGGCGCTGTAGGAGTTCTGACGGCCGACCCAGCCGCCGCGTCCAAAGGCGGAAGCGCGGTTCATGCGGGCGACGAGTTCGGCGGGAATGGGTTCGCCGGTCTTATAGTGGCGGGCAAACTTGGCTAGGACCTGGGGGCTGCGAATCCACTCTTCGAGCATTTGGGAGGGAGCTTCGACAAAATCGGACTCCATGGTGATGCCGCTGATGCCGGCCCATTGCTGCTGGCCACCGAGGATGTGGTGCATGAGGTGGCCGAACTCGTGGAAGAAAGTTTCGACGTCGCCGTAGTCCATGAGGCCGGCGTCGGTGGCGGTGGGAACGGGGAAATTGCACACGAGGATGGCCTCGGGCAGTTGCTTGCCGCGGATGCCGTCGAGCACCGGGGCCATTTCGGCGTGGCTGAACTTGCCGGGGCGGGGGTGCATGTCGAGATAGAAACGGCCGACGGGCTTACCGCTGTCGATGACGATCCAGGTTTCAACGGCAGGGTCCCAAGAGGGGACGTTCGGTTCCTGCTGGAAGCTGACATGGAAGAGGTCCGCGGCAGTGTCGAGTATGCCTTGCTTTACCTCCATGAAGGGGAAGTACGGACGAACGGATTGAGAATCGAAATCGTACTTGGTGCGGCGCACTAATTCGGAAAGATAGGCCGCTTCATAGCTCCAGATTTCTTTGGCGCCGGGAGTGGTCTTCTGTTTTTCGGCGAGCAGCATTTCGAATTCGCGCTGGGCGAGGGCGCGGGATGCGTCGTTGACTTGCTGGATGAAGTCGGCGATGTTGTGGCCTTTGGCGATCATCTTGTCGGCGGCGTTGTAGTCAGCCCAGGAGGAAAAGCCGAGAAGCGTGGCGATCTCATAGCGCGTCTTCATCAGGTTGGTGAGGACTTCCTGGTTCTTGGGATAGGCGCGGGTGTTGAAGGCGAGGGAAACGCGGCGGCGCAGAGAATCGCTTTTGGCGAAGGTGAACACAGGATAGGCATCGGGATAATCGGTGGTAATGCGGACCTTGCCGTCGGCTCCGGGCTTGTGCCGGTCGATGTAATCCTGGGGGAGGCCGTCGAGTTCCGAGGGGTCGGCCTCGACTACCTTCTGGCCGTCGGAGATATTGCGATCGAACATGGACTGCTGTTCGGTGGCCTGGTCGTTTAACTTCTTGAGGCGGGCGCGGGTGGCGTCGTCTTTGTCGACGCCGGCAAGACGGAATTCGAGAAGCTGGTGCTGAACGTAATACTTCGTGGTGGCATCGGCCTTTGAGAGGTCGAGGGCGGCGAGAGCGTTGTAAACATCGTGATTGAGGGCAATCGCGGTCTGCGCGGCGCTTACTTTGGTGAGCATGGCGGTGGCGTGATCGCGGAAGGTGGCGTCGGGGTGAACTTGCTCCATGAGTCCAGCGAAATAGCCGGCGGAGTTGTTCTGGTGAACGGCTTCGTCGAAGGGGACGAGAGTGTTTTCGATGGTGCGCGGGCCTGTGACGGCGAGCAGAGTGGCGATGGCGCGTTCGCCGGCGGCGAGACGGTCGTTCTCGATTTTCTCGAAGGCGGAGACGTCAGGCTGGGCGGCCCAGATGGTGGGCTGGGAGACGGTGATTTTCTGCGCGGATAGAACCGCGGCAAAAACGAACGGGAGACAGAGGAGGATGGCCAGACGGAGAGCCAGCAGCATGAAAGAACCTCGTGGAGAATTTGGTGAATTACGTGGAGCGGTTTCTAAAACGGTGTTGACGTGCGCAGGAATTGTTGACGACCACGTCTTACGATGTCAAGCATAGAGCGGTGGAAAATCCTTAACAAGACGGAAACCGGGATGTTTCTGTGTCTTCTTGATCAGATCGCTCTAGCGCCAGCGCTTTAGTTCGGGCCAGAGTTGGGCGAGGGTGCCGAATTTTGGGCCGCGGCAGATGTAGACGTCGATTTGTTTTTCCAGGGCATAGGGATTGTCGGCGGATTGGCCAACGTATTCGACGTGATCCCAAAGTTGTTCGAGGCGCTTTCGACGGTCGTCGAGGACGATCATGCAGTTGCCGGAGTAGCCGCGCGGTCCCCAGAGAAACCAGGTTTGGTGGCCGCTGAGGGATGGAGGCAGGCCGTAGCGGCGGCCGAGGAAGTCGATGGCGCCGGCCTGACCGTAGTCCTGGGCGAAGATGCCGCAATTTTTATCTGTGCGCTCCTCCGCGGAAAGGCGATTCCACGCTACGGCAGTTTCGGCGACGATTTCTTCCCATCCGAATTGATCGGCGTACCACTGGGGCAGGGCGGCGCGGGCGTGGCTGTGTTCCATGACCGGGAGCTTGAAGGGAAGATATTTCGCATAGGCGAGGAAGCCGTCTGGAGAAAGAACCGGCACGGTGATGGGAGCGAGATGCGCGCCGGTGACGAGCAACGCGATTATGATTGCGGGCTTCGCCCAGGCGCTGTGCGGGCGAGCGTTTTCTGCGTCAGCGGTCTTCGCTCCATCAAGGGCGGATTCGATTATGACGGCGCCGGCGGCCAGCAGCATGGGATATATAGGGGCTAGATAGTAATTCTTGCCGTGGAGAACGAAGAAGACGGTAAAGCAAACCAGGTAGCTCCAACCGAGCGCGCGGTAGGGCTTGAGACGGGCGGAGAAGAGCAGAGCGAATAGCCCCGTGAGCCAGATGGGGGCGGCGAAAGGGTGAACGAGGATCGTCTGTTGGAAGAAATACTGAGGAAGAGGAAGGATGACGTCGCGGCCCTCGGCGCGGATGTTATGCATCAGTTCGACGAAGGGCCAGTGATAGTGAATGTTCCAGAGCAGGTTGGGGAGGAAAATCAGAGAGGCTGCGAGGCCGCCGATCCAGATCCAGGGATTGAGGAAGGCGCGGCGCTGCGGGGTGAGCAGAAGGCCGACGACCATGCCGAAGCCGAAGACCGCGATGGAGTATTTTTCCTGCAGGCCGAGGCCGGCGATGACGCCGAACCAGAGCCAATAGCGTGGGTTGTTACGTTTGATGGCGAGAATGGCGAAGTAGGCGCAGCCCATCCAGAGATTGGGCTCGAGGCAGTTGGTGGTGAGCATGCTTCCGTTGGAGAGGTATTGCGGTGCGATGACGATGGTGACGGCGCTGAGGAGCAGGGCGAAGCGGCGTCCGCCGAACTCGCGGGCGAGGACGGCGGCTTGCACGACGAGGAGAGAAGAAGCGAGCGCCGGAAGGAAGCGAACGGCGCGGAGAGAGTCTCCAAGGAGGGCGCGGCTGATGTGAATGAGGAACGGAATGAGTGGCGGTTGGTCGACATAGCCCCAGGCGAGATGATCGCCGCAAGACATGTAATCGAACTCATCGCGGAAGTAGCCGTAGCGGTTGTTGAAGTAGATGTGGAAGAGAAGCTTGGCTAGGGCGATGAGCCAGATAAGGGCTAGGCCGGTGGCGAGGGAGGATTGGCGCTCGGGGCTGGGTGAAGAGACGGTGGTCGAGGCGCTGGCCATGGAGAAGAAGAATAGCGGAAGGAGCAGGGAATGTCATGAGCGAGGGGTTCGGCAGATTTCAGACCTTCAATTACAGGGACACGGGGAAAGTGCAGGATGTGGTTTGAGTCCAGCAAACGAAGGTAACGTTCCCAGTTGATTACCTGTTTTTGGCGCCGACAGGCTTGTGGTAACGTTGAAATTACCGCATATTCAAAAGGTTTGAATAAGGTCTTAGGTCCACGTGTCTTCGTCGACTCGCAAACCGGGCATCCACATCGCGTGGAAAACGGTCACATACCGCAGTGTGGCACTGCTGATTGTGGGCGGAGCCGTGGTGCTGTTCATCGGCGTACGGTTGACCTTTCCGCAGTTTACCGAGAGCAGCATCAAGGCAGCCAGTGGCGCAGCCAGTCGAGTTTTGGAGCGCGTGGCGGGGATGGCGCCGCCTGCGGGCAGTGGCATGTCCACGGCGCAGCAAGCCCACTTCACGGCGCTCGATGGTACGGTGCGGGTAAAGAAGGGCAACGGCAATAGCTGGCTGGCAGCGGACTATAACGTCCCCTTGGAAAAAGGCGATGTGGTGCAGACGGGGTCGGAGGGCATGGCGAAGGTGGTGTTCAACGATGGCACCAGCTATACCGTGAAACAGGATTCCTTGATCGTGATCGAAGAGAACTCGGCTAACGACCAGCAGCAGACGAACGTGGCGGTGGCGGTGAGCACGGGAACGGTGGATCTGTCGACAGCGACTTATTCCCAGGGATCGAAATCGCAGGTGATCGTGGCCGGAGCGACGGCATCGCTGGCTCCAGAATCGACGGCGCAGGTCCACAACGATCCAAAGATGGATCGGCATGAGATCTTGATGAAGAAGGGCGCCAGCGAAGTTACGAGAAACGGGGAAACGGTACAACTGGCCAACTGGGAGAAAGTCAGTTTCCGGCAGGAAGAAGCCCACATGGAAAAGGACAAAGGAACCGGGCCGCCCACGCCGATTTCTCCCGCCAATATGGCGCCGCTGTTCACCTCGGGCGAAGCCACCAAGGATGTGGAATTTTCCTGGACGCCGATGGCGAATGCAGTCGGTTACCGGCTGCGCATATCGAGGAACCCCTACTTTTCTTCTACACTGGTAGATAAGAGAGTGAATACGGCGGACGTTAGTGTTACGAGCCTCGGGGAAGGCGCTTACTACTGGGTAGTGCAGTCCTACGAGGCGTCAGGAAAGGAATCGGTGGAGAGCGAGAAGAACCGCTTCACCATCATTCCCAAGGGAAAGCAGACGGGAGCGATCGATCTGGAACTGGATCCCTTCATACAGCATGGGCACGTCATTGAAGTGGCGGGCAAGACCCAGATAGGGGCACGAGTGATGGTGAATGGGCGGGAGGTTCCGATGATATCCTCCGACGGCACATTCCATTACTTCACGCCGCCGCTGGCGACCGGGGAAAATGTGGTTACGGTGACAGCGCAGACCGCGCTGGGCGGAGTGAATACGCAGCAGAAGAAAATTATTATTCAGTAGGTGGTGGTCGGGTCAGTGGTGCGGTTGTAATAAAGGAAGCGAGCCAAACGCGCGAGTATTTGCATCGCAAAGAACGCGATGCATCGCGCGGCTCGACAGGATCCTTCGGCGGGCAAAGGCCGCCCGCCTCAGGATGACAATATAGAAGTCAGGTTCCGAGCATAAGTACGAGGAACTTCGGTTCCGACGGGGCAGCGGGTATCTCATTAGACTAGAGATAGATGCGGCCGCGCCGGGTGGCGCAAATCGGGTTCGCCCGCAAACAGTGCGATCGGGGTAGATCGCGAGAAGAGCTCTTCATGTCAAGCAACGGGTTTCATTCATCACGTTCACACAACCTCAGGTCATTATTCAGCTTGTTCTCGAGCGACCTGGCCATCGATCTAGGGACAGCCAATACTCTGGTCTACGCGCGCGGCAAGGGCATCGTGGTCAACGAGCCCTCGATTGTCGCCATCAACAAGAACACAGGCGAAGTCGAAGCCGTGGGCAAAGAGGCGAAAGAGATGCTGGGCCGGACGCCGGGCAACATCGTGGCCATCAAGCCCATGAAAGACGGTGTGATTGCCGACTTCAAGGTCACCGAGAAGATGTTGAACTACTTCATCCAGAAGGCGCACAACCGGAAGATGCTGGTGCATCCGCGGATCGTGATCGGAGTGCCGTCGGAGATCACGCAGGTGGAAAAACGCGCGGTCATGGATTCGGCCTATCGCGCCAAGGCGAGTGAAGTGCATCTGGTGGAGCAGGCCATGGTGGCGGCGATTGGCGCGGGTCTGCCGATTACGGAACCGAGCGGCAACATGGTGGTCGACATCGGCGGGGGCACGACGGACATCGCGGTGATCTCTTTGAGCGGCATCGTTTATTCGCGGTCGGTGCGGATGGCCGGCAATCAGATGGACGAAGCCATCATGAATTATCTGAAGCGGAAATATAACCTGCTGATCGGCGAGCGCACCGCCGAGCAGATCAAGATGGAGATCGGGTCGGCGCATCAACTGGATAAGCCGATGACCATGGAGATCAAGGGGCGCAACCTGATTGAAGGTGTGCCGAAAACCATCACGGTGGACGACGGCGAAATCCGCGAGGCTTTGAGCGAGTGCGTTTCGACGATCATGAATGCGATTCGAGTCGCGCTGGAGCGCACGCCGCCGGAGCTTTCGGCCGACATCAGCGACCGCGGCATTGTTTTGACCGGAGGCGGAGCGCTGTTGAAGAATCTGGACAAGCGCATCCGCGAGGAAACCGGGCTGCCGGTATCGATTGCCGACGATCCGCTGTGCAGCGTGGTGCTGGGCACGGGCAAGATGCTCAGCGACTTCAAACTGCTGCGGAAGATTTCGATCGAATAGAAACAGTACCTGGTACACAGTACCTAGTACCGAGAAAAATAAAACTGCACGTTTTTGCTGAGTACTGGGTACTCGGTACTATCAACTGTTTTATGGAATCCGTACTTGGCCGTTACCGTAACCTGACCATCCTGGTAGGAGTGTTGTTTCTGCAGGTGCTGGGGCTGGCGGTGCAGGTGAAGCGGGGCAATGACGCGGACAGCACGCGTTTGATCCGCATCTGGGCGGTGGGGGCAATCACTCCTTTCGAGCGCGGTCTGGTCTGGGCGCAGAACGGCAGCGGCAATCTCTGGCACAACTATTTTTTCCTGCGCGGAGTGCGGGCGGAGAACCGCCAGCTCAAGGAGCAGATCGAGCAGATGCGGCTGAAAGAGGTGCGGCTGAGCGAAGACGCCACCCAGGCGCACCGGCTGCAATCCCTGCTGGCGTTCAAGGAGCAGTTCATCGTTAAGACCGTGCCAGCCCAGGTGATTGGATCGAGCGGAAGCGACCTTTCGCGGTCCATCTACATTGACCGGGGTTCGAACGACGGCCTTACGCCGGATATGGCGGTGATTACGGCGGGCGGCATCGTGGGGAAAGTGTTGCGCGTGTATCCTTCGACCTCGCTGGTGTTAATGATCAACGATCAGAGCAGCGGCGTGGGCGGGATGCTGGAGAAATCACGGTTGCAGGGCGTGCTGCGCGGAACCGCCAATGGTGAAGTGATTCTGGAACGGGTGATGAGCGACGAACAAGTTGCGCCGGGAGATACCGTGCTGAGCAGCGGTGGCGATCAGATTTTTCCCAAGGGACTGCCGGTGGGCACCGTGAGCAAGGTAAGTCCGGGGAAAGATATGTTTCTGAACATTCTGGTAAGACCGGCTGCAGATCTGAGCCGGCTGGAAGAAGTTTTGGTGGTAACGGAAAAGCAGGAGAAGAACGCGGTGGTAGATAGCGGAGGCAGAGTGCGCGCGGCGGATATTCTGGCGGAGCGCCTGCCTTCGGTGCCGGACAAGCCTGCGGTGGTGACGCCAGCACCGGGAACAACTCCGAGTGGGGCGATTGCGAGCAGCGCGGCTGGCACGAGTGTTGGCGTGAAGACGGCGATACCGGCCGGGAGTTCTACCAAACCCGAGGTCGCGGGGCATGGTTTAGCGGAACATAATTTAGTGAAGCCGGTTGGAACCGGGTCGGGGACGCCGGTTGCATCGGCTCCAACCGGCGGGAATACAGCGAGCTTGACTGGGGCGCACAGTGTGCCGGTTGCAACGCAGCAGCCCGCCACGGGCCAGGTTCTAAAGAAGGTTGTTCAAAAGGCGCCAGTGGGCGCATCTGCGACCGGCGGTTCTGGCAGCAATGGCGGCACCGGGAATGCGACGGGCTTGAGTCCGGCGAAGCCGGCAGCGCCGCGGCCCAAACCCCCGACTGCGGAGCCGAGTCCGCAACCACCTCCAACCGAAGATAATCCTCACTAGCGTGCCTATCACTTACACATCGGGGGAACAGATTGAGGTTTACCGGTTCAGCTTTCCGGTGACGGTGGGTGTGCCGTTGCTGGCGCTGTTCCTGCAGGCGTATGTGCCCAGACGGTTTCCTTTCTTCTCCGTCTTCGACCTGCCGTTGCTGGTAACGATTTTCTTTGCCATGGCGCGGAGGAATCCGGTTTCGGGGCTGTTTACCGGGGCGGCCATTGGTCTGTCGCAGGACATGTTGGGGGCCTACCCAATCGGGATCAACGGCATTGCTATGACCGTGGTCGGGTACCTGGCGTCGTCGCTGGGCGCGAAACTGGACGTCGAAAACGCCGGAGCACGATTGCTGGTCACGCTGGGGTTTTATCTGGTTCATGCCGCCGTGTATTTCACGGTGGCACGAGGCATGGTGAATCTGACTCTGAACTGGAGTTGGAGCCACGGAGTGCTGGCAGGGCTGGCGAACGCCGTTCTCGGAGTAGGGCTGTATTTTATGCTGGACAAGTTCAAACAGCGAACTTAAGGCAGTACCCAGTTGCCAGTACCTAGTGCGCAGATACACTCTGACCGTGACCTTCGTTATCCCCTGAGCCAGCATGCACCGTTCAAGAGCATTACAATAAAAGAGCCCGACTACAACTACCCGCGCGTACCGCAGTGATAAAGACTCCATAGGGAACACTGGGTACCGGGTACTCGGTACTGATTTATGTTCGGCCGCGACGACAAAGTATCGGAATTCCGCCTTACGGCGGCGCAGTACATAATCCTAGCCATCTTTCTCGTGCTGGCTTACGGGCTGTGGAAACTGCAGGTGATGGAGAGCGGTTACTACGCCTCCGCGGCCGAGAAGAACCGCATTCGCAATGTGCCGATCCTCGCACCCCGCGGCAAGATTCTGGACCGCGAAGGGCGCATCATCGTAGACAACTATCCTTCGTTCTCAGCGCTGCTGTTGCGTGATTCTTCGCGTGATTTCAATGCGGATGCGGACCTGATTGCACAAGGCCTGCACCTGGACGCGACCGAAGTGCGTGCGCGAATCCGCCACTTCGCTGCCATGCCGCAGTACCAGCCTATCTTTCTGAAAGAAGACATCACTCCCGACGAGCAGGCCTTCATCGAAGCGCATCGCAACGAACTGCCGGAACTGGACACGATTCGGGCGGACCGGCGTCTGTATCCGCGCAACGGGTTCCTGGCGCACTTGATTGGTTATGTTGGTGAAGTGACGGAGGACATGCTGAACCAGCCGCAGTTCGAGCTCTATAACCCGGGCGATGTGGTGGGAGTTTCCGGAGTGGAGCGGCAGTACAACAACGCGTTGATGGGGAAGAACGGGGCGCGGCGCGAGGTGGTGAACAGTCACGGCCGCCAGGTGGGCGAGCCTTTGGCGCAAACCGATGCGATCCCCGGAAAACAATTGAAGCTCACGATCGATATCGATCTGCAGATCGCAGCCGAGGAAGCGCTAGAAGGGAAGAACGGCGCAATTGTTGCGATGGACCCAAAGACGGGGGAAATCCTGGCGATGGTGAGCCGGCCGACCTTCGATCCCAACGATTTTGCGGTGCGGGTTTCGCGCGATGAGTGGAACAAGCTGGTGAACGATCCGGACAAGCCGCTGCTGAACAAGGCGATTCAGGCGCAGCTGGCTCCAGGTTCGACGTTCAAGATCATCATGGCTACGGCGGGTTGGCAGGAGGGGATTGCACAGACGCTGCACGTGAACTGCACGGGGAGTGCCGAATTTTACGGAAGACGATTCGGCTGCTGGGTGAAGGGCGGGCACGGTCCCGTGACTCTGGAGAAAGCGATCTACCAATCCTGCGACGTGTTCTTTTACACGCTGGCCGAGAAGTTAGGCATTGAGCGTATTGCCAAGTACGCTACCGCTCTGGGCCTGGGACAGAAAACCGGCATCGACTTACCCAACGAAGTGAGTGGCGTGATGCCGTCGGAAGAGTGGAAGATCCGCAACTTTAAGCAGAAATGGTTTGCGGGAGAAACGATTTCGGTGGGCATTGGGCAGGGCGCGGTGGCGATCACACCGGTGCAACTGATGCGCGCGGTGGGCGCGATCTCGATGGGTGGCCACATGGTGGTGCCGCACGTGGTCGACCCGGAAGAGCTTCCCAAGGGATATGTCGAGACGAGTCACGTTACGGAAACCAAGAGCATCCCGATCGATCCCGAGGGGTGGACCTTCATTACGGATGCGATGTCCCGCGTTCTGCTGCCGGAAGGTACAGCTCCGTCGGCGCATATTCCGGGGATTGATATAGCGGGCAAGACGGGATCGGCGCAGATTGTGTCGCTAGCGACGCGCGCAAAGTTCAAGAACGCCGCCGATCTCGCGCAGAACGGGTGGTTCGTAGGATTCACGCCGCGACGAAATCCGGACGTCATTGTCTGCGTGTTGTTTGAAGGTGGCGAGCACGGAAAGTTGGCGGCGCGCCTGGCGACGCAGGTGCTTAAGGCTTATGTCGACAAGCAGCGGCGCCTGCCGCCGAAGATGGTGGAGAAGCCGAAGATCGATGGCAAGGTTGATATAGGTGCTCTGTGGACGGCGCCCGGCGATGGCGATAAACTGGAAGGCGGGCGATTTGTGATCGATCTGCCGAAGAAACCGTTGGTGGCGGCGTCTGCTGCGCCGGGGATGTTTAGTACCCAGTACCTGGTACCTAGTACCGGGAAGAAGCAATGAAGCCAGTTAGGAAAAGAAAA